>Ga0316196_10000088_pt1 | contig 26535 bp, 25 predicted proteins | sample Eddsed2cm_MG_FD_204938 | JGI IMG/M metagenome (GOLD analysis project Ga0316196, IMG submission 204938) | Coastal sediment microbial communities from Maine, United States - Eddy sediment 2 cm | ecosystem: Environmental > Aquatic > Marine > Coastal > Sediment | place: USA: Maine | collected... | reverse complement strand
CGCAGCATCGATCAGGACGTGCAGGCGCTGAAGAAAGAGGTCCTGAACCTCAACCGCGATCTCTTCCTTCTGGAGGAGGAATTGTTATTCCCGGCCAACTCCCAGGTCGCGTTCTTTATCTCCATGGATGTTGGCGAGTACTTCGATCTGGATTCTGTGAATATCAAGATTGACGGGAAAGAAGTTGCGAACTACCTGTACACGGAGCGCGAGGTGGATGCGCTGGTACGCGGTGGCGTGCATCGCGTACATATGGCCAACCTGAAGACCGGCGACCACGAACTGGTCGCCATATTCGTGGGTCATGGGCCGCATCAGCGCGAGTATCGCCGCGGTGCGACGTTGAATTTCGACAAGACTATCGGCGCCAAATATGTCGAACTCGAGATTACCGATCGGGTGAAGCCGCAGCAGCCGGAATTCATTATCAAAGAATGGGAGTGATTCTTGCTTCCAGGACGCTCCATTCTTAATCGACTCTCTTTGCTGTGCCTGTTTGCAGCACCGCTGGTCTCGGCCGCAAACAGCGAACGTGAGCCGATCGTTGTCAGCGAGCCGCAGTATGGCGAAGTCCTCTATTATTTTTACCAGGATGATTACTTCCCGGCGATCGTGCGCCTGTTGGCGGCGCAGGAACAGCAGCAACTGATTGAGCATGGCGAGCAGGCTGAGGTATTGCTTGGCGGTCTGTTCCTGTCCTATGGACAACATCTTGAAGCCGCGGAAATATTCGAACGTTTGCTCGCTGGCAATGCGGACCCCGACACCCGCAACCGAACGTGGTTTTTTCTCGCAAAAATCTGGTACCAACGCGGATATCTTGAGAAATCACGGTCGGCACTCGCCAACATAGAAGGCGATTTGCCCGATAATCTGCAACGTGAAGCGCTGATGCTGAATGCGCAGATCCTGATCGACGCAGGTGAATATGACGCCGCTATTGCCTCGCTGCAGAATTGGAAAGGTCGCACAGAGTGGGCCAGCTACGCCAAGTTTAATGTCGGCGTGGCGCTGGTGCGCAGTGGTCGAATCGATCAAGCAGCCGAACTGCTGAACGAACTGGGCGACATGGATCCGTTCAACGAGGAGCTGAACGCACTGCGTGACAAGGCGAACGTCGCCCTCGGCTACGCGCTGTTGCAGGACGGCCAGTACTATGCCGCGAAGGCGCCGTTGCAGCGCGTCCGGATGGAAGGACCATTTTCCAACAAGGCCTTGCTTGGCGTCGGTTGGGCGGATGCAGAAATGGAGAATTACGGTCGCGCCCTCGTTCCATGGATGGAGTTGCGAGGCCGTGACCTGCTCGATTCAGCGGTGCAGGAATCGATGCTTGCCATTCCTTACGCGATGGCCAAGCTCGATTCGATAAGCCAGGCCGCAGATCACTATCTCAATGCGATCGAGGCCTTCCACGAAGAATCCAATCGACTCGATCGGGCTATCGGCCGGATCGAATCGGGCGAATTCTTTGATGCTTTCGTCGCTGACTACCCGCTGGACAGCACGGGTTGGTATTGGGAGCTGGAAAAATTACCTGAAGGACCGGAAGCCAGGTACCTGTTCCATGTACTGGCTTCGCACGAATTCCAGGAAGGACTCAAGAACTACCGCGACCTGAATTATCTGCATCGCAATCTCGATGAGTGGCAGCAAAACGTCGATGTATATGTCTACATGCTCGACACTCAACAACAGGCATTTGAGCAGCGTTTGCCCGTCGTGCAGGACACCCTGGCACGCACAGACGTCGAAGGCATGGTCCAGCACAAACTCGGTCTTGATGCCACGATGGACAATATCGAACGCTCCCACGACTGGCTGGCGCTTGCGACCAAGTCGGAATCGGACATGTGGCGCGAGGTCACCGAAATCGCAGACACGCCCGCCCTGGGTGCGGACATCCCCGAAGCGGCGGAAGTTCGCGACAAGACGGCGCTCATCAAAGGCGTCCTGCAGTGGGACCTGGAGCGCGACTTCAATGATCGTCAGTGGAATGTTCGCCGCGAATTGCAGGACGTCGGCGAGGGGCTGGTCCAGACTCAACGTTCCTACCGGCAGATTGACGAGGCGGTGCGCGAAGAGACGCGGCGTTTTGCGGAGTTGGGTGATCGCGTCTACGGGCTTGCGCCGAGAGTTGAAGGTATGAAAATGCGCGTCGAAGATTCTCTATCGAGGCAGCGCGCATTCCTTCGGGAGATTGCGATCGGGGAGTTGCAGGCCCAGAAGGATCGCCTGGATGTCTACACGATTCAGGCGCGTTTCGCGCTGGCCGCGATCTACGATATCTCGGCGACAGCAGCGGAGGTGCCCGAATGACGGCCCGCCATGTTGTTTGTCTATTGTTGCTGCCGGCAATTTTCGTCGTGTCACCGGGCGAAGCGCAGGTGAGAGAGAGCGACACAATCAAGAGTCTTGAGGACAAGACGGTCGAGGTGCGACCGGGCAAGATTGCCCTCGATAGCTCCGAACTCGCGCGCGAGAGCTATCGCGATTTTCTCGATCTTGTTTCCGACGATCCGGAGTTGCGCGCAGAAGCCATGCGTCGCCTCGGCGATCTGGAGCTCGAGGCGAGTGAGGCACAGCAGCTGGCTCAGAATATTGAGGCAGTCGACACGCACGGCTTTGATAACGCGGTCGAACTGTATCTCATGTTGTTGAATTCCTACCCGGACTATCGACGCAACGACACGGTTCTGTATCAGCTGGCCCGTGCCTACGAAATCGCCGGTCGTACTGATGAGGCCCTTGTTGTCCTGAACGACCTGATGGCACGTTATCCCAACACGGAACTGGTCGATGAAGTGCAGTTTCGTCGTGGCGAAATGTTGTTCCTTCGCAAGAACTACAATGACGCCGAGCTGGCCTACCAGGACGTCGTGAAATACGGCGAAAGTTCGCGATTCTATGAGCAGTCGCTGTACAAACTGGGCTGGTCGCAATTCAAGCTGGGTTGGTACGAAGACAGCTTGTCACCATTCTTTGAATTGCTCGACCGGAAGATCGGCGATATTGACGTTGGCGAGGGCGAAGCACGCCTGGCTGAGCTGTCGCGGGCCGATCGGGAGCTTATCGAGGATGCATTCCGCGTTCTGAGTATTGGTTTTTCCTACATGCAGGGTGCGGAAAGTATCGACAGTTATTTGGCGCAACGTGACATGCCGGTCTACTCGTTCGTCATCTATAGCAACCTGGGCGATCTTTACCTCGAGCAGGAACGTTTCCAGGACGCTGCCGAGACCTACGAAGCATTCGTGGATCAGGATCCTTACCATCCGAAGGCACCAGTCCTCCAGGTCCAGGTAATCGAGGCTTACAAGAAGGGCGGATTCCCCAGCCTGGTGCTGGAAGGCAAGGAAGACTTTGTTGAACGCTACGGCATGGACGGTCCATTCTGGACGCGGAATCTGCGCGAAGAGAACGAAGCGGTCGCAGACTATCTGAAATCGAATCTCACGGACCTTGCGCAGTACTATCACGCGGAAGCACAGCGCGATGGGAAGAAGAGCGATTATCAGCAGGCTGCGAACTGGTATCGGAAATATCTCGCCTATTTCCCGGGCGAATCCGATACGGCCAACACGAACTTCCTGCTCGCAGAAATCCTGTTTGAGAGCGAGGACTACACCGACGCGGTCGTCGAGTACGAGCGCACTGCGTATGCTTATCCTTTTCACGAGAAATCCGCAGAGGCGGCTTACGCGGCTCTACTTGCGTACCGTGCGCAGGAAGACCTCCTGGAAGACAGCGTCGCTAAGGATGCATGGCACCAGGCATTTCTCGATAGTGGTCTGAAATTCGCTGACACCTATCCCGAGCACCCGGAGTCGGGCACCGTTCTGACACGGATCGCCGAAGATCTTTTCGCGCAAGACCAGTTTGACCTGGCGATCGCGGTGGGTCAGAACGTTATTGGTAAACAGCCGCCGGTCAAGCCGGAACTGGCCCGTACAGCCTGGACCGTCGTCGCTCACTCGCACTTCGACCTCGGTAACTTTGCCGATGCTGAGACGGCCTACTACAGCCTGAGAAATTTCACGCCGGCCGATGATGCTGTCGCGAACCAGGAGATCAAGGATCGCATCGCGTCTTCGATCTATAAGCAGGGTGAGCAGGCGCGCGATAATGGCGATCTCGAGTTGGCCGTGACAGATTTCCGGCGCCTGGGTGTTGCAGTACCGGATTCGGACATTCGCGAAATCGCTGAATACGATGCTGCCGCGGTGTTGATTACCATGATGGCCTGGGATCGCGCATCGGTCGTTCTCGAGGAGTTCCGCCGTGACTACCCGAACAGCCAGTATTCTGACGACGTTACCCAGAAGCTCGCCGCGACCTACCTTGGCGCGGGACTGGGCGCGCGGGCAGCGAGCGAGTTCGAGCGTATTGCCAATGCTCCGACGAGCACGGACGACACGAAACGGGAGGCGCTGTGGAAGGCGTCCGAGTTGTATGAGCAGGATGGCTCCATCGCTGACGAGCAGCGCGTACTGAACGAAATCATCACGCGCTACCCGAATCCAATTTCCGAGTCGATCGAGGCCCGGGCCCGTCTGCTCGAAATCGCCGAGCTGAGTGGCAACGAGCAGGAACGCATTGCGTTGCTCGAAGATCTCGTGCAGGTCGATGCGACGGCAGGTGTACAGCGTTCCGATCGCACGCGCTATCTCGCGGCGACGGCATCGCTGCAATTGGCCGAGCCGGTTCGCAAACGATTCGAGGTGGTCAAGCTGACTCAGCCCCTGGCCGATAGCCTGAAGCTCAAGAAGGATCTCATGGAAGACGTTCTCAGCGCGTATACGGCTGCTGCGGATTACGGCATTGCAGAGGTGACCACGGCGGCGACCTATCGGCTCGGAGAGGTTTATGAGCAATTCTCGGAGGACCTGATGGAATCGGATCGGCCGAACAATCTTGAAGCCGATGCACTTGAGCAGTACGAGATTCTCCTCGAGGAACAGGCTTACCCGTTCGAGGAAAAAGCGATCGACCTGTACAAGGCCAACACAGATCGCGCCGCCGATGGCGTGTATGACGAGTGGGTCCGGCGTAGTTTCAATCGACTGGCAGGCCTGATGCCGGCCAGGTATGCGAAGAAGGAGCGCAGCGAAGATGTTGTCACAGCGCTGTACTAACAGAATGCGACTCTGCGGAGCCCTGTTCGCGCTACTCGTGGTGGCGGGTTGCGGAGGGACAGGTCCGACGCAAGAGGCGGCAGAAGCAGAGCAGCAGGTCGGCGCGGCCGGGCCTGCCCGAGTCGTTCCGCCGGAGGCCCAGACATTGTATGAACAGGCCACGGCAGTCATGGCCGCGGGCGATTTCGTTGACGCGGAACTGCGACTGAAGGAATTCATACTCCTATATCCCGACTATCCCGGGGCCTACGTAAATCTCGCGATCATTCACGCGACCAACGAGAACGATGCGGAAACAGAGGAGGCACTGGACGTCGCGCTGACGCTGGAGCCGGATTACCCGGCCGCATTGAACCAACTGGGCATGCTACTTCGCAAAAACGGGAAATTTCTCGAGGCAGAAGCCGCTTATTTGAAGGCTGTCACAGTTTCACCCGATTACGCCTTGGCACACTACAACCTGGGCGTTCTTAACGAATTGTACTTGCAGCGCCTTGAACCGGCGCTGCGACATTTCGAGACCTATCAAGGGCTTGTCGGAGAAGACAAGCAGGTTGAGAAATGGATCGCGGATCTGACGCGTCGCATAGCGGCAAGTCAGCGTACGGCAAACGTGGCGGAATGAAGGACATGAGTACTCCAACAAACAAGGTATTCGGCACCGGATTCATGCTCGCAATGTTGTTGGCGGCGTTTGCCTCTTTTGCCCAGGACGCGGCGGAAGATGCGGAAGACCTCATGCCTGCGGTTGATACCTCGGCAGTTGTCGAGGAGGAAGAATCGGCTGCGCCGGCGGAGGACATTACGCGAACGACGACGGGCAATGCCGTTATGGATTCGATGGAGCTTGGCCGCACCGAGATTACGGGTAACCAGGAGCTGCCGAAGGTGCTGTACATCGTGCCATGGCAGAAATCGGATCCGGGAGACTTGATGGGCAGGCCTGTCAATTCATTGCTCGATGAGGTGCTGGCACCTGTCGATCGAGGAGAATTTTTACGCCAGGTTGGTTATTACGACGACCTGTACGGAACTAAACAAGAGTAGGAGCGGCGATACGCCGCGATTGAGATTGAAGTAGAAGCGGCTGTTTGGCCGTAGTTGTGTAGGAGCGGCGATACGCCGCGAAACGAAACATCTGTTTTAGAGGTGCAGACGACAGTCTGCAAAATGCGTTAAATCTGTTTTAAGAGGAGCAGACAAATGAGCACTATCGTGCGTTTTTTCCAGGAAGGCGGACCTTTCATGATCCCCATCCTGTTGGTATTTGGATTCGGTATCGCGATCGCGATCGAACGCTGGACATTCCTGACTATGTCGGGTGTCAGCAACCGTGCATTGTGGAAGAAAATCGTGCCTTTCCTGAAGGCCGGAAACTTCCAGGAAGCAGCCGCACACACTTCGAAGTCGAAGGCCGCCATCGGCTCGATCCTGACCTACGGACTGTACCGCGTTAAGTCGGCACGCCGTCGCGACGATATCGAGAAAGCCATGGAAGAGAGCCTGATGGAGGTGCTGCCGCGTCTTGAGAAGCGGACACATTACATCGCGACGCTCGCGAACATTGCGACGCTGCTCGGACTGCTCGGTACGATTATTGGCCTGATCGCCGCGTTTACGGCAGTCGCTGAAGCGAACCCGGCTGAGAAGGCAGATATGCTGTCGGCATCGATTTCGACAGCGATGAACACCACGGCATTCGGCCTCATGGCTGCAATTCCGCTGCTGCTCGTTCACGCGCTGCTGCAGACGAAGACGAACGCACTCGTGGATAGCCTCGAGATGGCCAGCGTGAAGTTCCTGAACGCAGTCACCGAACGTCAGCTGAAGCCTTCGGGAGCATAAGTAATGATCCGCAGCCGCAGAGGCGGCCGTCGTAACCAAGAGACGGTCGAACTCAATATCACGGCATTCATGAACCTGATGGTGATCCTGGTTCCGTTCCTGCTTATCACCGCGGTGTTCTCGCGATTGGCAATTCTCGAATTGAATTTGCCAGGCTCCTCTAGTGAGCCCGTGGAACCGCAGGAACAGACATTCCAGCTCGAAATCATCGTGCGTCAGGACAAGATTGAGGTCGGAGATCGTAACCAGGGCCTGTTGGGCATTTATCCCAACGGTGATGACGGTCGTTACGACTATGTGGCGCTTGCGGAAAAACTGACTGAGCTCAAGGAACGCTATCCGACAAAAACGGACGCTGCGATTCTCCTGGAGCAGGACATTGCTTACGACACGCTGGTCCAGATCATGGACACGGTACGTGTCGCTCAGGAAATCAATGAAGACGATGGGGTGATCGATCGATCCGATCTGTTCCCTGACATATCGATCGGCGATGCGCCGGTACAGGGCGGAGGAACCTCGTAATGGTTAAGTCGGGTCGCGCCAAACGGATGGAGAAACACCACAAGCGAAACCTGGGGTCAGGGACGCTCAATCTCGTTTCGCTCATGGATATTTTCACGATTCTGGTCTTCTTCCTGCTGGTTAATTCTTCAGACGTTCAGACGCTGCCGAACGCCAAGGATATGAAGCTGCCGGAGTCGATTGCAGAAACGAAGCCGGAAGAGACAGTCACGATCCTGATTGGCAAGACAGAGATTCTTGTGCAAGGCACGCCGGTCGCCAGCATCGATGAAGTTATGGCGACCGTTGGCAACGACATACCTGCGTTGCGCGAGGCGTTGCTGTCGCAAAACGATCGCGCGTTGAGGCGAGCGGCCGCGGATGACATATCTGGCCGTGAAGTCACGATCATGGGCGATAAGGACATACCGTACCGTCTGCTTAAGAAGGTGATGGCGACGTGTACGGCATCGGATTACGGACAGATCTCACTGGCCGTGCTGCAGAAGAGTTCAGAAATGCTGGACGACCTTCAGGCGGCCCTCTAGGGCACAGCGTAGAGATCAGGAGTCACGGAATTGGACCTACCGTTTTACAGAGAGTATGAGCTGCCATGGACGACTGGCCAGAGCCAGGAGCGCAAGTTCCAGCGCTTGCTCGGGATCATCTTCCTTATTTGTCTCCTGCTCAGCGCCGTTTGGCCATTTATTCCAGTCCCTGAGCCGGATCCCTTTGATGTGGAGGAGATTCCGCCACGGATCGCGCAGCTGCTTCTTGAAGAGAAGCCTCTGCCACCACCGCCGCCGCCGCCAGAGCCGGAGCCCGAGCCTGAGCCCGACGAGGCCGAGCCGGAGCCCGAGCAGGTCGTGGAGACAGAACCTGAGCCTGAGCCCGTGATCGAGCCGGAGCCGGAACCCGTAGTCGATCGCCAGGAACAGGCCCGCGAGGAAGCGCAGGCAGCCTTGATGCCGTTTGCGGAGGATCTTGCGGACCTCGTGGATAAAGATCTGCAGGTTGCGGACGACCGCCCACTCACCGCGTCAGTCGCTGAAGCCGAGCGCAACGAACGATCGATGATAACGTCCAGTGCAGGCGCCGCGTCAGGCGGTATCAATACGGCAGCCATGAGCAGAAACACCGGTGGCACGAGTATCGCTGGCCGTAACACGACTCAAGTCGAAAGCCCGGTTGCGGGCATTGGTCAGCCGGGTGGCAGTGCGAGTCGCAGCGGATCGAGTGGCAGGGCGTCGCGTTCACGCGAAGAGATCGAGTTGGTCTTCGACAAGAACAAAGGCGCTATCTTTGCACTCTACAACCGTGCCCTTCGGCAGGATCCGTCACTTGAAGGCAAGCTGGTTCTGCGGCTGACCATTGCGCCGAACGGCCAGGTTACGATGTGTGAGGTCGTGTCCAGCGAATTGGGCGACGACGAGCTCGAACGCAAGCTTGTGCAGCGCGTCAAACTGTTCCGCTTCGAGGCGAGAGACGTCGAGGCGATAACGACAACCAAGCCGATCGACTTCTTCCCGGCTTAGGTCGAGTTTGCGGCCGTGGCCGCTCCTAGGCGTACTCGTCGTGGCGCTTGACCCATTCCTGAGGGAAAGACAGGTCGCTTTCGTCGCGGCCGCGAGGCGTCAGATCGAGTAACTGGTAGACAGGATTCAAATTATCGAGCCCGCGCGCATACGTTGAGTACGTGTGATAAATCGTGTCCCCATCCTTTTGGAAGACGCTCGCCCCCGGTTTTTCCCGACCGTTAACCGGTCCTTCCTTGTAGTTGTAAACGGCATTCCCGGATTCCAGCTGTTCCGTTGTGAAGGAAACGTTGAAGTCGAAATTGAACGCGTTTCCGGCGGTTGACAGCCATGGAAAGTGCCAGCCCATGCGCTCTCGATAGGCGAGGAGCTTTGCGAGGGGCGCATGCGAAATTACACCGAACGCGACGTCGCGCGCCGCCAGATGCGGGATCATACCGTCGAAGCTGTCCGCCCAGAATGAGCAGGACTTGCAACCCTCATCCCATTCCGGGTGAAACATGAAATGATAGACGATCAATTGCGAGTGATTGCCAAAGAGCTGCGACAGGGCGACGGAACCACCTTCGCCTGCAAACACGTAGTCCTCGGCAAGCGCGCGTTTCGGCAGGGCGCGTCGCGTTGCCGAGAGCTTGTCCCGTGCTCGCTGAAACTCCTTCTCAGCCTCCAGCAATTTGCGGCGCGCGGCGAGCCATTGGGTAGTGCCAACAGAATCAGTCATTCGTCACCTCCTCGGGTACACTAAGCCATATGGAAGATGTCCCGGTCAAAACACACCGAGCGCACCGGGCCTGGGCTCACGAGGAAGTATGACCCGACGCACGGCCATTGATGGCGCTGCCCGGCGTCGCCTGTATCTCTTTCGCCACGGTGCCGTCGATTACATCAATCCTGATGGCAGCTGGGTGGACGATCCCGATGGAGTCGCCCTCAATGAGCGCGGGCGAGACCAGGTGGGTGCCATGGCCGAGCTATTCAGAGATGTGCACGTCGACATGGCGTTGTGCACTCCACTCCATCGCACGCGACAAACCGGCGTAGCGATTCTCGGCGACCGAGACGTCGACATCGGTGTCGTCGAAGACCTCTCGGAAATTCGTCCCATGACCGGCGAAGCAGCGGGCGGCTATGACATCGTGTCGGACGTGGCGTTTTCGCACTGGCGGGCCCACCAGGCCGACGCAACGTTTCTCGGTGGCGAGCGTTATCACGACTTCTACGCGCGGGTCTCCGCTGCAATGGACGCAATACTGGCCGATCACTCATGGCATAACCTCGCGGTGTTCGCGCACGGCGGCACGAACGCTGCGGTACTTGGCTGGGCAACAGGAGTCGGGCTCGGAGCATTCGGTTTGCTTGATCAGTCGACCTGTTGCCTGAATGTGATCGATTTCGATTTCGATGATTCCGGTCGGCTGCTGCGCAAGACCGTCCGTGGCATGAACATCACGGCCTATGATCCCGTGATGCACCGCCGCGATGCCGGGGATATGGAGCTGCTGGCGAAACGTCTTCTCAAATGGCAGGCGTGATCGATGGCACAGTCTGATGGATTTCCAGCCGTCGCCCGAGCCGACGCGCGCATTCTCGTGCTCGGAAGTCTGCCCGGTGCGCGGTCCATTGCCGAGCAGCAGTACTACGCTCATCCGCAGAATGCGTTCTGGCCAATCATGCGCGAGCTGTTTGGGATCGAAGGCGATTATGCATCCAGGTGCCGGCAGCTCCTGGAGAACCGGGTCGCTTTATGGGATGTACTGCAAAGTTCTGTAAGACCGGGCAGCATGGATGCCGACATTGAGCTTGGTAGTGCGATCCCGAACGACTTTCGTGGATTCCTGGCCGAGCACGGGGATGTTCGCCTGATCGTATTCAATGGGAAGAAGGCGGAACAGCTTTTTGCACGATTCGCGCGCGCCGAAGGAATCGCTGATGACGTGACGCAACTGGGACTGCCTTCCACCAGCCCCGCTTACGCGTCTTTGCGTTTCTCGGGTAAGCTGGCGGCCTGGCGAGCTGCGCTGACAAGCGAAGAATTATGAGAAACGAACAAATATTGTTACCCATGCTGGGCATGATGTTGTTGACGGCAGTTGTCTGGTTTGTACTCTACGCCCGTCGCATTCCCGCGATGCGAAAGGCACGCAAGCCGGCACAGACATATACGACGCCCGACAAGTGCGACGAGTTCTTGCCGGCAGAGGTCAATTACCCGGCCTACAATTTCAAGAACCTGTTCGAACTGCCAGTGCTGTTCTACGCGCTGTGCCTGTACTTCTATGTAACGGCTACGGCGGGGACAGCGGAAGTGTTCGCGGCGTGGCTGTTCTTGCTGTTTCGAATTGCACACAGCGCAATACACTGCACAGCGAACATCGTGATGGCTCGCTTCATAGCCTACAGCGCAGCAGCATTCGCCTTGTGGTTCATGCTGGGTCGGGCATTGTGGGGAGTCTACCTGGCTGCGATGGTCTGAATTCGAAGGTGCTACAGGGCGCTGTCGCCTGTTTCTCCCGTGCGGATGCGCCAGACCTGGTCGATTGTCGTGACAAATATCTTGCCATCGCCGACTTTGCCGGTCTTGGCGGCATCTACGATCGCTTCAACGACTTGTTCTACCAGGTCGTCCGGGATTGCAACCTCGATCTTGGCTTTGGGAAGAAAATCAACAACATACTCAGCCCCGCGATAGAGTTCTGTGTGGCCTCGCTGGCGGCCGAAGCCTTTGACTTCGCTGACGGTCATACCCTGGATGCCCACCTCACCTAGTGCATTGCGCACATCATCGAGGCGAAAGGGTTTTACAATAGCGGTCACGAGCTTCATAGGTTGACTCTCTATGTCGGGCGGATGATGGTGCGTATGCTAACAAAGAGCTTGATGAAAGACCCCCTTGGATTGCCTTACTACGGCGCGACGGTGCTGTACGCGATAGCCGCTTACGTATTGGGTTTTGCCGGACTGTTTGCGGCGAACTGGATGGTCAATGCCGGTGCGACCTTGCTGCTGGCTCACGGGATGATCATAGCCGCATACATGATTCATGAGTGCGGCCACAATATGGTCTTCCTTCACAGCCGCCACAATACGTACCTCGGCCGGGTTATGAGTTGGTTTTGCGGTGCTGCGTATGGCACTTATGAGGACATGCGGTACAAGCACTTCCGACATCATGTCGACAATGATGACGTGGTCTGGTTCGATTATGAGGCGTACTTCGAACGACATCCGCTTGTTACAAATATCACCCGGGTACTCGAGTGGTTCTACATTCCCGCACACGACCTGATTATGCATTTCGTTATGGTTTTCACGTCTTTTATCATTCCGCAGCGACGCGACCAACGAGCACGGAATGTGGCGATTATTCTGATTCGCGGCGGAATTTTCCTGGCGTTGCTGGTGTACGTGCCGAAGGTCGCTTTGCTGTACGCCGTGGCGTACCTGATCATGATGCAGGTGTTGCGCTTTATGGACAGCGTCCAACACGACTACCCTTACAACCTGACGCTGTTCGACTACGTCAAACCACCACATAAAGGCGACAAGGAGTGGGAGCAGGAGCACACGTTCAGCAATCCAATCAGCCTGCGATTCCCGAAGCTAAATTGGCTGGTGCTGAATTTTGGGTATCACAATGCCCACCATGCAGATATGAACGTGCCGTTCTTCAGGTTGCCCGAATTGCACCGCGAGCTCACGGGAAACGATCCGTCTCGGGTCATCCCGTTTGCGTCGCAACTGCAATTGTTTCATCGTAACCGTGTGCAACGCATCTACAATCCACAGCCCGAGGATTATCCGAAAGGCGAGGCCTATCTCAGAACAGCGCAGTCGGGCCGCGGTTCGATTGGCGGCAATGCGGCTTCGTTCCTTACGTCGTTCTAAACTAAAAACAACAAGGGGAGAACATGGCGGAAAACTCAGAGGTTGGAAAAATTGGCTGGATCGACATGACCGTCGACGATGCCGACGGAATTCGTGATTTCTACAAGACGGTTGTTGGCTGGGGCAGCGACGATGTGTCCATGGGGGAGTATTCCGACTATTCGATGACGTTGCCTGCCAATGGTGAAGCCGTAACCGGAATCTGCCACGCGTTGGGTAGCAATGCAGAACTGCCACGAGGGTGGCTGATCTACATTGTGGTCGAGGACATCGAGGCAAGTGCTGCTGCCTGTGTGAAGAGTGGCGGGGAAGTCATCGTGCAGCCCAAAGGTCTCGCTGGCGGGCGCTTCTGCGTGATCCGCGATCCGGCTGGTGCGACGGCCGCGCTGTATCAGCCCTGAGATGCCCTCACAGACCGTATTTGACAGCGCGAAGTGGCACGCGGCGGTTGCGGACCTCGTTGGAGCCAGCGACAGCAAGTCGATCGCCGAGCGCCTGGTTGCGCTGATTTGCATCACGGTGCCCAACGACGGCGCAAGTTTGCTGGCATTCCATAAGGATGCGTCGCCAGACGTGCTGGCCCACTCCCTGCCTCCGGTCACTCGCCGGCACTTTCTGGATCGCTACCTGGCCGGACCTTACCTGCTGGATCCCCTGTACCAAATGGCACTTTCAGACGACAAGCCGACAATGTGCCGGTTCCGGGATACCCAGCCCGATCGTTTTCGCTCAAGTGAGTTCTATCGACAGTATGTGGAACGAACTCACCTTGTGGATGAGTTGGATTTTCTGCTCGAGGTCTCGCCGACAAGTACGCTGGTCATCGTCGTGGGCCGCACGAAGAATCGATATTCGCAATCCGAGCGCAATCGCTTATGCATTATTGAGCCGATTGTATTGGCGGCCATGCAACGCGTGTGGGCGGAACGGGAGCATGTGCCGGATGAGCGCCACCGGGATATTCACCAGCGTCTCACCGAGTGTTATGAACACTTCGGTGATGACGTACTCACACAGCGGGAGCGTGAAATCACCCAGCTGTTGTTGCGAGGGCATTCAACGAAGTCGGTTGCGCGGCGCCTGGAGATTGCACCAGGGACGGTTATGGTTCACAAACGCAACCTGTTCTCAAAGCTTGGCGTGACTTCGCAGCTGGAATTGTTTTCACAGTTTATCGAGGAACTGTCGAAAACCTGATCCTACCTACCAATAGGTATTCCTACTTACTCTCGCGGACCAGACAATGGTCCTCACTTAAACTTCGGTCGAGAAGGTGCAGTCCCATGTTCGAATTCGATTTTGGTCATGGCGAAGACCTTGACCTGCTGCGCGAGACTGTGCGCAATTTTGCCCGTGACCGGATAGCGCCGCGCGCCGCTGAGATAGACGAAAGCAACGTGTTCCCACGCGATCTCTGGCCTGAACTCGGAGAGATGGGATTACTTGGCATTACGGTCGAGAACGAGTTCGGAGGTGCCGACCTCGGCTACCTGGCGCATGTCATCGCGATGGAAGAGATCAGCCGGGCATCGGGATCCCTTGGCCTGTCTTACGGTGCGCATTCGAATCTCTGTATCAACCAGTTGCAGCGTTGGGGCAGCGTCGGCCAAAAACAGCAGTATCTGCCAAAGCTCGTTTCCGGAGAGTATCTCGGTGCGCTTGCGATGAGCGAGGCCGGTGCGGGCTCAGACGTAATGGCTATGCGCACCACGGCTGTTCGCGACGGCGACGACTACGTACTTAACGGTTCGAAGATGTGGATCACGAACGCGCCGGGTGCTGACGTCATGATCGTATATGCCAAAACGGATCCGGACTCAGGCACAAAGGGCGTCAGTGCGTTCATCGTCGACTGCGGTACGTCCGGATTCTCGACGCCACAAAAACTCAACAAACTGGGCATGCGTGGCTCGGATACAAGCGAAGTGCTGTTCGAAGATTGCCGCGTGCCAATGGCCAATTTGATCGCGGAAGAAGGAAAGGGTGCCGCGATCCTGATGAGTGGTCTGGACTATGAGCGCCTGGTACTCGCAGGCGGTTCACTTGGCATCATGGCCGCCTGCATGGACCTTGTCATGCCGTATGTGCATGAACGCAAGCAGTTTGGCCAGCCGATCGGGGAGTTCCAGCTCATGCAGGGAAAAATCGCGGATATGTATACGACGATGAACTACTGCCGGTCCTATGTGTATGCCGTCGCCCAAGCCTGCGATCGCGGTGTTACTACCCGCTTTGATGCCGCTGGATGTATTCTCGTGGCTGCCGAGAAAGCGACCTGGATGGCTGGAGAGGCAATCCAGGCCCTCGGTGGAAATGGCTACATCAACGAGTTCCCGGCCGGCCGCCTGTGGCGCGATGCCAAGCTGTACGAGATTGGCGCGGGCACGAGCGAGATTCGGCGGATGTTGATTGGCCGCGAACTCTTCAATGCCACAAAATAGTCGAGACCTATGCCCGTAATCCAGACAAGAGTTGATCGTTCCTCCGAGGAATTCGAGAAGAACAAGGAAGCGCATGAGGCGCTCGCCGAGAATCTCAGGGAAGTGAACGACTACGTCATGCAGGGTGGCCCGGAGCGCTCGCGTGATAAACACAGGAAGCGCGGCAAACTGCTTGCCCGGGATCGCATCGCGGGCCTGCTCGACGAAGGCGCACATTTCCTTGAAATCGGGCGGCAAGCAGCATGGCAGGTATACGACGATGATGTGCCGAGCGCAGGGATCGTCACCGGAATTGGCAGGATCCACGGCATCGAATGCATGATCGTCGCGAATGACGCGACCGTAAAGGGCGGCACCTATTACCCACTGACGGTCAAGAAACACCTGCGGGCCCAGGAAATCGCCGAGGAAAACCACTTGCCCTGTATCTACCTGGTCGATTCAGGTGGCGCTTTCCTGCCACGGCAGGACGAAGTATTCCCGGACCGTGATCATTTCGGTCGTATCTTTTATAACCAGGCACGCTTGTCAGCCAGGGGAATCCCGCAGATCGCGATCGTTATGGGTTCGTGTACCGCGGGTGGCGCGTATGTTCCGGCAATGTGTGACGAATCGGTGATAGTCCGCAACCAGGGTACGATTTTTCTCGGCGGTCCGCCGCTGGTCAAGGCGGCGACCGGCGAGGTTGTCGATGCCGAAACCCTTGGCGGCGGGAGCGTTCATTCTCGCATCTCCGGCGTTACGGACCACCTGGCAGACGACGATGAACACGCGCTCGCCATAGCGCGCGATATCGTGGCGAACCTGAACACGGCGCGCGAACCGAGCGCGGCCCGGCGTACTCCCGAGGATCCCGCCTACCCGATTGAGGACGTGTATGGCATCGTGTCGCGCGAATTTCGCTTTCCCTATGATATCCGGGAGGTCATCGCGCGTATCGTCGACGCATCCGAGTTTCACGAATTCAAAAAGCTCTACGGCGCAACTCTCGTTTGTGGATTCGCCCACATAGATGGATATCCTGTCGGAATTGTCGCGAACAATGGCATCCTGTTCCCGGAGTCGGCCCAAAAGGGCGCGCATTTCGTGCAGCTCTGTAATCGCCGCCGAATTCCGCTCGTTTTCCTGCAGAACATCACCGGCTTCATGGTTGGCAAACGCGTGGAGCACGCTGGCATTGCGAAAGATGGCGCCAAAATGGTCAACGCCGTGGCGACAGCCAACGTGCCCAAGTTTACCGTGGTCGTTGGGGGTTCCTTCGGTGCGGGCAACTATGCGATGTGCGGGCGCGCGTACAGTCCGCGCATGATGTGGATGTGGCCGAATGCACGCATCTCGGTCATGGGCGGCGACCAGGCCGCGCTCGTACTGTCGACAGTCAAGGAGGACGGACTAAAGCTGCGTGGTGACGAGTGGCCTGACAGCGAGAAAGCGGACTACGAAAACATGATTCGGGCGCAGTACGACAACCAGGGTAATCCACTTTACGCGAGCGGTCGGCTCTGGGATGACGGCGTTATTGATCCGTCGGAGACGCGCCAGGTACTTGCGCATGGCCTGTCTGCCGCGATGAATTACCCGCAACCACCTGAGTCGTCGTTCGGTATTTTCCGCATGTGACGGTACACTCTGCGGCAATGAGTTCGCGGCAGCAACAAAACACCGGCACACAGGACGTTCGCGAAGCGCATCTCTTTGATGAGCAGCGACTCGGGGTCTATCTGTCATCAGAAGTGGAAGGCTTCAGGGGACCTTTTGCCGTTACCGAGTTCAAAGGCGGCCAGTCGAACCCGACTTACCGACTGGACGCCGCTTCGGGCAGCTATGTTCTGCGCCGCAAGCCACCCGGCAAACTCCTCAAGTCGGCACACGCCGTCGATCGGGAGTTCCGTGTAATCAGCGCGCTGCACACGTCGGGTTTCCCGGTTCCAAAACCCTACGTGATGTGCGCAGACGAGACGATAATTGGCACGGCGTTCTATGTAATGGAGTGTGTCGAAGGCCGTATTTTCTGGGAGCTCGACCTGCCCGGTCTCGATGCGAAAGAGCGGACCGCGATTTACGACCACGTCAATGAGACAATGGCGGCGCTGCATCGGGCCGATTACTCGGCGATTGGCCTGGGAGACTATGGCGTACCCGGCAATTATTTCGAACGGCAGATTTCGCGCTGGACCAGGCAATATCGCGCGTCGGAGACGGGCAGAATCAAGTCGATGGATGACCTGATTGACTGGTTGCCCGACAGTATTCCCGACGACGACTCAACCAGCATTGTTCACGGCGACTACAGGCTCGACAACATGATCCTCCACCCCACCGAGCCTCGTGTCATCGCGGTGCTCGACTGGGAGCTCTCGACGATTGGGCATCCGCTCGCCGATTTCACCTACCACCTCATGGCCTGGCAAATGCCCGAGATTGGTATCGGTTCGACCGGACTGGTTGGCAAGCCAATCGCCGAGCTCGGGATACCTGGTGAGGATGCGTACATCGACCAATACTGCGCGCGTACCGGCCGAAATGGCATTCCGGATCGAAATTTCTATTCGGCATTCAATTTTTTCCGGCTTGCAGCTATCCTGCAGGGTATCGCCGGGCGTGTGCGGGACGGCACGGCAGCGAGCAAGCATGCATCGCAGGCTGTCAAAGCAGTGCAACCACTGGCAGACTTGGGCTCGCACTACGCCGCAAGACACGGATGAAACATGCCACTTAACTACGACGATCTCATGTCGAAGGTCGAACTCGACCTCCCGTTCAGCTATACCGATGCCGATGCGATGCTCTATGCACTGAGTATTGGCATGGGGCGGAACCCGCTCGACCGGCGGGAGTTGCCCTACGTTTACGAGCAAGGGGATGTTCTGAAGACGGTTCCGACAATGGCGACCGTGCTGGTCCCGGAGATGTTCCCGGTCGGGCTGGGTTGGGATTACACGCAGATTCTGCATTCCGAGCAGCGTCTGCGCCTTTACCGGCCCTTGCCGCCGTCTGCCGATTTACTGATCAACAAGCGAGTCGTCGATGCATTTGATCGCGGGCCGAAGCTGGGCGCACTGATCCTACTTGAGGCTGAAGGCAGGCTGGCAAGTGACGACACGGTCCTGTTTACGATGGGCTGCACGATTGTGGCGCGCGGCGATGGCGGCTTCGGCGGTCCTCGAGGCAAGGGTATTCCGCCGCATCGAGCACCGCGCCGTGAGCCCGATTTGAGTTGCGATATCGAAACACGCCTGGATCAGTCACTGCTCTATCGCCTTACAGGCGACCTGAATCCGCTGCATGCAGATCCGGATCGAGCTGCCGCCGTCGGTTTTGACCGGCCGATACTGCACGGTCTATGTACGCTTGGCATTGCATGCAAGGCGGTGCTACAGACGATTTGCGATTACGATCACACGTTAATTGAGCAATTCGACGCCCGTTTCTCGGCGCCGGTATTTCCGGGCGATACGGTGACCACGGAAATGTGGCAGGACGGCAATGTCATATCGTTTAGCTGCAGCGTCAAAGAGCGCGACGCGATTGTGTTGCGCAACGGCAAATGCTGCCTGGTCGTTTGAGCGAGGGCGCCCACAATGAGCAACCGAATTGATATTTCGATAGAAAACCACGTGGCTGAGGTCATGCTCAACCGGCCAGAGAAGCTCAACGCGCTGGATCTCAAGACGTTTGAGGCGCTCGATGAGGCGGCTCGCACACTGGATGGCGACACATCGGTCCGAGCTGTAGTGCTCCATGGAGCTGGCGAAAACTTCTGTGCAGGAATCGATCTCTCGGTTCTGCAGGGCGGCATCGACGACCTGGGCGAGTCGCTGCTTTCTCCTGTTGAAGGCTCGCCAGCCAACCGGTTCCAGAGGGCGGCCTACGCATGGCGAGAGCTGCCGGTGCCGGTGATCTGCGCATTGCATGGGGTTACTTTTGGTGGCGGGTTTCAGATAGCGATGGGTGCGGATCTGCGTTACGCGGCACGCGATACGCAATTCTCGATTATGGAGTCGAAGTGGGGCCTGATCCCGGACATGGCGATCAGCACGACGCTGCGTCACATTGTCCCACCCGATCTCGTGAAGGAACTCGCGTGGACAGCGCGCGTATTCGATGCGGAGGAAGCTTTGCAGATCGGCGTGTTGACCTCGATTGAAGAGGACCCGCTTGCCGTGGCCCGACGGGTGGCGCGTGAGTGTGCGGACAAATCGCCGGACGCAATTCGAGGCATCAAGCGTCTTGTCAACGAGGCGTGGAGCCGCTCCGAAGAGGATTCGCTGGTGCTGGAGGCACAGCTGCAACTGCGGTTGTTGGGCTCCGGTAACCAGGCTGAAGCGGTGCGCGCCAATCTCGAAAATCGCAAACCGAATTTCACCAACTGACGGGTTTCGATGTTTGGAACTTTCCGATCTGCGTGCAGACAAATACAGGTGTCTGTTACTGTTGAAACAACATTGAACAAGCAAGTCCAAATCTTCCTTCTGCCTCTGCTGTTGCTGTTGTGGACAACAGCTCCTGCGCAGTGGTCCGAGTTTCCTTCGGGAAATCTCGATTCTCGCACGACGCGTATTCAGGAAAAGGCGGAGTCGCTGTACCAGAGCGGTGGCTGGGAGCGGGCGCACTTTATCTATGTCAATGAACTGGCGCCATTAGGCGACAAGTACGCCCAATACATGGCCGGCTATATGTGCCAGTGGGGTCACGGCGTAGAGAAGGACCCGGTTATGGCGTCGGCCTGGTACAGGATTGCGGCCGAGCGTGACTCACCGGAGTTCATTGAAGTTCGCGATGAGATGTTGGAGTCACTTAGCCCGGAAGATCGGGACCGCTCCGATATTGAATACCTTGAACTGCGCAAAACACTCAGCGACCTGGTCGTGGTCATGAACCTGTTGTCGGCGGAATTCATCGAGCTGCAAGATAGCGCGACCGGCTCACGCCTGGCGGGTCGCGGCGGGTCGGTGACGATCGTCGACCCAAGATCCGGTGCGGGCATGTCCAAAGACGCGATGGTCAATCGCCTTTTGAGTCAAATGCAGGTGCGGCTCGATTTTCTGACCGACGAACTGCAGATCGCACAAATGGAGGCGAGTGGCGTGGATCAGGACGATCTTGATGCCCTGGGTGCACAAATCACAGATTTTCTTGCGATTGTCGACGATCGGTAGTCGTCAAACCGGCCCCCAGGATTTTCGGAAACTCCCTGATGACGTTTTCTGCGACGTCCGCGTCACCGTGAAACCATTTTGGCACCCAGTTCAGGGCGCCCATGATGGCATTGCCGGTCATGCGAACATCGCAAGGCGCAATGCTGCCGTCTTTGATACCTTGCTCAAGCAGCGCTTCAAACCGCGTGCCGTGGTCCCGGGAAATCTGTAGCACCTCTTCGCGGTGCTCGGGTTGCAGCGACGGAATCTCGCTCAGGATTGCGACCGGCCCACGCTCGCCCGTCATGGCCTCTACGTGGTATCGAATATAGCGCGTGACCGTGTCCAGGCCGCAACTGCCTTCCGCGACCGCTCGATCCATGGACTCCTGACCCACCTCACCGGCGCGCACGTAGCAAAGATAGACAAGTTCCTCTTTGTTTTTGACGTAGTAGTAAAGCGCGGCATCGGTCAGCCCCAGGATATTGGCAACATCCTTGAGCGATGAGCCGCTATAGCCTTTCTGGTTAAAACACTGCGCTGCGGCACGCAGCATTCGGTCTTTCTGCAATTCCCAGCGAGTTTCAGCAGCGTTGTCGGCCATGATTCGAGTGCTTGTAGCTTGAGTCTGGACCAATTCTGCATTATTTTAATCCAGATTAAAATTCTTCCCGGGTTGAAGTATGAGTACGGCAGCCACCGATTTACCGCGCACGTCCGGCGAGCGCGACAGCACCCCTTTACGTTTTGTGACCGCGGCTTCATTGTTCGACGGCCACGATGCTGCGATTAACATAATGCGTCGCCTGATCCAGGCACAGGGCATTGAGGTCGTGCACCTCGGCCATAATCGCAGCGTAGAAGACATCGTGCAGGCGGCGATCCAGGAGGACGCCGACGGCATCGCTGTCAGTTCCTACCAGGGTGGGCACAACGAGTTTTTCCGCTACATGGTTGACCGTTTGCGTGAGCTCGGCGCCGGGCATGTCAAGGTCTTCGGAGGCGGAGGCGGGACGATTACGCCCGAAGAAATTCGCGAGCTTATGGATTATGGGGTCGAGCGAATCTACCACCCGCATGACGGTATGGAACTCGGCCTGCAGGCGATGATCGAGGACCTTGTCACGCGGACCCATGCGGCACGCCGCAGGACAGTGGCGCCGACGGCGAGTGAAACTACGGTCGATATCGCGGGAATGATCTCCTCGATCGAGGAAGGCCTGTTCGATGAGGGCGAACTGGCTGCATTGCGTAAAGAGTGGCAAGTCAAGGCCGGCCAGGTACCGGTGATCGGCATTACCGGCACCGGCGGGGCAGGCAAGAGTAGCGTCACGGATGAAATACTGAATCGTTTCCTGGCGAGCTTCCCTGACAAACGGATTGCCGTCCTGGCCGTAGACCCAACGCGGCGCCGCACGGGCGGTGCATTGCTGGGTGATCGCATTCGCATGAACTCCTTGCGCTCGGATCGAATCTACATGCGATCGATAGCGACGCGCCGCCAGCACCTTGCAACCAGCGAAATGCTGGGCGACCACATTGCCTACCTGAAATCACAGGGTTTCGATCTCGTCATCGTGGAGACAGCGGGTATCGGCCAGAGTGACAGCGAAATCGTCGATATGGTCGACTACTCCGTCTACGTCATGACCAGCGAGTACGGAGCGGCAAGCCAGCTGGAAAAGATCGACATGCTCGATTTTGCCGACCTTATCGTCCTTAACAAATACGACAAGCGCGGCGCCGAGGATGCGTTGCGCGATGTCAGGAAACAATGGAAGCGCAATCACGTTGCGTTCCAGACGAACGACGAAGACGTTCCTGTGTACCCGACGATCGCGAGCCAGTTTAACGACCCGGGCATTAGCTGGATGTTTGCAGAGATGTGCCGACGTGTCGCGGAGAAAGCCGGCCTCGACGCCAACAAGTGGACGCCGGACATCGATACGTCGATCCGTGAGCCGCGCTCGACCGCCATGATCCCGGGTTCCCGGATTCGCTATCTTGCTGAGATTTCTGAACAGGGACGCGCGATAAACAATCGCATTGATTCGCAGGCGGAGCTCGCGAGCCGCGCCCAACATGTTTACGAATCACTCAAGCTGCTTGAAGACCCCGAGTTACCCGTCGCACTGGAGCCCTACAAGACGGACGCACTCAGTGGCGGCGATGATCGCAGCCTGCTGGTTCTGAGGCAGCGATACCAGGAGGCACTGAGCGACCTCACGCCAAGCTCGATCGCGCTGCTCTGCGAGTGGCCGGCTCGACGGGATGGTGTGCGCTCCGAACAGTTCAGCTACACGGTACGTGGGCGAGAAATTACGGGCGACAACTACCGCGAGTCGCTCAGTCACCAGAAGATTCCGAAAATCGCGGCGCCCGATTTCACCGATTGGGGTGAGTTGCTGACGTTCCTCAAGAAGGAGAACCTTCCCGGCGGCTATCCCTACACAGGCGGTGTCTACCCGTATCGCCGACTCGGCGAAGATCCGACCCGGATGTTTGCGGGCGAGGGCACGCCAGAGCGTACGAACAGGCGCTTCCATTACCTGTCGCAGGGCCAGCCTGCGTCGCGGCTGTCGACAGCTTTCGATTCGGTCACGTTGTATGGCGAAGATCCGCATGAGCGACCGGACATCTACGGCAAGGTCGGTAACTCGGGCGTGTCGATCGCGACCGTTGACGACATGAAAAAGCTGTATTCAGGTTTCGACCTGTGCGCGCCGTCGACCTCTGTGTCGATGACCATCAACGGCCCGGCGCCGATAATTCTGGCGTTTTTCATGAATACGGCTATCGACCAGCAAGTCGAGAAGCATTTGCGCGCGACAGGCGGTTGGGACGACGCACTGAAGAGAGTAGACGCCTATTTCGAGGGCAAGAACCGCCCGACCTATGAAGGCGACCTTCCGGAAGGCAACGATGGCCTGGGACTCGGCCTGCTCGGAGTCTCCGGCGACCTGGTTGTCGATGCGGAGACCTACGCGCGCATCAGGAACGAAACACTATCGACGGTCCGCGGCACGGTGCAGGCCGATATCCTGAAGGAGGATCAGGCTCAAAATACCTGCATCTTCTCCACTGAGTTTGCAATGAAGATGATGGGGGACGTGCAACAGTTCTTTATCGAGAACAATGTCCGTAACTACTACAGCATTTCGATCAGCGGATACCATATCGCCGAGGCCGGCGCGAATCCCATCAGCCAGCTTGCGTTTACTCTTTCGAACGGTTTCACGATTGTCGAGTACTATCTCGCACGCGGCATGGACATCGATGCCTTTGCGCCAAACCTGAGCTTCTTCTTCTCCAACGGCATGGATCCGGAATACACGGTGATCGGTCGAGTCGCGCGACGTATTTGGGCGCGGGCGATGAAGGAACGCTACGGCGCGAGCGCGAGATCGCAGATGCTCAAGTATCACGTGCAGACCTCGGGTCGGAGCCTGCACGCCCAGGAAATCAGTTTTAACGATATCCGTACGACGCTGCAGGCGCTGTATGCTCTGTTCGACAACTGCAACAGCCTGCACACGAATGCGTTCGACGAGGCAATTACAACACCGACGGAACAGTCCGTGCGTCGTGCGGTCGCGATCCAGATGATCATCTCGCAGGAACTTGGCCTCAACTTTTGCGAAAACCCGTGGCAGGGTTCGTTCGTCATTAAGGAACTTACCGATCTCGTCGAAGAGGCGGTCTACCAGGAATTCGAGCGCATCTCGGAGCGCGGCGGTGTTCTTGGCGCGATGGACACGATGTACCAGCGTGGCAAGATCCAGGAAGAGAGCCTGTACTACGAGCACAAGAAGCACGACGGCTCATTGCCGCTCATGGGTGTGAATACGTTCCTGCCCGAAGAAGGTCAGGAAGACGAGGTTCACGAACTTGAACTCATTCGCTCCTCGGATGCGGAAAAGAAGGACCAGATTCGTCACGTCAGGGTTTTCCAGGCGACCCATGCCGATGTGGGCGCGGCGGCGTTGGTCAGGCTGCAGGCTGTGGCCCGGGATCGCGGCAACGTGTTCGAGGAGCTGATGGAGACCGTCAAATCCAATTCGCTCGGCCAGATTTCCGGTGCTCTGTATGGCGTCGGCGGCGAATACCGCCGCAACATGTAATTCGAGGAGCCTCTGTTGAGCGATATCGTCAAGTACGACCTGCATGATGGGGTGGCAGTCATTACGTTGCACCGGCCCGAAGCCATGAATTCCTTCAACACGGAACTGCGGGCAGCGGTCATGGATGCGTTCGCGAAAGCGCGTGACGATGACGCGGTACGTGCCGTTGTTTTTACGGGCGAGGGTCGGTGTTTTTCGGCGGGCGCCGACCTTAAGGCCGGGATCGACAGGGATGTCAGTGAAATTCTGCAGGTAGAATACCGGCCGGTCCTGGAAGCGATCGCCGAGATTCCAAAGCCTGTCATTGGGGCGATTCCGGGCTCGGCAGCCGGCATCGGCCTGTCGATGGCGCTCCAGTGCGATCTTCTGATCATGGCCGACAACGCCTTCCTGTTGTCACCATTCACAACGATTTCTCTCGTGCCGGACGGCGGACTCAATTGGCTGCTCGTTCGCCAGCTCGGTTACCGCAGGGCATTTCAACTCAGTGTCGAGTCTGAACGGATTCCTGCGGCGCGGTGTGTCGAGTTGGGCCTGGCCAACAAGGCAGTTCCGGCAGACGACCTCATGGACGCGGCACTCGAGTGGGCTCGATCGCTTGCGGCGCGTGCGCCGCTATCGGTGGCGGCAACGAAGAAAGTCATGCGCCTCGCCGCCGATCACAACTGGTCATCCGCCTACGATCTGGAAGCAGAACTGCAGGGGCAATTGCTCGCAAGTGAGGACAACAAAGAGGGCATCCAGGCCTTCTTTGAGAAGCGTGCGCCGAAATTCAAAGGCAAATAACGATGGATAGAAACATATTTGAAGAAGAGCATGAGATGTTCCGCGACTCGGTGCGGAGTTTCATGAAGAACGAGATCGGACCGAATGCGGAACGCTGGAATGAGGAGGGCATTGTCGATCGTGACGCGTTCCTCAAGGCCGGAGAAATGGGACTTCTTTGCATGTGGGTGCCGGAGGAGTTCGGTGGAATCGGCATGCCCGACTTTGCTTACGAACAGATAGTCATGGAGGAGACAACGCGATTCGGTGATCCGGGCGTTTTCTTCACGTTACACAGCCGGCTTGTCGCCCCGTATATCGGGAACTTCGGTACCGAGGAGCAGAAGCAACGTTGGCTTCCCAAGTGCGTGAGCGGTGAGAATATCCTTGCTATCGCGATGACCGAATCGGGGGCGGGTAGTGACCTCTCCGCAATCCGTTGTAAGGCGGAAGACAAGGGCGATCACTATCTGCTCAATGGTTCGAAAACCTTCATTTCGAATGGCATTCTTGCGGACCTGGTTATCGTTGCCGCGCGTACAGATCCCGACAATCGCCACGGCATGTCGCTATTCATGGTCGAGCGCGGCATGGAAGGCTTCGAGCGCGGCAGCAACATGAGCAAGATGGGTATGAAAACCCAGGACACGGCTGAGCTCTTTTTCGACAATGTCAGGATTCCAAAGGAAAACCTGATAGGTGAACTAAACCGTGGTTTCTATCATTTAATGCACGGGCTGGCCGAGGAACGCCTGATCCTCGCGTGCGGCAATATGGCCAATGCGCACGCGGCGTTTGATGCGACGGTCGAATATGTCCAGGATCGCAAGGTCTTTGGCAAACCGCTCGCGGATTATCAGAACACGCGCTTTAAGCTTGCCGCGATTCAAACCGAACTGGATGTTGGCTATGCATTTGTCGATCGGTGCGTTGTAGAACACAACGAGGGCAAACTGACGGCAGAGGATGCTGCCAAGGCAAAACTCTGGACCAGCGAGATGGAAGGTCGTACTACGGATGAATGTGTGCAGCTCCACGGTGGTAATGGATTCATGATGGAGTACGAGGTTTGCCGCCGTCACGCGGCAGCTCGTGTGTCGCGAATTTATGCCGGTACGTCGGAAATAATGAAAGAAATTATCGCCAGGTCGATCGGCCTGGATCCACGC
>Ga0316196_10000084_pt1 | contig 26625 bp, 26 predicted proteins | sample Eddsed2cm_MG_FD_204938 | JGI IMG/M metagenome (GOLD analysis project Ga0316196, IMG submission 204938) | Coastal sediment microbial communities from Maine, United States - Eddy sediment 2 cm | ecosystem: Environmental > Aquatic > Marine > Coastal > Sediment | place: USA: Maine | collected... | reverse complement strand
CGAGGGAGAGGGATTCGCATGCAGACTGCGGTGTACAAGGAGTTGAAGAGCTACTGGTGGCTCCTACTGCTCTCCGGAGCATTCAGCATCGTCATTGGCGGAGCGCTCCTGTTCTGGCCCGGAAAAACGCTCACCGTCGTGGGGTTCTTGATCGGCCTTTGGATGCTCTTCGCCGGCATCATGCGGTTCCTGATCGCCCTCTTTGGCGGTGACACCGACGGCCGATGGGTCATCTTGTTCGTCGGAATCGCCGGGATCGTGCTCGGCATCGTTGTGATGAGGAATCCGTCGGAGACAATCGCCGTCGTCGTGTTGATTGCCGCGATCTTCTGGATCATCACCGGTCTCGTCGATATCTTCCGTGGTATCAGCGACGGCAGTATGGAGAACCGCGGTTGGGTGATCTTCGGCGGTGTTGTGGCGGCCCTTGCCGGAGCGATTGTCCTCCTGTGGCCGGCGGCCTCAGTGGTTGTCCTCGCGGTGATCGCCGGTGTGTTCTTCATCGTCGACGGGATCATGCAGATCATCGCCGGTTTCCAGGTCAAGAGCGCCTGACGCGCAAGCCCAATCCCACGAACACCGTCGGCCCAGAGATCGGAGTGGAGGCAAGGCACCTCGAGAGCGGGCCGCAGGCCATAGGTGGCGCGAACCCGTGGTTGATGAGTGTCGTGTCCACGTGTTCCCTTGCGGGTTCGAGGCTACTTCACCCCAAGGTGGATGCGCCCGCGCTGGCCAATCGATCGAAGGAGTCGGCGATCGCCGTGGCGAACGCACCCTTGTGGAACCACAGCAGTGTCGCGTGGCCCCCCGATATCCAGCGCAGTTCGGAGCCGGGCCAGTGGGCGTGCAGGGCTTCGGTCGCCGACGTCGGAACGTATCCGTCTGATCGTGCCGAAACGAGCACCGCGTAGCGTGCATGGTCGGGCGCCGGGCGATCGAGAACTGACGCCGCGAGCAGCGCCTCGCGGAGTTCCGGCCCCGCCGAGGATTCCCCACCGAGCGCCTCCCAGGCGATGCCGCCGCGAAGCGCACCGTCGAGGTACACCGGTGACGGTGAATAGGACGCAGCCAGCGGTGCTGTGGCGATCGGGAACGGCATGGTTGAACTCACGAGCGCCGACATGTTTCCCCCCATCGAGTAGCCCGCAACCCCCGGAATGCACCCGGCACCGTGGATCGTCGCCAGGAGCCCCCTCCCTTCCATGACTGCACCGATCCCCATTCGGAAGAAGTCGGCTACCGTGCGAATCGGCTGACCGTTGTGGTCGTCGGGCCTGCGTATTCCGTAGTACGGGTTCTCCAAGACGAGGCTGCCGATACCTCGCCGGGCGAGACGCCGAGCGATGCCGAAGCGGGCTCGAGAATCGTGCTCGTTCCATGCTGCCATGAGAACCACCATCCGATCGGTGCCGTCCTCCGGCGCGACGCGCGTGACCGCTCCGTGGCGGGCGTGACTCGGCAGGATCTCTGCCGGGCTCTCGAAGACACCAACGGATGTCGTCAGGCCCTCGTCGGTGACTTCAGAGACCCACTCGATTGATAGGGGCTGCGGTACGCCGGTCGGCAGAGCGGCGCGGCTGATGATCGACATGTCGCCCCACCCATCGGAGAAGAAGCGCAGCCGGTCGGGTCCGTGCGACACGATCGCTCCACCGAGAGCATCGATTGGGTGAATCATGAATCCAAGGCCTCGTTGGTCGGGTCGGCAAGCTGCGCAGTACAGTCTGGCCCATATGGAGATCGTGATCGGCGTCGCCGGGTCGGCACACCTCATCGTCGGAGAAGAGGACACCGCTATCGCCCTCGGCAGCGGCGACGTTCCGGTTCTCGGCACGCCGCGAATCGTTGCCCTCCTCGAAGAGGCCGCCGTCGCGGCATTAGCGGGCGATCTCGCGGACGGGATCACCTCCGTGGGGACCCACATCGCCGTTGACCATGTGTCTGCGTCCTTTGTTGGCGCAGCGGTTGCGGCCGTTGCCGAAGTTGTGGCCGTCGAGGGCCGCACCGTGACGTTCCGGCTCGTCGCACAGGAGGGCAGCCGCACGGTTGCAACCGGCAATCACACCCGGCTCCTCGTCGATCGCGCGCGATTCCTCGGGTCGCGCTAGCCCCACCACTCGACGCGGCACCACGACCGGCGCTGGCAGTTGGGGCACTGCATCCAGCGGCCGAAGTGTTTGCCGGGGATCCACAACGAGATGAGAGCAATCCTGACCCCGATGTCGACGTGTGAGGCTCTCGTCTTCGTTCCACAGTGCGAGCAGTCGATGATGCCGGTGCCCGACTGGTGCACTCCGGTTGAGAACAGTGCCGCCTGACCATCGCGACGTTCGGGGTCGTGTAACACGTCGTCTTCGAGGGGGTCGTCGATTTCGGCTGGCGGAGCCTCGAAGAGGGCTCTTTTGCCCCGGGGGTCGGAGCGCCCAGTCATGTTCTCATCTCGATCTCTCCAGCGAGCAAGCGGTACGCCTCGGCGCTCTTCGAACGGCTGGCGTGTTCCAAGACGGAGCGGCCCCTTCCCGGGGCCTCTGCGACCTTCACCGATCGAGGAATCGGGGGAGGGAGCACTTCGAGTCCGTGCGTCTCGGACACCTCGGCGAGCACTTGCTTGCTGAGGTTCGTTCGGCGGTCGAACATCGTTGCGACCGCTCCGAGCACCTGCAGGTCCTCGTTGGTGTACGCGCGCACATCTTCGATGGTCTCGAGCAATTGCCCGACCGCACGGTGTGAGAGCGTCTCGGCCTGGAACGGGATAAGGACGTGTGTTGCTGCGGTCAGTCCGTTGAGGGTGAGGATGCCGAGCGACGGGGCGCAGTCGACGAAGACGTAGTCGTAGTCGTCGCTCACACGCTTGAGCGCCCGCCGCAGCACGAACTCTCGGCCGGTCTTGGTGAGCAGATGGATCTCCGAACCAGCAAGATCGATCGAGGAGGGGACGAGGTCGATGCCGTTCACGTCGACGATGACCTCCGCGATTTCAACTCTGCCAAGCATTACGTCGTGGATGGTGAGATCGAGTTCGTCAGGGTTGATCCCGTTCTCGTACGTGAGGCAGGCTTGCGGGTCGAGGTCGACGACGAGGACGCGACGGCCGCGTTCGACCAGCGCGGCCGCGATTGTGTGCACAGTGGTGGTCTTCGCCACCCCGCCTTTTTGGTTTGCGACAGCAATCACAGCGCCCATGAACCGAGTGTAGAAGCTGCCGAAGGAGCAAGGAGAAAGAAGGAAGACACGAGATCCGAAACACAAGATACGAGACAGGAGATAAGTCCCGGGTCTCAGGTCTCGCTACCGCTGCGCTGAACTTCGGGTCACTTCCGAGTGACCAGCGGATGGTCGGGGCTGGTCGCTGGCAGTTCTACTCGGCTACTCGGTCGCTCGGATCCGGTACACACGGCCCGTCATAACCCGGCTGGAGGACCGGGTGGCCCGTGTCCTCGATGGTCACGGGGACGAGGCATGCCCCGATGCTTCCGTCGGGTTCGAACACGAACTGTGCAATCGCCGTTGCACGCGAGTTAGCCGGATAGGCCTGCCAGACGAAGTTCCCGAGGCCCCACGCAATCGGCTTCCCTTCATACCATCCGAGGGGTTGAAGGACATGCTGATGGTGGCCGAATATGCCGTCGGCCCCTGCATCGATGAATGCTTCTGCCAGGCCGATCTCAAACGCTCGCGGCTTCGTCGTTCCCTGCTCACCCCAGTGGATCGTGACCAACACCAAATCTGCGACTTCATCTGCCGCCCGGATAGCGGCCGTCATGGCCTCTGCCGAGTCGCCGTCGGTCATCCCGGGTCGCTCATCTGTGACGGTCCATGATCCGGTCTCAGGGTGAACACCCCCTCCGCCGAGGATTGCGACCGTCCATCCGTTTCGCTCAACGAGAACAGGGGCGTAGGCCTCCGCCGGGGCCTCGCCGGCTCCGACGGGATCGATGCCGACAGCTTCGAGGTTGGTACGAGCGTCGAGCATGGCCTCGAATCCGTAGTCGATCGCGTGGTTGTTCGCGAGGTTGGCAACGTCGACGCCCGCCTCCGCCATCGACGGGAGCGCCTCGGGGTCGCAGCGGAATGTCCAGGGTTTGTTCCACGGTGTCCCCAGGTCCGACGCCGAGCATTCGAGATTGACAACGGTGAGATCGTCCTGGTTCAGCACATCGTCGAGCCCCGACCACGCGTACTCGTAGCCTGTCGAAGGAAAGGATCGGACGAACGTCGGGTCGAGGTTCACGTCGCCGGTTCCGCTGATCACCAACCGCCCCTTCGGTTCAGGCGGTGGGCTGGTCGTTGTTGTGGTCGTCGTCTCCTGGACCGTCGTCGAAAGGGCCAGTGTTGTTGTGGAGGAAGATGTGCTCGTGGTCGTTTCGCTGGGGAGCGTCGTGATCGGAGCGAAGCTCTCTGTCGACGGCGGGGAGGCCGCGGCGCCGCTCGAACAGGCGCCGACAGCAACTGCCAGCACCGCGAATCCGAGAACTCGAAGGAAACGAACTCGATGCATCGAGAGAACGGTACCGTTCAGGTCTCGGAATGCTGTCGTTCGCGTGCGTTTGCGCGGCCCGCAATGCCGAATCATTCTCAATCCAGCCAGAGAAGGAGCACAGGATGGACAAGTGGGTCTACCGGTTCGACGAGGTCGACCAGGCCGAAGAGGCAGTTGGCGGCGACTGGGATGAGGTGCGCGGCTTGCTTGGTGGCAAGGGTGCGAACCTCGGTGAGATGTCGAGAACCGGTGTTCCGGTTCCCCCAGGGTTCACGATCACCACTCGCGCCTGCAACGCCTACCTCGACAACGATGAGAACTTCCCGGATGGTCTCACCGATCAGCTCAACGAGGCACTGGCAACGATCGAGTCGGGTCTCGGCAAGGTCTTCGGCTCGGCCGACTCGCCGCTTCTTGTTTCCTGCCGCTCGGGCGCCAAGTTCTCGATGCCGGGAATGATGGACACCGTGCTCAACATCGGCATCAACGACGCAGTGCTCCCCGGCATGATTGTTGCGTTCGGCGATGAGCGTTTCGTGTATGACTCCTACCGGCGCCTGGTGCAGATGTTCGGCAGCGTCGTCATGGGTGTCGACGACCATCCCTTCGAAGAAGTCCTCACCGAAGCCCGCGCCGAGGCCGGCGTTGAGACCGATTCCGACCTCGACGCCGCAGCCCTGGCGAAGGTGCTCGAGCGTTTCAAGGCCATCGTCAAAGCAGAGACGGGGATGGACTTCCCACAGGATCCGCGCGAGCAGCTGATGATGGCGGTCGAAGCCGTGTTCAAGTCGTGGAACGGCAAGCGCGCCTTCGCATACCGCGACGCAGCCAAGATTGCACACGACCTCGGGACTGCCGTCAACGTGCAAACGATGGTGTTCGGCAACATGGGCGACGAGTCGGGCACCGGTGTTGCGATGTCCCGCAACGCCACCACCGGTGAGAATCGACTCGAGGGCGACTACCTGATCAACGCCCAGGGCGAAGACGTCGTAGCCGGCATCCGGGTGACACACCCGATCGCCGAACTCGCCGGTGACCTCCCTGCGGCCTATTCCGAGTTCGAGGACTACGCAAAGAAGCTGGAAACCCACTTCCGCAACATGCAGGACATGGAGTTCACGGTGGAGAAGGGGAAGCTATGGCTCCTCCAGACCCGCGACGGGAAGCGCACCGCTCAAGCCGCCGTCCGTATCGCCGTCGACATGGTCGCAGAAGGCATGATCACCAAGGACGAGGCGCTCATGCGCGTCGAGACCGATCACGTCGACTTCTTCCTCCACCCCCAATTCAACGTCGAGTCGAAGACCGAGGCACTCGATGGTGGCCGCAAGATCGCCCTCGGGCTCAACGTATCACCCGGCGCCGCGGTCGGTGTCGTGGCATTCGACCCTGATCTTGCCGAAGCCTGGGCGAAGGAGGGGAAGCCCGTGATCCTCGGACGCCCGGAGACCAAGCCGGATGACGTCCACGGCATGCTTGCAGCTGAGGGCATCGTCACCACCAGGGGCGGCCGAACGAGCCACGCGGCGCTGGTCGCTCGCCAGTTCGGCAAACCGGCGGTTGTTGGTGCTTCCGCCCTCGACATCGACCTAGCGGCCCGGACGATGAGCGTTGACGACGTCGTGGTCAACGAAGGCGACTGGCTCTCGGTTGATGGCACCACCGGCGAAGTCTTCCTCGGCAAGGTCGAGACCGATGTTCCCGACATCGACGATCCGTGGCTCACGAAGATCCTCGAATGGGCGGACGAGCGGCGTGACCTCGACGTGTGGGCGAACGCCGACTACCCGATCGACGCCGAACGTGCCCGTGCCTACGGTGCGCGCGGTATCGGCCTCTGCCGGACCGAGCACATGTTCTTCGAGCCCGAGCGGCTGCCGATCGTCCAGAAGATGATCCTGTCCGACGATCTCGCCGAGCGTGAGGAAGTGACGTTCTCACTGCTCCCGCTCCAGCGTGAGGACTTCGCAGGTCTCTTCCGGGCCATGGACGGCTACCCGGTTGTCATCCGGCTCATCGACCCACCGCTGCACGAGTTCCTCCCCGGATGGGGCGATCTCACCAACGAGATCGCTGATCTCAGGATCGAGCTGAGCTCCGGCGGAGCAGACGCTGCGGCGATCGAGGCGGAGATCGCCGAGAAGGCTGCGATGCTCGACCGTGTCGAGGCTCTTCGCGAGGAGAATCCAATGCTGGGTCTCCGCGGTGTACGACTCGGCATTCTGCGCCCCGAGCTGACGCGGATGCAGGTGCGGGCGATCATCGAAGCTGCCTGCCTGGTCGCCGGCGAAGGTGTCGATGTGCACCCCGAGATCATGATTCCGCTGACCAGCCACGTGAACGAGCTTGCGCGCCAGCGCAGCGTTCTCGAAAAAGAGGCCAAGGACGTGATGGCCGAGCAGGGCGTAGAAGTCGACTACAAGTTCGGCACGATGATCGAGATCCCACGTGCTGCTCTCACGGCCGATCAGATTGCTGAGTATGCCGAGTTCATCTCCTTCGGGACGAACGACCTCACGCAGATGACGTACGGAATCAGCCGGGACGACGCCGAGAAGGGTTTCCTCATGGAGTACCTGTCGGAAGGGATCCTTGCGGACAACCCGTTCTTCACGATCGATCCCGACGGTGTCGGGCAGCTGATGGGAATTGCCCTCGAGAAGGCAAAGTCGGTTCGCCCCGATCTCGAAGCGGGAATCTGCGGCGAGCACGGCGGCGAACCCCGCTCGATTGCGCTCTGCCACGAACTCGGTCTGAAGTACGTGAGCTGCTCCCCGTTCCGTGTGCCGATTGCGCGCCTCGCTGCAGCGCAGGCCGCGATTGTGAGCCCGAGGTAGGTAGTAGCAAGACTCGAGATTCGAGACTCGAGACAGGGCCCGTCCTTGGCCCCCCGTTGGGGGAGGCCGGGGCGGGTTCTCTTGTGAGCGAGACAGAACCATGGCTCGAGATCATCTTCGTCTCCACCGCCGTCAGGCGGGGGAGACGCGATCGAGCGGATGCTCGATCGCAGAGGGGGCACTGGGAGCCAGAATCGCGAGGATGAGCCCCACAGGCTGCCCAAGCTTGCACCTTGCTCGTTACTGCTAGCTCCCCCTTGCTGGTCCGGAGCCGCAGATCTGCGAGTGTCAAGCTGTTCCATCAACCCGCCGATACCGACACATGGACGTACTCCAGGGTGATCTTGCTGCGTTTCCAATTCGGGACATCGTGCTCCTGATTGCCGAGCGGCGCCAAACGGGAGTGCTCCGGGTCGAAATGGGGCCCTTGACCGGCCGCATGTTCTTCGTGGATGGTCGCGTCACTTACGCAACGACGCGCGACGGTGACGGATCGGTGGCTGCTCTCGCTCAACTCGGAAGCCGGCCGGAACGCGATCGGAGGGGCCGCAACCCCGGGGGGAAGTGGCCCGATCCCGCCCGACCTCTGATCCTCCAACAGATCGGTGAGGTACTCGTCCGGCTCAGTCACAGCGTCTCGGGACGTTTCTGGTTTGTCGAAGGTGTCACGACCCGCGCGTACGGGGAAGATGAGATCCAACGCTTCGAGGTCGGAGAGGTCCTCACGGCGGCGGACGGTCGACGCAAGGAGTGGGCCGAGATCTCTCGCGTTCTCCCGGATCCGTCCGTCCGGTTCCTGATGCGTCCGCATCTTGCAGCCGGTGTCACGAGAGCAGTCATCCCGGCTGCTTCATGGCCGGTCCTCGCTGCGATCGGCGACGGAGCGACCGTTCAGGAGGTTGCCGAACGTCTCAAGCTCTTCGAACTCTCAGCGGCCCGCTTGATCGCAGATCTGTATGTGGAGGGACTCGTCGTTGCGGAGCACGGCGCAACCGAGACATCCGGAACGGTTCCCGTCGACGTCGACGAGGCCGTCGCCGGCTAGATCCCTAGACGGGCGGCGTTGATCCCGTTGCCAAACGGACGATCCAGACGACGAGCAGGAGCGCCGCGGTGGTTCCAATGGCTATGTCGACCCATCGACGATGCCGCCATTGGATCCAGCCGGCACGATGTGCCATCCATATCGTCCAAGCCCCGAGCAACTCGGCAGCGATCAGAAGGATGAGCGGGTGGTAGCGGAGTGCCTCGCCGACGTTCCCACGGACAAGTTGCCCCGCCGCTCTCGTCATGCCGCAACCGGGACACGCCAGACCGGTGCACCTGGCGAACCCGCAGATCGTCGGACTCGAATCCGACGGGTTGATCGTTGCCAACACGATGGCCGCGACGAACGGGACTACAAACAGCGATCCCTGTCCCAATCGGGACTTCGTAGCGAACAGTGTTGTCACGTTGTGGAGAAGACGAGGCCGATGAAGAGGAAGAGGAACAAGAACACAACACCGATGATCATCAGGACCGTCGAGATGATCCCGAGGATCCGTCCGGCCTGGGCCGTGCCGCGGTTCTGGGGCGGCCTGCGTCCGGCGTCGATGCCGGCGAGTTCGTTGTTCCCCATAACCCATGCGATCGGGCCGAGGATCTGACACACGACAAGCGACAGGATCCCAAGCACAAGGACCGTGGTCGCCTGACTGTCTTCCTGGTAGTACTGGTCAGTCATGGGGCCAGTATGGCCTGACCGACCCCTTCAGCGCCACTTCTGAGCGGGTGCAGTAGCTGGACGCGGGCCGCCCGGAGTAGGGACGGCCCGCGGTTGACAGCGGGCCCTAGCTCCGCCCCAAACCGGTCAGAGGCTGCTCTTCCTCCATGGCTGTGAGATCGATGATTTCGGCGATCTGCTCGGTGTACGGCGTGGCGAGCGCCGCCAGGTCGTGAATCTTGATCTCGACCTCGGTGATCGCTGCCCGTAGATGATCGAGACGTGAAGAGATACGCAACTCTTCACGCCTTGCTTCGCCAACGATTTCGTTTGCGATCCGGTCGGCTTCTTCGGTGACCTCGATCAGGCGTGCTTCGACAGCCCGCTCGCTCAGTTCCGTCACACGCTCTCGGTCGCCGACTGCTGCGGCGCGAGCGTTCTCGGCTTCGAGCATCATCACGAACGACTCATCCTCTGCCTCGGCGATGCGGGCGAACCACTTCTCGTGGGCGTCGATCACAACCGAGTCGCGCTCAAATTGCATTCCCTCGATCTTCGCGGTGGCATCTGCCAACCTCGTTTCAGCATCTTGCCGAGCGTCGGCGACGATCTTGTCGGCGCGAGCAGCGCCTTCGCTGATCATTTCTTGCCGGGTGGTCTGCGCAGCGGCAAACGTGCGCCGAATGGCGTCCACCGAGTCGTCGGCTTCCTTGACCCTGGCCTCGAGAGAAGCAGTGTCTTTCTCATAGGCCTGGAGTGTGGACACCAGGCGTTCCATGACGCGGTCAACTTCGACCGGGTCGTAGCCCTTACGGCGTACGTTCCCGAATCGGTGCGCCTTGACAGTTGATGCCTCGATCTTCATGCGTCGTTCTCCCCCGGATTGCCCCGTCCGCTGCTAGCCCCTGCAAACCTTGCAGAGCGACCGGGTTGGTCGCAGTCTGAGGGAAACCATACGGCGTGTTCCACGGCGCCGCAAGGGGATATCAACTCTGTTTGGAGCTGCGAGCAACTGATTTGTTGGCAGACTCCTAGACGAGCGGCCATGAGTCGGGTAGAACGGGGGCATGAACCGCATCACCGTCGACATCAGCAAGGAGTGGCTCTCCGTCGCCGACATCTGTGAATATATGGATGTGTCGCCCTTCGTTGTGACGAGTCAGCTGCGGAGCGGCGGTCTTCCCGCGGTCAAGTTCGGTCGCGAGTGGCGGGTGGCGCGACAGGACTTCGAGGATTGGATCAACACCCAGCGCGAGCAAACAGAAGTCGTCGTCGACACGTAGGTGATGGGGGCGCCGGTTCGTCGGGTCGGCTTCGGGTACCAACTGAAGAACGGGCACGATTCCTGTGTGCCGAACCGCCGTCTGAGTTGTCGAGCGCTGCCGGAAACCGGTGAGCCACCGGTACATCGGTATCTCGACTCTATTCGGCTGCACTGTGGCGGGGTAGCCTCGGTTGTGTCGACCCAGAGGAGGTCAAAGTGCTGGATCAGGCTTCGATCGATCGGCTCAAGGAGACCGCCACCGGGGACTATCCCGTGTTGTCCCTGTACGTGAACCTCGAACCAGGTCCTGAATCCCTGCGAACCGTTCCGGCTCGGATCAAGGATCTCCTCGCGCACGCCGAGGAGGAGTCGGCGACCCTGCCACGCTCGCAACGAATCTCCATCCGTTCCGACATCAAGTCCTTGCTGGGCGACATCGGGCGATTCGGGTCCGACCTCGGCCGGAGTGTTGCGACCTTCCGGTCGAACGGTGCCGGTCTCGACGTGCACCTCACACTTCCTGGCCCGGTTCGGGACCGGGCAATTGTCGACATGGTTCCGTACCTCCGTCCGCTCGAGGAGATGATCGAGCACTACCCCCGGTTTTGCGTGGCAGTGGTCGGCAGTCGGCTCTCCTCGATCTTCCGGTTCTCAATGGGCGAGCTCGAGACGTGGGAGGAGATGAGGGACGAAGAGGTCGGCAAGGCCAACTACGGCGGTTTCTCAGGGTACGAGGAGCAACGCGTGCGAGCGCGCTCGGACGAGGTGATCAAGAAGCACTACCGGCACCTTGGTTCACGGCTGGCAGACCTGCGGCGTTCCGACGGAGGATTCGATCTCTTGATGCTCGGCGGTTCCGATGTGCATGTCGCGGGAGCACTTGCGGAACTCTCGCCGGATGTGGCGAACGTACTGGCCGGTAGCTTCACCATCGATCCCGGCACGATGACACCCGCGATTGTCCTCCCGCTTGCAACCGACGTCGCGGAGAAGTGGGAGACGCGGAACGAACAGAAGCTCGTTGGCGAACTCTTCGACGCAGCTGCCTCCGGTGGGGCGGCAACCTTGGGTCTCGAGGGTGTGTGCGCAGCGGTGAATCGCCGTGCTGTCGACGTCCTGTTCGTCCAGGTGGGCCATGCCATCCCCGGCTCGGCCTGTGCCGATTGCGGGTGGGTGAGTTGCCGAATGGAGCCCGAGTGTCCGGTGTGCGACGCAACACTCAGGCGTGTGCCCGATCTCGTTGATCGGCTTATCGAGTCGGTGCGCGCGGCGGGCGGAACGGTGCAGCACATCCTCTACGAAGGCCGGCTCGCCGAGGTCGAGGTGGGGGCACGGTTGAGGTACTCGATCCCAATGGTCGATCCGACGTAGTACTGGGGTACCGTTACCGGTCCCTTGAAGGAGGACCTATGCCGCGAACCGTTGCCGTGGTTCTTGCCAACGAGCCCGGATCCGGATTCACCAGATCGAAGTTCCTCGGTGATGTCGGCGGGGTCACGTTGATCGACCGGGTGCTGGCCGACGTGTCCGATTGGCCGGTCGATGACACAGTTGTCGTGCTCGGGCCCGACGCTGAAGAGATCCTTCAGTCCATGGCGCCGACCGACGCGACTGTCGTGATCGACCTCGAATGGAGTGAAGGGTCGGCAGCGTCGCTCCGGGTGGGCCTCGACGTCGTCATGCGGGGTCCGGCAACGGACTTCGTGGTGATCGCGCTTGCCGACCAGCCCGGGATCGGCGCGGAAGACGTCGCAGCTCTCATCGAAGCGGCCGAAGGTGGCGCCGCGTCCGTTCCGAAGTACCGATATCGGCGTGGCTTCCCGGTTGTACTGGGGCGGAGCATTTGGGAGCGCCTGCTCGGTTCAGAGGGTGACCTCGACTTGCTCGACCTCCTCGGGAGTCACCCGGACGGGGTTCGGGAGGTGTGGTTCGAGCATCTTGCGGGACCACGAATCCAGACGCCGGACGACATTCGAAGAAGCTGATCGCGGCTGCGGATGGACCGACGCCGATCCCATCCGGTAGCATTGCGGCCGCATCATCCCAGGATCGACAGAAAGAGGGCTCGGAATGGCATCGATCTCCGCGATCCAATCCATGGATCACCGCAGCGCAACCAAGCTGCGCAAAGCCGGAGTCCGCACCACCGATTCGCTCCTCAGAGTCGCGGCGACCCGCAGCGGGCGAAGACGACTGGCCAAGGAGACGGGGTTGCCCGAGGCCGACATTCTCGGATGGGTGAACCGGGCAGACCTATTGAGGATCACCGGTGTTGGGTCTGAGTACGCCGACCTCCTCGAGGTTGCGGGCGTGGACACGATCCGAGAGCTGCGCCGCAGGAATCCTGATCGGCTGCTCGAGGCGATGACCGAGCTGAATCTACGGAAACGTTTGGTGCGGAGACTCCCCACGGAAGGGATGGTCCGCGAATGGATCGAGGAAGCTAAAGAACTCGAGCCGCTCGTTACCCACTAGCGCCCTGAACGCGACGAAGCCCCGACCTGCCGGCCGGGGCTTCGAGGCCAATCGGAGGGTGCTACTCCTCGGTGGAGGCCTTCTTCGGAGCCGTCTTCTTCGCTGTTGACTTGGGAGCTGCCTTCTTGGGGGCGGCCTTCTTCGCCGTCGTTTTGGGCGTCGTCTTCTTCACCGTGGTCTTCTTCGCGGTCGTCTTCTTGGGCGCCGGCGTCTCCGCTTCGACCTCGACCTTCACCGGCTGTGGACCGGCGACCCCCGGCGTGAACTGTTCCCGCCAGTTGTGCAGGGCAGTCTCGAGCTGTTCGCGCAGGACCTCGACGCGCTCCTGGAACTGATCGACATCTACCTTCACGTGGAGCTGTTCGACGACTTTCGCCTCCTGAATCAGGTCAACGCTCTCCTGGATCTGCTCAACCACCTTGGAATCGCGGATCGCTCCGGTGACTTCGCGACCTGCGGTCTCGAGATCCTCCAGAGAGGTCTCAGTGAACAGATCCGTGCTGAAGTCGACGAATTTGCGGCCGGCCACCATCGGCGTTCCGACTGCTGCATAGAACGCCTTCTTGACGTTCTCCTTCTGGGTGTCCATGACTGAGGTCATGTTGCCTCCTCTTGGTCGTTGCGGACGAAGCTCTGGTAGATCTCCGCCAGCGCCTGCTTCTGGGACTTTGTGAGGGTCGGGTCCGACGAGATCGCTTCTTCGACCCCGGAACGTTCGACGTCGTCGAGCAGTCCGGCGCGTTCGTAGAGCGATTCGGTTCGAATGTCGAGAGCTCGAGCGATCGACATCAGGATCTCTGCCGACGGCTTTCGGAGTCCTCGTTCGATCTGAGAGAGATACGGATTCGAGATGCCGGCCTGGTCGGCGAGCTTGCGGACAGACATCGCCGAGCGTGTCCTCTGTTCTCGAATGAATGCTCCCAGATCCGGGACCGTCGGGCTCTTCACAATGATTGCATTATATCCCAGGGTGCTAACTATTGCTAGCACTTGCCGAAAGGCCGGCCAGGCTCAGGAAAAGGCGGTCCCGCGTACCGCCAGTTGGGCGTCGAGTGTGCTCTGGACGGACCGCCGAATCGCTTCCGACCGTTCAAGCATGCGCAGCGGATCCGGCTCGGTGCCCGGGTTCTCGGGCATCACCGGAGGCAGGAACCGGATGTTCCAGCGAACCGGGAGCGGAATCGGGTTGAGGAAGATGGCGATCTCTTCGACCCGCTGCTGAGGGAAGGCCATACGAACCAGTTGTGCGAGGCGCTTCGAAACCGCAACTGCGGGGTGAACCTCTTCGGCTCCGAGGATCGCGACCGGGACAATTGGCACACCGGTGGTTTCGGCGAGGTGGACGAAACCCCCTCGACCGAAACGTTGCACGTGATAGGCCTGCCAGACCGGCTTCATGAAGCCCGATTCGCCCTCCGGGAAGACACCGAGGAGCCCACCGTGCTCGAGGATGTGGCGGGCGTCGTCGCGGCTCGCGTACACGGCCCCCACTTTGCGATACATGTGCGATATCCAAGGGAGCATGTTGAAGATCTCGGTGGCGCTGACGCGCACTCTGCGAGGTCGTTCAGCCGAATTCAGTACAGCGAGAGAGAGCATCGCCGCGTCGTACGGGAGGGCCGCCCCTCCGTGATTCGCCACCAGCATCGCCGGACCATCCATCGGGACGTGCTCGATTCCCTCCACTTCCACGCGGAAGTAGTCGAAGTAGAAGCCGTTCATTACATGCCACACCATCTCGTGGATTACGGGGTCGAGTCCGATCGGATCCACGTCGTACGTGGCGAGGTGGAGATGGCGGAACAGGGTCGGCCAGGTGTCGAATCCGAGCCGTCCCGTTGCTGGAATGGCGACGTCGTACTGGTCCAACCCACTGTGAAGCGCGCATGTCTCCGATCCGCGCAGGATCGGGAGCCCACATCCGTGCCCCTCGATACTGTGCCATCCACAACGACGTTTCGGATCGACGAAGTCGGTGAGTCGTTCGTAGAGCAGCGTGCGCCGGGCACGCGCTTCAATTCGGTCCTCCTGGCTGACCCCGGGAATCGGCAGCTTGGTCGCCACGAATTCCTCGGCCTGGGTTGCTGCCTCGGCTGCCTCCGTTTCCTCTCCAGCGAGTGCGTCGACGAGCTGCGCCTTGTTCATCCTCGAGCGGCCGGGGAGGTCGACAGAACGGGCGTAGTCGAGGAGTTGAGCCTTCCTCATCGCGGCGAGAGTCTCGCGGGTCATCGGTGAACCTCGGCCGGCACTCGTCCGTACCCCACCATCGTTGTCTGGCGGCACGTGAACTCGGGAACGAACCCGAGGACCGACCCCATGCCGGTCGTGTCCATGACACGGCCGTGCTTCAGAAGCGCGACGGTGTGTTTCGGGAGCGCGATCCCACTTCTCGCGAGCCCGCGCAGCGCCGCCTGGAACGCCCGTTTCGGGAGCGGCTGCGGGATCCTTCGTCCGAGTCGCAGGACGCGCGAGAGATAGAGTTGGCCGCGTCCTGCAATGTTGAACGTCCCGGGAGCCGGATGGTCGATCGCGTGGAGGAAGACCCCAAGGGCATCACTCTCCGAAATCAGTTGGAGGCGCGGATCGAAGCCGAGCAGCGTCGGAACGCCGGGAAGGGTCAGGTAGGCGCTGATCGGGTTCCGAATCGTCGGACCAAAGATCGGTGCGAGCCGGAGGATCGTGTAGTCGACGTGATCATGTCGCTCAGCGGTCTCGCGAACGAACAGCTCCATCTGCTCGAGGTCGCGTTGATAGCGACCTCCGGACCGCTCGAGCTTCGAGTCCACCGTGACCACGGACGGCGACCGCGGGCCTGCACCGTAGACCGCACCGTCCGACTTGACGACAACATGACGCACCGTGGTGCAACGGCCGATTGCGCCGAACAGGGCCTGCGCACCAACCGTGGTTTCCTCATGGGCCCGGGTGGCCCCGTGCAGAGCCGAGCGATCAACGGTCTGGAGGTGAACCACCGTGTGTGGCTTCAGATCGAGGAGATACCGGGCGAACGACAGATGATCGATGTCAAGTCGTTCAAAGTGCGAGGTGAAACGTTCAACCGGGTCGAGGTCGTCGACGGCGAATACCTCGGTGTCTGGAGTCCGCTCGAGGTGTTGAATGATCCGACCACCGGTCCTGGTGGCCGCACCCGTGACGAGGATGCGCCGCATTGGGTGAAGGGTAGAGAAGCCGTGTTGCCTCCGGCGAGCCGAGAGCGTGAGCTGCCAGCCCGAGACTCCCGTCGGACTCCGACTCTTTGCCCACCGTCCGCCGCAACCGGTAGCGAGACCCGAGACTTGAGACTCGTCTGGTGTCTCGTGTCTCGTGTTGGTTCCTGGGTGTTGTTTCGACAGCCGGTGCACCCGCTCTCGCTCCTACCCTGTGGGCTCTACTCGAAACGGGACTATGTCGGGAGACGGAAGTTTGATCATCGTGATGCGTTCGGATGCGACCCGCGAGGACGTCGATCACGTCTTGGCGAGGCTTGCTGAGGTTGAGGCCGAGGCCCATGTCTCGGAGGGGAGTCGGCGCACCGTCATCGGCATCGTCGGTGACCGAACGCGTGTGCAGCAGCTCCCGTGGGAGGCGTTCCCCGGCGTTGAACGTGCCGTACCAGTGCTCAAGCCGTTCAAGTTCGTCAGCCGCGATTTCCAATCCGACGATTCGATTGTCGAAGTAGGTCCGGCAAGGATTGGCGGCGGGTACTTTGCCCCGATTGCGGGTCCGTGTGCCGTCGAGTCGAGGGACCAGCTCTTCGCCTCGGCTGAGGCGGTTATGAAGGCCGGCGCGACGATCCTGCGTGGTGATGCGTTCAAGCCTCGCACCTCTCCGTACGCGTTCCAGGGCCTCGGTGAGGCAGGGCTGATTCTGCTTGCCGAAGCCCGTGAGGAGTTTGGTCTGCCGTTCGTCGTGGAAGTGCTCGACCCTCGCGACGTCGATCTTGTGTCCTCATACGCCGACCTGATTCGTGTCGGAACTCGCAACATGGCGAACTTCTCACTGCTCTCGGAACTCGGGCGGCAACCTCGGCCGGTCATGCTGAAGCGAGGGTTCACGGCGACCGTGGAGGAATGGCTGAATGCTGCTGAGTACATCTACAAGGAGGGCAACCAAGACGTGGTCCTCTGCGAGCGGGGTATCCGGACGTTCGAAACTGCGACACGCAACACGCTCGACATCTCGGCGGTGCCGATCGTGAAGGGCCTATCCCACCTCCCGATCATCGTCGATCCCTCCCACTCCGGCGGGAGGCGTCATCTCGTAGCTCCACTGACGCGGGTGGCGGTTGCGGCGGGAGCCGATGGTTTCATGGTCGATGTCCACCCTTCGCCGGAGACGGCCCTGGTCGACGGGCCTCAGGCCATCCTCCCCGGAGAGTTCGCCGACCTCATGGACGAGGTCAGGGCGCTCGCCGCCGCAATGCACGTCAAGGTGTAGTTCGTGTCGCGGGCCCTCATCTCAGGCACCGGCTTGATTGGCACGTCGATCGCGCTTGGCCTGCGGAACCTCGGGTGGGAGACGCTCGGGTGGGACGCAGACCCGGCTGCGCTTGCGGGCGCCGCGAGCATCGATGCCGTGGTCCCGGTGGACGGGATCGAGGCAGCAACCCTGGGTCCCAACGACCTGCTCGTGCTCGCGTCTCCGCCTTCTTCCGTGCTCGCTGTAGTTTCGGATCTCGACACCGCGGCATTGGTGATCGATGTTGCGTCGGTCAAGGGCCCGATCATCGCTGCAGCTCGCACCCCTCGTTTCGTCGGCACACACCCGATGGCGGGCCGCGAGGTGACCGGACCGGACGCGGCCCGTGCCGCTCTCTTCCGGGGTGCGACGTGGGTGGTTGTTCCCAATGGGGCGGACGAGGAGGACGTCGAGCGCGTCGAGCGGATCGTTACGGACCTTGGTGCCCGACCGGTACGAATGAGCGCCGAGGAGCACGACGCGGCTGTCGCCCGCATTAGCCACGTGCCGCAGATCCTCGCTGCGGCCCTTCTCGAGGGAGCAGGAGAGGTCCCCGGAGCCATGGACTTGGCGGCGGGCAGTTTCAGAGATCTCACACGCGTCGCGTCGTCCGACCCTGCGGTCTGGATGGACATCCTCGTCGCCAATCGTCGTGAGGTGACGGCAGCGATCGAGTGGCTTCGCGACCGCCTAGCAACGGTTCTGGAGTCCGACGAACAACTCGCAGTGGCCCTCGAGGATGCCCGCCACCTCCGCGCGTCGTTGGGACACGGTCTCGGTGTCGTGCGCGTCACGCTGGAGGACCGGCCGGGAGAGATGGCAGCCGTCGGCCGGGCTCTTGCCGATAGCGGCGTCGATCTCCGGGACCTTCAACTGCGGCATTCGCCATACGGCGGCGGCGGCATCTTGACCTTGTCGGTGCGCGGCGGACATGAGCCCGCTCTCCGAACGTCGCTCGAGGCCGAAGGATTCAGCGCGACTGTTCCATCAGGTGAACAAGACTGATCGCGCCAACAGCGATGCCATGTTCGATTGCCGTCTCGTCGATCTCGAAGGTCGGTGAATGTAGATCGACCGGTTGCCGGTTCTTGCCGGCGCCGAGGCGGATCAGCGCTCCCGGTACGTGATCGAGAAACCAGGCGAAGTCCTCGGACCCCATTGACTGAGGTGTCGGCTGGACGCCCTCCGGGCCAAGCACAGCCGAAGCTGCCGTCTCGACGGTCCCGATGACCGCGGAATCGTTGTCGACCGGCGGGGCGCCTCGAAGGTGGCTGACTTCTACACCCGCACCAAACGGTGAGGCGATCGCGTCGATCTGGCGGTCGATGATCTCGGCGAGAACCTCCCAAACCTCGCTCTCCTGCACCCTTGCGGTGCCGGAGATATCAACCTGCGTCGGTATCGCATTCGCCGTGTCACCGCCGGAGATCCGGCCGAAGACCATCGCAAGGTGTTGTCTCGGATCGAGTTCCGAACGAACCATCACAGGGAGGTCGACGACGATCCGGGCTGCGACCTGTATCAGGTCTACCGTCCGATGTGGTCGGGATGTGTGCCCGCCGGGACCCGTGAGACGGATGTGCAGTTTGTCTGCGGCGCTCGTGATCGGACCGGTCTTCAGCCCGACCACGCCGGGCGGGATGGTCGGATCGACGTGGAAGGCGATGAGCGCTGAAAGACCTTCGATGACCCCCTCCTCCACGAGCTTGACGGCACCCGACGGAAGCTCTTCTTCGGCGGGCTGGAAGATGATCCTCGCCGTGCCGGGGAGGTCGTCGAGCATGGCGAGCGTCCGTGCGATTCCGACGGCGATGGCCGCATGTGCGTCGTGGCCACACGCGTGCATAAGCCCGTCGATCTGGGATCGGTACGGTGCACCCGTCTCTTCATGGATCGGGAGGGCGTCGATGTCGGCTCTGAAACCGACAGAGGGTGGCCCCGTTCCGACCTCGACCGTGAGACCGACCAAGTCAGCTCGGACCACGGGATCGAGCCCGCACGCGGTGAGCGCCTCAGCGATGCGATACGTGGTCCGTCGCTCCGTCCATGCGACCTCCGGATGGCGGTGGAGGTCCCGGCGCATACGCACGGCATCGGGCGCGACTGCGCGCGCGTGAGCAGAGATGATTTCGGCGAGGGTGGCCATCACCGGGATTCTAAGGGTTTGGAGCGCGCGAGATGCTCTCTACGCTACGGGGAGAGGAGGAACCATGGCGCGAGAACCGAGCTACACCATTGGGATCGAGGAGGAGTACTTCATCGTCGATCGTGAGACTCGCGATCTCGTCCGCGATATGCCGGACGGACTGCTCGCTGCCTGTGAGGAGATCGCCGAAGGGATGGTGAGCCCGGAGTTCATCCGATCTCAGATCGAGGTCGGCACTCCGGTGAGCGGCTCCGTGAAGGAAGTGCGGTCGCACCTGGCGCAGCTCCGCACCGACGTCTCCAACGTCGTCTCCGAATACGGACTGGCGATTATCTCGGCCTCGACACACCCGTTCGCAGCCTGGGGAGAGCAACTCCACACCGACAAGACCCAGTACAACACCCTCGCCGACGCGCTCCAGGGTGTTGTCCGGCGTCTCCTGATATGTGGGATGCATGTGCACGTCGGCATCGAGGACGAAGATCTACGCATCGACTTGATGAACCAGGTGCTCTACTTCTTGCCGCACCTGCTTGCCCTATCGACGTCGTCGCCTTTCTGGCACGGAGACGACACCGGCCTCAATTCCTACCGCACCGCCGTCTTCCGGACATTGCCGCGGACCGGGCTGCCGGACGAGTTCCTCGACTGGAGCCACTACGAACGGCACGCTCGAATCCTCGTGACGTCGGGCGTTATCGAAGACGAGACCAAGCTGTGGTGGGACATCCGGCCTTCCGCTCGCTACCCCACGCTCGAGATGCGGTCGACCGACATCGCGACACGGCTCGACGATGGAATCAGCCTCGCAGCACTGTACGTGTCGTTGTTGTCGATGTTGTTCCGCCTTCGCCAGGCAAACCAGCGGTGGCGGGTGTACTCGCGGATGTTGCTCAAGGAGAACATCTGGAGGGCACAGCGGTACGGAATCTCGGAGTCGCTCATCGACTTCGGCGTCGGGGAACTCGTACCGTTTTCCGATCTCGTCGAAGAGCTGACCGAGCTCGTGGCCGAAGACGCGCGCCGTCTCGATTGCGTCGACGAGATAGCACACCTCAAGGAGATCGTGCGGCGCGGAACCAGTGCCGATCGGCAGCGAGCGATCTACCAGGGAGCGATCGCCTCCGGCGCGGACGACCGGGAAGCGTTGGTTGCCGTTGTTGACTTCCTCATCGAAGAGACCGTCTCCGGCCTATGACGACGATCAGGGTTGCCGGAGCACAAATCGATCTCACCGTCGGGGACCTCTCCGGCAATGAGGAGCGAATCCTCGAGGCGATGGTGTGGGCCGAGACAGTCGACGCCGATGTGCTGGTGGTACCCGAGCTCGCCATCGTCGGCTATCCGCCGGAGGACCTTGTTCTTCGCGAGGGTTTCGTCGAGGAGAACCTCCAGGTGCTGCGACGTTTGGCGGAGGCATCCGGTCGCTGCGCAACCGTGGTGGGGTTTGTCGACGCTCTCGAACAAGGGGTGATCGACGACGACTCGGTTGAGCGTCGTATCGCAAACGCCGCAGCCGTGATTGCGGGAGGCCGCGTCGTCGGTGTGTATCACAAGGAGCTCTTGCCCAACTATGGCGTGTTCGACGAAGCGCGCTACTTCGCCGAGAGTCGCGAGCCGACGCGATTGTGGGAGATTGGTGGCGTTGCCGCCGGTGTCTCGATCTGCGAGGACATCTGGTCGCCGGAGGGGCCACCCGCTCGCCAGGCCGCCGCCGGCGCCACGCTCCTGTTGAACATCAACGGCTCGCCGTTCCACGAGGGCAAGAGTGACGAAAGGGCGTCGCTGCTGTCAGCCGAAGCGAAACGAAGCGGCGCAGCAGTTGTCTATGTGAACTGTGTTGGCGGCCAGGACGAGCTCGTCTTCGACGGTGACTCGATGATCTTCAATGCCGAAGGGGAGCTCATCTATCGCGCTCCGCAGTTTGCGGAAGAGCTCTTCGTCGTCGATCTCGAGGTCCCAGCGGACCGCAGTCAAACGGTGAGCGCGGTGCCGGTCGTCGTTCCAAGCATCTCTCGAGCGCCCCATCCGCTCCCGGACTCCGTCGAGCGCCTGTCCGACGCCGGGGCGGTCTACCAAGCCCTCGTCACCGGCCTTCGAGACTATGTAACGAAGAACGGATTCCGCGAGGTCATCATCGGATCATCCGGGGGTATCGACTCAGCGCTCGCTGCGACGCTGGCGGTCGACGCTCTTGGACCGGCTGCGGTTCACACGTTGACCATGCCAACTCGCTACTCCTCCGAAGGATCGGTCGCCGACTCGCGGGCGCTCGCGGCCAACCTTGGCTGCCGGTTCAGCGTGGTCCCGATCGAAGCTACGTTCGAGTCGTTCCTCGGCACCCTCGATCCGCTCTTTCACGGCACTCCCTCGGGAGTTGCCGAGGAGAACCTCCAGGCCCGTATTCGGGGAACGATCCTGATGGGTGTGTCGAACAAGTTCGGTGGGATGGTGGTCGCCACCGGAAACAAGTCTGAGATGGCCGTCGGATACGCCACCCTCTACGGCGACATGGCTGGTGGGTATGCCGTGCTGAAGGACGTCTACAAGACGCTGGTGTATCGCCTCGCACGTTGGCGCAACCGGGACGGCGTGGTCATCCCTCAGGCAATCATCGACAAGGCGCCGTCGGCCGAGCTCCGGCCGGACCAGCTCGACACCGATTCGTTGCCTCCCTACGACGTCCTCGACGCCGTACTCGAGGAATATATCGAGCGGGATCGGACCGTGGACGAGATCACCGCACTGGGGTACGACCGACAACTCGTGTGTCGTATCGCGCGGATGGTCGACCGCAACGAGTACAAGCGCCGCCAAGCCCCGCCGGGCGTGAAGATCACCCGGAAGGGATTCGGGCGCGATCGCCGGTTGCCGATCACGAATCGGTATCTGAACCAATAGCCGCCGGTCGGCGGATATGGCTGCAATTGAGGAGAAGACCGCATGGGCGAAACAGATTCGTCGGATGAGGTGAACGAGGGCGTCTCACCCGCCGTGGCGGGTGAGGTCGGCGCCATCAACGCAGCGGGCCGTCCCGGAACGGTGAACAACCTGACCCGGGATCTCTGGTCGGTTGGCGTGGCCGATGGCATGACGCTGCTCGTGCATTCGTCGATGTCGGCCCTCGGTTGGGTCGCAGGTGGTCCGCAGGCAGTGATCGAGGCGTTGCTCGCAGCGGTGGGGGACGACGGCACGCTGGTTATGCCGGCACATTCGACCGGCCTCTCGGAACCCTCTCTGTGGCGAAATCCTCCGGTGCCCGAATCGTGGTGGCAGATCATCCGCGACGAGACGCCGGCATTCGGCGCGAATCTGACCCCGACCCGGATGATGGGCGTGATCGCCGAGGGATTCAGGACCTACCCCGAGGTGCGGAGAAGCGGCCATCCGCAGGATTCCTTTGCCGCCCTCGGCCCCAACTCCGGACTGGTGGTGGACGATCACGCTCTCGATCACGGGCTCGGTGATGGATCACCGCTGGGGCGCCTCTACGACCTCGACGGATACGTCTTGCTGCTGGGTGTTGGATATGAGAACAACACGAGCTTGCACCTTGCGGAGTACCGCGCCGACTATCCGGGGAAGGAGTGGGTGACGCAGGGTGCCCCGGTGATGATCGATGGAGAACGACGGTGGGTCACGTTCGAAGACTTGGAAGGTGACAGTGACGATTTCGAGGAGATCGGTGACGCATTCGCCGCTGCCGGATTCGAACACCGAGGGCCGGTCGGGAGTGGAGAGGGGCGCCTCATGGGTGTCAGGGATCTGGTCGACTTCGCCGCCGACTGGATGACATCACATCGGACGGGCCGCACCACCTCCTAGGTAGCGCTGCGCAGCAAGTCGCACGTAGCAAGTCGCAAGACACGAGTGGCAGGGCGTAGCTGCGCTCTGAACTCATCTACTCTTCGTGTATGGCTGTTCTTGGGTCTGTGCTGATCGATGGCGTTCCTTCGGACGCTGAAGATGCCGCGATCTCGGTGTTCGACATCGGGTTTCAGCGCGGGTACGGCTGTTTCGAGGCGATGCGCTCCTATGACGGACGGGTGTTCCGGCTCGATCAGCACCTGACACGGCTCGAGATGAGCGCGCTGAAACTCCGCCTGCCGAAGCCGGACCGTGCCCTGGTTGCCGATTGGTGTCGCGGACTCGCTGCCGAAGCCGGCGATGGTGTCGTGCGGGTGTTCATCTCGGGTGGGACCGATCCGAAGCGGCTCGGGACCAACTCCCGGACCGTGGCATTTGCGGAATCGGCCAGCCCGGGACCGGCTGCTATGCAGCTTCAGACCAGGACAGCACCATGGCACAGCGACGGAGAGTGGTTCGAGCTCACGGGCGCCAAAGCGCTGTCCTACGGCTTCAACCTTGCTGCTTCGGTGGCGGCCCAAGAGGACGGCTTTGATGATGCCCTCCTCATGGGTCGAGACGGTCGCGTGCTCGAGGGCCCAACATTCTCGATCGGCTGGATCAGTGATGGGATTCTGTACACGCCCGGCCTCACCCTCGGCATCCTCGAGTCGATCACAAGAGGCGCCGTCATCGATGTTGCCGCTCGCATTGAGATGGAGGTACGACAGGGCTTCTACGGCGTCAACACGGTTCTGGACGCCGACGAGGTGATAGCGATGTCCACCGTTCGCGAGGTTCGTCCAGTCGGCAGAGTCGACGATCAGGTCTTCAGCCCCGGCGAAGGCACGGCAGCGCTCCACGTCGGTTTCAAGGCGCTCGTGGACGAGGAGCTCAGCCGGTGAGTCTGTCGTTGGCCGACGCGATCGATGGCCTGTATCGAGACGTGGTCCTCGACCCCGACCGGTGGGGTGACGATGCATACGCTGAGTGGCTGGAAGGCATTGCGGTCGATGCCGACGGCATCGACCGGGTTGCGGCACGATCGCTGCGCCGAGCCGTCCGGATTGCGATGAAGCTTCAGCGCTTCTGGTCATCGCCCGACGCTGAGGGTCACCGACGGGAGACGTCATGGGAGGCTCGCGTTGACATTGCTGTAGGTGTTCCGGCATGGCGACCGGGCCTCGAACTTGCGGAGCGCGAGCTCGAGGTCAATCCGTCGGAGGAGGGTTTCGACGACGTACGCCGTCGTTTCAGGGTGGTCAACGGCTCTGCGTGGATGGAAGGTATCGACTACGAAGAGTGGTGTGCCGGCAGCGCTGACGGACAGAACGGATAGAATCAGTAGCCATGGCGTCGAGGATTCTCATGATGGCCGCAGCAGCGATGCTCATCGCGTCGTGCTCTTCATCGAGCGACACGACTACGACGACGACCACAACAACGACGACGACGACCACCACGACGGTGCCCGCAACCACCACAACGACGACATCACCGACGACAACAACCCTCCCTCAGGAAGCTCCCGCCTTCCCGGAATACCGGATCGCCGAACGGATTATCGCTCCTGAGACTGGTGACACCGTGGTGTTGCTGCTTGATCCCGCGTCGTACACGAGCCTGTCGGACCTCGACCTCTACGACGTCATCGCGGATGCGGTGGATCGGTTCCCGCCGATTCTTATGGCCCATGTGGTTGACTCACCGGAGGCAGTACCGGCCGTGCTCCTCGAGCAGCCGGATGAGGACCAGGAGCTGCTCCTCGCCAATCACTACCTCGCGAGACTCGAGGACGGATTCCGCATCGTGTACCTGGGCCCGTTCGAAGATTCGGGAACCGCAGTACTCGGGTCGTAGAAGAGCTGCCGGCTGCAAGCGACCAGCCGGGACCAGCCACCCAGCCCTCAGTGTGCGATCGCCGTGTTGCGCAAGAGGTAGCGAGACACGAGACGAGTCTCAAATCTCGGGTCTTGAGTCTTCCGTCTGTCTCACAGCAACAACGAAGCCGTCAGGAGGAATCCACCGAAGCTCACGAGGTCGGTGGTCATGGTCAGGAAGATGTTCGAAGCGAGTGCGGGGTCCTGACCCATGCGGCGAAGAACAATGGGGATTCCAGAGCCGACGAGACCCCCGACGAAGATCGACACAACAACTGAAACAAACAGGATGACGCCGATTTCCCACGGATCGACGGCTGACTGGTCACCGAAGAGTTCGACCGTGAGGGCCCCCATCAGCGCTGCGAGCACGGCGATCGCCAGACCGTCGACCATGGTGACCGCCATCTCTCTGCGCACCGCCCGCCGCGCCCGACCGCGCGGGAGATCGCCGACGGCGATCGATCGGATGATTACGGCCAAGCTTTGCGCCCCCGAGTTGCCGCCGAGCAAAGCAACAAGCGGCATGTAGGCAGCGAGGATTACGGCCCCCTCGAGCACCGACTCGAACTGCGCGATGACGTAGGCGATCACGAATCCAACCACGAGGTTGAAGGTGATCCAGGGCAGTCGGCGCCGCACGGATACTGAGACGGGGGTGAAGATCGTCTCCTCCTCACCGGCGCCGACCATCACGGCTATGTCTTCGCCGGCCTCGGCTTGGATCGCTTCGAGGGCCTCCGAGATCTTCACCATTCCAACGAGCAGACCGTCGTCGGCAACGACGGGAATGGCGAGCAGGTGATAGCGCTGCATCAACTCGGCGACGATCTCACGGTCGGTCGACGGAGCCACCGACACCGGGTCGGCAACCATGACCTCATCGAGCGCTCGCCCGGGACGGGCAAACACGAGGTCGCGGAACGAGACAACACCCCGGAGGCGGCCGCGATCGTCGGTCACGTAGACGTACGAGATGTTCGAACCGAGCCGATCATGGAGGCGCCGCAACGCCTCGATTGCCTCACCGGCGCTTACCCCGGTCGGAAGTGAGGCGAAGTCGCTCGTCATCATGCCGCCGGCGGTATCGGCCGCATACACGAGCAGGTTCTGGATTTCGGCCGCTGCTGTCGGGTCGAGCGCGGCGAGCACGGCGGTTCGTTCAGCCGGTTCCAGGAGACCAATGACGTCGGCTGCTTGGTCGGCATCCATCATCGAGATCATCGCCGCGGCGGCCGATGGACGGATCATCTCGAGCACATCGGCTGCCGCCTCCGGCCGCATCTCGTCGAGAACGTCGCCGGCGTCGTCCGGATCAAGATCCCTCAGGAGATCGGCAGCGCCCTCCTCACCAAGGGCCTCGAGGATGTCTGCGGCGTTCTCCGGCGTGGACTCGGCGATTTCCTCCCACTCGTCCTGGTGCGCGTCGAGGTAGGCCTCGGCCTCCTCTGGACGGCGGCGGGCAAGGTCTCGGAGCGTCTCGGTGACGTTGCGCGGTCGGGGGAATCTCAGACGCATTTCACGGGCAGCC
>Ga0316196_10000083_pt1 | contig 26630 bp, 36 predicted proteins | sample Eddsed2cm_MG_FD_204938 | JGI IMG/M metagenome (GOLD analysis project Ga0316196, IMG submission 204938) | Coastal sediment microbial communities from Maine, United States - Eddy sediment 2 cm | ecosystem: Environmental > Aquatic > Marine > Coastal > Sediment | place: USA: Maine | collected... | reverse complement strand
ATATTATCCTTGACGTTGTTTATGTTTTGGATTTTTGCAAATTACCATAATTCTACCATGTCGTTTAATTACTCGACATTTATCACACATTTTTTTTACTGAAGGACGAACTTTCATTTTTAAATTTTTTTTAGTTTATTTATGATTTTTAGTTTATTTATACCTGCTATTATAAACATTTGAATAGTAAATATTCTCAATTTCACGGATTAAATCCAATATGACCCCAGCTAAAATTAATAAAGAAGTTGTACTCAACCCATTTAAACCAGTAATATTCAATGTTGATTCAATAAAGTTGGGCACTACTGTTAAAATAGCTAACATGGTTGCACCTATTAAGGTTATTCGTTTAATCACCTTTTTTAAATAAAAAGTAGTTTGTAATCCTGGTCGGATACCTGGAATGGTTACTGCCATTTTTTGAAGTTGATCGGAGATATCTTTGGGATTTAAAACAATTGATGAATAGAGAGAACTAAATATCAAAATCAATACAAAATAACCGATCCAATAAATAAATTTAAATGATTGAAGGAAACTTAGCCACGGAAATATCCCTAAATTAATAATATAATTTGGAACTACTAACATTGCAGTTGTTAATATAATGGGCATTACTCCTGCTTGATTAAATCTTAAAGGAAGATAATTATTCTCACTAATGTCTTGTAATGATGATTGATTTAATTGTTTTGAGGAAATTAATGGAATTTTACGAATCCCTGTTTGTAAGAAAATAATTCCATATAATGAAATAAAAATCAATAAACCAATCCCGAATGCCGAAACGATAGTAAAATTATCGCCATTTTGACTTATTAATTTTTTAAAAAGATTCGGTAAATTTGAGATGATATTCGTATAGATTAATAATGAAGCACCATTTCCGAATCCATAATCGGTAATTAATTCACTTAGCCATAAAACAATCATAGCACCTGTTGTTAACCACAAAATTATCTCAGCCGCTAAGACATAATTCCAGTCAAATAAAATTTGTTTTAAATAAAATGTAACCCCTATACTTTGAATAAGAGCCCAAAAAAGGGTAATGACACGTGTTAATCGAGCAATGGAACGACGACCTTCGAAATCACCTTCTTTTTGTAATTTTGCAAGTTTTGGAGAAAACCCAAGTAATAATTGGATAAAAATAGTTGCATTAATATATGGAAAAATATTTAATGTAAATAATCCAATTACAAAGGTATTATCACCTGAAAAAGTACTGATTAAATTTTTAGCAGTGGAATGTCGTTGAATATAAAATACTAAATCACTATGATCTACTCCTGGAACAGGAAGAAATGTTCCAACTCGAATTAATAAAAGTATTCCAAGACTTAACAAGAAGCGATTTAATAAAACATCTTTAACTTTTTTAGTAATTTTCACTGTTTTATTTTTTTGTATTAAATTTTTTTAACTTAAATCACGTTTTTCTGCTACTTCTAATTTAGTAGTTAAGTTTTGTAAAGCACAAATTGTTGCACGAGCATTATTTAATAAATTATCCGATCCTAATTGTTTTGCAATTACATTTTTAACACCTGCTACTTCCAATACAATACGAACAGCACCCCCAGCAATTACCCCTGAACCTTCAATAGAAGGACGAACAATTACTTTACAAGCACCAAAATTTCCAACTACATGATGTGGAACACTTAATGATTTTGTTAATGGTAATTCGATTAAATTTTTATAACCATCTGTTTTTGCTTTTTTAAATGCATTTACTACATCATCTGCTTTTGCAACACCAACACCCACTTTTCCATTCTCGTCTCCAATTACTACAACTGCTCGAAAACTTAACTTTTTCCCACCTTTTGTAACTTTTGAAACTCGACTAATCTTAATTAATCGTTCTACTAATTTTGATTCTTGAATATTAAAATTACGTTGAGAATTTTTTTTTAACTTATTTATTTTTTTTAAATCACTACTCATAAAATCTATTTAATTTGTGTATTTATCGACAAATTTGAATTTAAAATTGCAAACCACCAGCTCGTGTGCCATCAGCTAATGCTTTGATACGTCCATGATACAAATAAGGACCACGATCGAAAACAATTTTAGTAATATTTTTTTCTAAACTTAGTTGAGCTAGTTTTTCTCCCATAAGTCGTGAAGCATCACAAGTCCGTCCTGTTGATAAATTAAGTCGAATAGATCGATCTAAAGTTGAACAAGACAATAATGTTCTTGAATTAGTATCATCGATGATTTGTGCATAAATATGCTCATTTGATCTATAAACCGATAATCGCGGTCTTTCCAGTGTTCCTTTGACATTACCTCTTAAAGATTCGCGTTTTAGTTTTTTATATTTATTAGGCTTTAACTTTTTGTTTTTATTTTTTAATTTTAACAAAGTTCTTTTTGACAATTTCATAGTTCTAATTTTTAAGTTTTTAAAATTATGATAGCATTATAATAAATATTAATAAGCTATTTCCCAGTTTTTCCAGCTTTACGAATGATTTGTTCATCTTTATATAAAATTCCTTTACCTTTATAAGGCTCTGGACGTCGCCAAGCACGGATATTTGAAGCAAATAACCCTAACTTTTCTTTATCACATGATTTTAAATTAATAGTAGTATTTTGAACAACTTCAATCGAAATATCATCTGGAATATTCATTTTAACTGGATGGCTGTAACCTAAATTCAAAACAATTTCTTTTCCTTGAACAGCTGCTCGATAACCAACTCCTTTTAAAATTAAAGTGATTTGAAATTGCTCCGAAACTCCAATGATCATATTATTAATCAATGTTCGATACAAACCATGTAATGAGCGTAAATTACGTGCTTCATTTTTTAAACTTACTTTTAAAATACTTTCATCTTGTTGAATTCCGATTGTATCTGGAATTTGTGTTTGTAAAGTTCCAAATTTTCCTTTCACAGTAATTTCTGAATTACTGTAATTTACATCCACATTTTCAGGGATAGTAATTGGTAATTTTCCTATACGTGACATGTTACAGACTCCTTATTTACCAAATATAACATAAAACTTCACCACCAATACCTAATTCTTTAGCTTTTAGATTTGTCATGACACCTTTTGATGTTGACATAATTGCGATTCCTAAATTATCTAAAACTTTTGGTAATTGTTTTGAGTTAGCATAAACACGTAAACCAGGTTTACTTACTCGTTTTATTTCACTGATAACAGATTTTCTTGATTTTCCAATATATTTTAATGAAAGTAATAAATACTCTCTTTTATTTTCTTGGTAACTTTCAAAATCTTTAATAAATCCTTCTTCTTTTAAAATAGTCGCAATAGCTAAAGACATTTTTGTAACAGGAATTTGTACAATTTGATGCTTCACTAAATGAGCATTTCTGATTCTTGTTAACATATCTGAAATAGTATCAGTTACCATAATTATTTCCTTATCAAATATATTTTTTTAATTATTCTTGTGACCAACGTTTTCGTTTTAAATGTTTTTTTCTATCCCAAGCTTGATTAATTTCAGAAAATGATGAGTATTTGTCATAATATCCAAAATCATTTAATGGGAATCTTAAAAATTTAAATAAAATCATTCCATTTAAAATTTTGTCCATTGATTTTGAATTGTATTTTGGAGAAGACTGTTCTAAAACGATAGTGATTGTAACACCTTGAGTTTGATCCACATCATCATAGTTTACTTCTGGAAAAATTAATTGTTCTTTTAAACTGAATGTATAATTTCCTGCTTTATCAAAACTTCGTAAGGATAATCCACGAAAATCTCGAATTTGTGCGAAGGTGAAGAATAATAGTTTTGTTAAAAAGGCATACATCTTTTCGCCTCGTAATGTTACACTTAAACCTAATTCCATATTTTCACGAATTTTAAAGCCAGCAATAGCTTTTTTTGCTCGTGTAATCATAGGTTTTTGTCCTGTAATGTTTTTAAATTCTTCAATATTTTTTTTTAAAATATTAGTATTTTGAGCTGCTAATCCAAGTCCACGATTAATTTGAATTTTTTTTAACTTTGGAACAGTATGTGGATTTCGAAATCGAGAAGGACTATTTTTCATTAAAATAGGCTTAATTCCTTCTTCATACTCTTTTTTTATATTTCCAAGTAAATTATGAATCTCAGCAATTTCTTCTAATGAATGTTTATTTAGCATATTACGATACTTCTTATAAATTTAGTTTGACATTTGAATGATGAATCGGTGCTTCAAATTGCTTAATTTCACCTATTTCATTATCTGTATTGGGTTTAACATGTTTAAACTTAAAATTAATTCCTTGGACAATAATTTTTCCAGTTTTTCGATTAATTTTAATAACTTCGCCGGTTTCATTTTTATGAAAACCTGAAATAATCTTTACTTGGTCACCTATTTTAACATGTACTTTTTGTTGTTTTGACATTTTATAAAACCTCCGGTGCTAAAGATACGATTTTAGAAAAATTCTTATCACGAATTTCTCGAGCTATAGGTCCAAATACCCTTGTGCCACGAGGATTATTATCTGCATTAACTATTACTGCTGCATTATCATCAAATCTAATATACATACCATCTTGTCGACGAATTGTTTTTTTAGTTCGAACAACAATTGCTTTTACTACATCAGAACGTTTAATAGGCATATTTGGCATTGCTTCTTTTACAACCGTAATTATTGTATCACCAATTTCTGCATATTTTTTGTTACCACCTAATATTCGAATACACATTACTTTTTTAGCGCCAGTATTATCGGCTACTGTTAGAATTGTTTGAGGATAAATCATATAAACATAATATTTAACTTATTAACGATGATTTTGAAAGAATTTCAACTAACTTCCAACGTTTTCTTTTACTTAATGGGCGACATTCTTGAACTAATACCTTATCACCAATATTACATGTCTCTTCTTCATCATGAACCACATATTTTTTAGTTTTCACTAAAGTTTTCGAGTAAATTGGATGTGGATATCGATTTTCAATTTTTACGACAATCGTTTTTTGCATTTTATTACTAATTACAATACCAATTTTTTGTTTTACTGGCATTTTAAGCTCCTTAATTTGTAATTATTTATTAATTTCTTCTTTTTGCTCTAAGTTTTCTAACCGTGATGTTAAAAGCGTTTTTAATTGAGCTAAGCGACGTTTCGTATGTTTTATTTCATGAGATTGAAAAGATTGACGTGTAGCTTTTTTAAAACGTAAATTAAATAATTCATTTTCAGTCTCAATAATCGCTTCAGAAATTTCTGTATTTGAAAGTGAAATAATATCAGTAAATTGAGGTAGACTCATCTTTTATTTAATACTATCTTTATTAATAAATTTTGTTTTTAATGGTAATTTATAAGCGGCTAAACTTAATGCGGCTCTAGCAATTTCTTCTGGAACCGAACTAATTTCGAATATAATTGTTCCAGGTTTTACTACAGCTACCCAATAATCTACAGCCCCTTTTCCGGAACCCATTCGTGATTCAGCAGCTCGAGCTGTAACAGTTTTATCAGGAAAAATTCGAATCCATAATTTTGCTCCACGTTTTGTATAACGAGTAATTGTTCTTCGAGCTGCTTCAATTTGTCGTGACGTAATCCAGTTAGGTTCTAATGCTTGTAAACCGTAATTTCCAAAGCAAATTTTGTTCCCACGTGTTGCAGTTCCTCGCATACGTCCACGATGATATTTTCTATATTTTGTTCTTTTTGGACTTAACATAACAAATTAATTTAATAAAAATATACTTTTTCGTAACCGATTCTTCTATTTAGATAAGATTTCACTTTTAAAGAGCCAAACCTTAATGCCTAAAACTCCATAAATAGTATTCGCTTCGGTTGTTGCATAATCAATATCAGCACGTAAAGTTTGTAAAGGAACTCGACCTTCTCGAATCCATTCACTTCGAGCAATTTCAGCTCCGTTTAAACGGCCTGAAACTTGAATTTTAATTCCATTTACATTTTGTTTTTGTGCTCGTTGTAATGCTTCACGAATAGCACGTCTGAATGCAATTCGTTTTTCTAATTGTTCAGCAACTAAAGCAGCAAGAAGATTAGCATCTAAATCAACTTTTTCAACTTCAAAAACTTTAATAGTTAGTTGACAATTAGATGATATTATTTTTTTAATATTACTTAATAGATTTTCAAGTCCAGCTCCTAAATCACCTACTAATATTCCAGGTTTTCCTGTTTCAATATTTAACTGAATCTGGTCATTTAACCCATTTCGATAAATTTGAACATTTGAAATATTATTTACTTTTGTAACTGTATCAATATAAGTTCTAATTTTGTCATCTTCTTCTAAAATATTTGCATATTGATTCAAATTAGCATACCATATTGATTTATGTTCTTGAGTAATACCTAATCTAAATCCTAAAGGATGTGTTTTTTGACCCATAGAATTAATCCTCTTAATTTAAAATCATAAGTTAATTTTTTTCTTTCATAACAACTGTAATATGACAAGTTGGTTTTAAAATTTTGTATGCTCGTCCTTGAGCACGGGGGCGAATTCTTTTTAATCTTGGACCTTCATCTGCAAAAATTTCGTCAATAATTAGTTTTTTTTTATCTAATCCATAATTATGATTTGCATTTGCTGCTGCAGAATGAACTGCTTGCCAAATTGGACCACCAGCATCATAAGGTAAGAATTCTAAAATCATTAATGCTTCTTGGTATGAGCGACCTCGAATTTGATCGATTACTCGTCTAATTTTATGAGGAGACATTCGAATATATTTCGCTACTGCTTTTACTGATTGCGAATCTGCCATAATTAATTCTTCTTAATATCTACTTTTTTTATAAAAGATAATTTTCTTTTAAAGCTTTGAAAGAATTCGACTCATTAGTTTATCTAACGTTTTCCTTTTCTATCAGCTTTAATATGTGTTTTAAAATTTCTTGTTGATACAAATTCACCTAATTTATGGCCAACTAATTGATCAGAAATAAAAATAGGAACATGTTGTTTCCCATTATAAACTGCAATTGTAAATCCAACCATACTAGGTAAAATAGTTGACGACCTAGACCAGGTTAAAATTGTATCTTTTTTACCTGCTTCATTCATCTTATTGACTTTTTTTAATAAATGATAAGCAATAAACGGGCTTTTTTTTAATGATCTTGGCATCTTTAAAATATTTCTGTTAATATATTTAATAAGGATTTAAACGCGTCGACGAAGGATGTAAGCATCGCTTAATTTTTTTCTTTTTCTTGTTTTCATTCCAAGTGCGGGTTTACCCCATGGAGTTAATGGACGAGTTCGACCAATTGGAGCTCGTCCTTCACCCCCACCATGTGGGTGATCGCATGGATTCATAACGGAACCCCGAACTGTTGGACGTTTTCCTAACCAACGGGTTCTTCCAGCCTTACCACTTTGAACTAAAAAAGCATCATTATTACTTACTTCACCAATTGTGGCAAAACATTCTTTACGAAGTAATCGAATTTCTTTTGATGGTAATCGTAAAGTGATATAATCACCCTCTTTAGCTAAAATTCGTGCTGCAGTCCCAGCTGCACGAACAAGTTGACCACCTTTATTTGGAATAAGTTCAATATTATGAATCGCAGAACCCAATGGAATTTCTGTTAATGGTAATGAATTTCCAATGTTTAGTGGAGAACCAGAACCTGCAACAATATTATCACCAACATTTAAATCTTTAGGATGTAGAATATAGCGTTTTTCACCATCTTTATAATGAATCAATGCGATTCTTGCATTTCTATTGGGATCGTATTCAATTGCCGCTACAATTCCTTCAATTCCAAATTTCTGACGCTTAAAATCGATAAGTCGATAACGTCTTTTATGACCTCCACCACGGTGACGAATTGTAATAACTCCTCGGTTATTTCGTCCCTTACTACGATGGTTTTTTTGAATTAAACTTCTTTCTGGTTTAGCTTTTGTAATTTCAGTAAAAGCTGAAAGTGCTCGATTCCGTGTACCTGGTGTATACGATTTGTAAAGACGGATACTCATAAATGTAATTATTTTATATTTCTTAATTTTCAGTAAATAAATTGATTACATCGCCATCTGCTAAACTCACAATTGCTTTTTTATATTGCGGTTTCCACCCAATGTATTTACCTACACGTTTTTTTTTGCGTGGAAGACGACATGTATTCACTTTGATAACTTTTACATTAAACAAATACTCAATCGTCGCTTTAATTGTAGTTTTATCAGAGTAACGATCAACAATAAAACTGTATTGATTGTTTTCTAAAAGTCGTATTGCTTTATCCGTAATAATCGGATATTTGATAATTTGTGCAGTGCTTTCATACAAAGTTGAAGAATTAATCACAATAAATCTCCTTTATATCATTTATTGCTAATGGTGTTAATATAATTTGTTTTGCTTTTAATAAACTGAACGTATTTAAATTTGAAGCTGAAATTAATTCTACATTTTTAAGATTTTGTGTTGATAATTTTAATGACATTGTTTTTTTAGAAACAATAACTAAAACTCGTTGTTGTAAATCAATTCCACAATCCGTACAAATTTTTAAAAAATTTTTTGTTTTTGATTCAGTTAATTCATTTTCTAAATTATCAATAATTAAGATATTGTTTTTTTTGTTATATAACAAAGTTTGTAAAGCTAATCGACGTTCTTTTTTGTTCAATTTTGAAGAAACTGTTTTTGGTTTAGGACCAAAAATTACACCCCCACCTTTCCATAAAGGTGAACGGTTTGAACCAGCTCGAGCACGGCCCGTACCTTTTTGTTTCCAAGGTTTTCGACCACCACCTCGAACTTCACTTCGAGTTTTGGTTGAAACAGTTCCTTGTCGTTGTGAATTCTGATGTCTTAACAGATCTTTATGAATTAGATAGTTTCCTGATTTTTCAAGAACACTTAATGTTAATTCTTGAGTAGAATCCAATGGCTTTCCTGCTATATCTAATGGCGTATATTTTATAAATTTTTGAACAGTCATACTTGATTTTAATAATATTCAATTTTTAGTTTGATCTTATTTATTCGAACGGAACAATACTTAATAAATTGCCGGGTTTTCCAGGAACAGATCCTTTAATAACTAAAATGTTTTCTTCTAGATTTAATTGAATCACTTTAAGTTTTTTAATTGTGGTAATTTTGTTCCCTAATTGTCCTGCCATTTTTTTCCCTGGTAAAACACGGCCAGGTGTTGTTCCCATACCAATCGATCCGGGTGCACGATGGTTTTTAGAACCATGAGTCATTGGACCACGACTAAAATTATGACGTTTTTGAAGTCCTGCAAATCCCTTACCAATTGTTTTACCCTTTACAGATACAATTTGTCCTGGTGAGAATAGATCCACTTTTAAAATTTGTCCTACTTCAAAGTCATTCTCATTATCGACACGAAATTCTTTTAAATATTTTAACGCTTGAATATTTGATTTTTGTAAATGGCCTAATTCTGGTTGAGTTAATGTTTTATTGGATACATTACTATACCCAACTTGAACAGCTTTATATCCATCTAGATTTTCGGTTTTAACCTGTGTTATAACACATGGTCCCACTTTTAAGATTGTAACAGGAATAATATTACCAGATTCATCAAAAATTTGTGTCATTCCGATTTTGTTACCTAATAAACCTACACTCACAATAGTCCTCCAATATTTTTACATTTAATCAACAGTGCTATTTTTTATATCTAACTTTTCTATGTCTAATACCCTAATTAAAATTAGTGAATTGTATTTTTAGTTTAAAAAATTTCTTACTAGTTGTCTATATAAGACAAATATATACTGTTATAAAATATATACGGGTTTTTAGGTTTTAACTGAACAATATTATTTTTATAATATCTATAAACTAAGAATAACAATAATATAAGGAAAATAAAAATGGCAAAAGTTGTAGGTATTGATTTAGGAACAACCAATTCTGTAGTAGCAGCAATTGAAGGTGGTCAACCAAGTGTAATTATAAATGCAGAAGGCTTAAGAACAACACCTTCGATTGTAGCCTATACTAAGAAGCAAGAATTACTAGTGGGTCAAATTGCAAAACGACAAGCAGTTATTAATCCAGAAAATACATTCTTTTCTGTGAAACGTTTTATTGGTTCAAAAGAAAGTGAAATTTCAGCAGAAGCAAAACAATTACCTTATCAAGTAACGAAAGATTCTAATGATAATATTAAAATTAAATGTCCAGCCTTAAATAAGGAATTTAGTCCAGAAGAAATTTCTGCTCAAGTGTTACGAAAATTAATTAACGATGCAACAACTTATTTAAGTCAAGATGTAACTCAAGCTGTTATTACTGTACCAGCTTATTTTAATGATTCGCAACGTCAAGCAACAATGGATGCTGGAAAAATTGCTGGTATTGAAGTTTTAAGAATTATTAACGAACCAACCGCTGCATCATTAGCATATGGATTAGATAAAAAACAAAACGAAACAATTCTAGTTTTTGATTTAGGTGGTGGAACATTTGATGTTTCAATTTTAGAAGTTGGAGATGGTATTTTTGAAGTTCTTTCAACTGCTGGTGATACAAATTTAGGTGGTGATGATTTCGATAAGGCTTTAGTTAATTGGTTAATGGATGACTTCAAAGAAAAAGAAGGTATTGATTTATCAAATGATATTCAAGCGTTACAACGTTTAACGGAAGCTGCTGAAAAAGCAAAAATGGAATTATCTACGGTAGAAAAAACAAACATTTCTTTACCATTTATTACTGCTGATGCAACAGGTCCAAAACATATTGACAAAGAATTAACACGAGAAACTTTTGAAAAATTAGGCGCAGATTTAATTTCTCGTTGTCGTATTCCAGTTGAAAAAGCATTAAGTGATGCTCGTTTAGATAAATCAGATATCAATGAAGTTGTATTAGTTGGTGGATCAACTCGGATCCCTGCTATTAAAGCATTAGTGGAGTCTTTAACTGGTAAAAAACCAAACCAAACTGTGAATCCAGACGAAGTAGTGGCAATTGGTGCAGCAATTCAAGCGGGTATTTTAGCAGGTGAAATTAAAGATATTTTATTATTAGATGTAACACCATTATCATTAGGAGTGGAAACACTTGGTGGTGTGATGACCAAAATTATTTCTCGTAATACAACAATTCCGGTTAAAAAATCAGAGATGTTCTCAACAGCTGTTGATAATCAAACGAATGTTGAAATTCATATTTTACAAGGTGAACGTGAATTAGTAGCTGGAAATAAAAGTTTGGGTAATTTTAGATTAGATGGAATTCCAGGAGCTGCACGTGGTGTACCACAAATTGAAGTGACATTTGATATTGATGTAGATGGAATTTTATCTGTTAAAGCAAAAGAAAAAGAAACAGGTGTTGAACAATCTGTAACTATTCAAGGTGCTTCAAACTTAAATGAAAGTGAAGTTGAAGATATGTTAGCAGAAGCAGAAAAATATGCTGCAGCAGATAAAGAGAAACGAGAAAATATTGATCTAAAAAATCAAGCTGAAACAGTATGTTTCGAAGCTGAGAAAGAATTAACACTTTTAAAAGATAATATTTCTGAAGAAAAACAGGATAATATTACGAAGTTAATTGAAAATACTAGACAAAACATTCAAGATAATGAAATAGATAACTTAAAGTTATCTCTTGAAGATTTAAAAACAGCAATGAAAGACTTAATTGCAATGAAAATGGATAATGAATCAAATTCAGATCCAATGTCTAATTTAAATGATTTATAATCATTTCAGTTTAATAATTTAAATTTAAACGAATCTTAAGATTCGTTTAAATTTAAATTATCATCAACAATAATACATTCAGTAGTTAAAATCATACTGGCAATAGAAGTTGCATTTTGTAAACCAGAACGAGTCACTTTAGCAGGATCTACAATACCTTCTTCATACATATTTCCAAATGTATTCTTAGCTGCATTATAACCAATTTCGAACTCTTGTTCTTGAACTTTTTCAATTATAACCGGACCATTAATTCCAGCATTTTCGGCAATTCGACGTAAAGGTGCTAAAATAGCTCGAGAAATGATTATTGCTCCAATAAGTTCATCTTCTTTTAAATTATTTTTAGACCAAGTTACAAGATTCTCTGATAAATGTGTTAATGTTGAACCACCTCCTGGAACAATTCCTTCTTCAACAGCAGCTCGTGTTGCATTAATTGCATCCTCTAACCGTAATTTTTTATCTTTCATTTCTGTTTCAGTTACTGCACCAACTTTAATAACTGCAATCCCACCAGATAATTTCGCAATTCTATCTTGTAATTTTTCTTTTTCATAAGCAGTATCTGCAACATTTGCTTGCTTTCGTAATTGCTCACAACGTACTTTAATCTCTTCTAAAGTTTGACCATCAGCTACAATGGTTGTTGAATCTTTTGTAACAATTATTCTGCGTGCTTGACCTAATAAATCAAGTTGAATATTCTCTAAACTTAATCCAGCATCTTGTGTAATGACTGTTCCACCAGTTAAGATAGCAATATCTGCTAGCATTTGTTTTCTTAATTCTCCAAATCCCGGAGCTCGAATTGCGACTACATTAACAATACCACGTAACTTATTTAAAATTAATGTTGCTAATGCTTCTTTTTCAACATCTTCAGCAATAATAAGAAGAGGTCGTTTTGTTTTTGTAATTTGTTCTAAAACGGGTAATAAATCTTGTTGAACTAAGGTAATTCTTTTATCAGTCAAAAGAATATAAGGATTTTCATATAAAACTTCCATTTTATCCGTATTTGTTATGAAATAAGGAGAAATAAATCCTTTCTCTAATTTCATCCCTTCTGTAATTTCAAGTTCCGTTACAATTCCTTTCCCTTCTTCTAAAGAAATAACTCCATCTTTTCCAACTTTAGCTAATGCATCCGCTATTAAAGATCCAATAACATCATCATTTCCTGCAGAAATTGATGCTACATGTTGAATAGCTTGAATATCTTCAACTGGTTGAGCAAATTCATTTATTTGCGTTACTAAATACTGTGCTGCTTTTTCCATACCTAATTTGATTGAGATGGGATTTGCGCCAGCTGCGACATTTTTTAATCCTTCTTTAACCATAGCATATGCTAAAACGGTTGCAGTTGTTGTACCATCTCCAGCAACGTCATTTGTTTTCGAAGCTGCTTGACGAATTAACGAAACACCAGTATTCTCAATATGATCTTTTAAATTAATTTCCTTCGCGATTGTAACTCCATCATTTACAATTTGAGGTGAACCATAAGCTTTTTCTAATACTACATTTCTACCTTTTGGTCCTAAAGTTACCGAAACAGCTTCAACCATAATTTCCATACCACGTTCCAAAGCACGTCGAGCATTATCTTGGTATAAAATTTTTTTTGCCATAATTTTTTTGATTCAATTATTTTTTATATTTCTAATAAAAATATCTAAAATATTACTCTAATTCAAGAATTATTAATTTTGCAAGTTTAAAATTCAATTCTATTAATTTTTTTTAACTTTACTAAATCAATAGAAGTGTAGTATTATCATTATTTAGAATTATATTTTGGGCTTGTAGCTCAGTGGACTAGAGCACGTGGCTACGAACTACGGTGTCAGGGGTTCGAATCCCTTCTTGCCCAATATTAGTTTCTATTTCTTATACTTTATAGTTAACATTTATTACGTTTAGTTTGGGGTGTCGCCAAGTGGTAAGGCTGCGGACTTTGACTCCGCCATTCGTAGGTTCGAATCCTGCCACCCCAGTTTAACAAATTAAGATTAGAAAATTAAATAAGAAAAAGTTGTTTTAAATCACTAGAATTCTCATAATTAGCTTAAAATTAAGATTATACTTGATAATACGCTTTAAAAAAAGTTATAATATACTATATCTAATATTACTAATACCATTCTGAGATTCGAAGAATTACTAAAAAATGAGCAGATAAAAGAAGCAATTAAAGAAAGACCAGAAAAATACCGGCTTTTGATAGAGACTAAAGCTGAATAAAAAATACTTGATAAAATTCGATAAGGTATGGTATTATTATTATGTCCACTATTAGAATTATTATTATTGAAATATGGTATTACCCATCATTAAAAAAGTTGTTTTGTTTGTTCCAAATAAGTTAATAGCAATTAACAATAACGTTAATAAAATTATTAATTTCCCGGAAGCAGCTGATAAAACTTTTACTTATATTACCAAAGTAACGGGAGCTACCAGTGGAGCTGCGGGACTAGCAAAGGGTAGTGTTGACTTGGCGGAAGCCATAGCATGTCAGGATGGAATCTGTGCGTTTGTGTCCGCGGTAGGTGTGACTGCTATTGTTACAATGCCGATTTCCGTTGGTTGCAAGGTATTTGTCTGGTCTTGTAAAAGATCAAAATTACCTTGGGGAGGTTGTTAGTATTCTAATAGAAATTCTATAAAAACTATACTAAATTTTAAAATTTAGTATAGTTTTTATAGAATTTCTGCTTTTTTTAAGAGAGCTGAAACAGTTTTTGTTGGCTGTACACCACATGTTAACCATTTTTGAATTTTATCAGCATCGAACTTATATTTTTTCGAAATTGGATCATAATATCCAACTTCTTCCACTGGTCTACCATCACGTCTTGCAGAGTTTTCCATGATAACTAATCGGTAGGAAGGCGATCGTTTTCGTCCTATTCGTTTTAATCGTAATTTTAACATAAATTTAATATGAATATTTATTTCACTAGTAATTTGAAATTGAGAGAAGAACTTAATATATATATACATTATCGACGAGAATAGTACTCAATTACAAGTAATTCATCAAGTTTTAAATGAACATCATCTCGGTCACAGTAATCTAAAACTGTTGCTTCTAATTTTGATTCATCGAATTTTAAATTATAAGGAAGTTCTTTTACTTGATTATTTTTAATGTTATTGGTAACTAAAGTTTTGGAAGTATTTTTTTCCTTAACACTAATAATATCATTAAGCCGACATTGGAAACTTGGAATACTAATAACTTTTCCATTTACGGTAATATGACCATGATTCACTAGTTGTCGAGCTTGGGGAATACTTTTTGCAAAACCTAATGTAAAACAAAGCGTATCTAGACGCATTTCTAGTAATTGCAGTAAAATTAAACCCGTTACACCTTTTCTTCTTCGTGCTTCTTTAACATATCGAAATAATTGGCTCTCTGTTAATCCGTAATTGAATTTTAATTTTTGTTTTTCTTCCAAACGGATACCATATTCTGTTAATTTTTTACTATTATCAGGTGAATTTCCATCTTTTCCAGGACGATTTAATTTTCTTGATTTTTTCGTTGTTAAACCTGGCAAAGGTCCTAATCGTCTACTAATTTTTAATTTAGGTCCTCGATAACGTGACATAAAATAGATTTAATCGATAAATAATTTTTTAAAAATACTTACTATAATTAATATAGAAAACTAGCAACAAGGGCGAGTGACCGGACTTGAACCGGCGAATGGTGGAACCACAACCCACTGCCTTAACCACTTGGCCACACCCGCCATATTGTCTTGACTAATACTCTATCAGTTAATATGATTAGACGTCTAGGTTATCTAATAAAATTTTTTAGAAATTAAATTATGGGTCAAATGAAAGAGTTTTTATTAAATGGTGAAAAGTATTATATCAAACAAGATATAAATCTTTTAGATTTAGTTGCTTATTTTAATTACAATAACGCTCTTTTGGTTTTAGAATATAATAAAGCTATTTGTAATAAAATGTACTGGAAAGAGACTTTTCTTCAAGATCAAGATCAAATCGAGATTGTAACTATAGTTGGCGGTGGATAATTCTATAAACTAATATAGAATTATCTAATTTAGCTAGCTTTTGTAAAAACGAGACCATTTGTTTTCCCATATCTTTCCATAAACCGCATAAATCTATCCCAGGTTTCTGGACTTTTCATAATATAAATAGATTCAATTGCTTCTGCTTTACCGTTAATAAATCGGGCATTTACGTCACGTGTTTCTAAAACTCCTTCTTCATCTACTAAATACATTCCAGTGATTTCACCTTCTTTTGCAGTACTTTTATCTAATATATTTGGATTTTTAAATCGAAATGTCGCTGTTCCAGTACTACCATCACGCGATCGTGTTAATCGAACATCTGGTAAGACTTTTTCATCGAGACCTTTTATAAATTGAATTTTAGCTTCCATAATTTTTTAGAGAAATAATATACAGTTAGACTTGTTATAGAATCTTTATATTACTGGATTTTTCGAAAAAAAACTAGAAAATTACTAACGTCAAATGTTGGTTCGCTTTTATATAAAAATATATAAAAAATTGAATCCTAGAAGTAATAGAATAACTGGTTAGATTTATGAGAATACGATTAATATTAATTATAGTGGGATAGTTTTTATTATTTTGACTTTTAGTAATACTATTGTTTATAATATCATTGGCTGAATCTTAGCAGGTTTTGCTTCCAGATTGAATTACTGATTTCATTTCATATTGTTTAGAAGCACTTATCCAATCTAATTATAATAAATGGATTTTAACAAAAATAATTTTAAATAGATTTTATATTTTGCAAAAAATTTTGTAATTTTAAAGAGTTTATGTTAGAATTTATTATATACAATATCCTCAGTAGCTCAGTGGTAGAGCAATCGGCTGTTAACCGATTGGCCGTAGGTTCAAGTCCTACCTGGGGAGTATTTATAAATTAAAAATTTTATGAGCAATGATTTTGATCAATTAGAAATTGGAGGGAAATTTTTTAATTCTCGTCTGATGTTAGGAACTGGAAAGTATAAAACAACAAATGATGCTGTAAAAAGTATTGAAAATAGTGAATGTGAAATAGTGACGGTTGCAATTCGACGTCTTCCAACGAACTTAAAGAACGATAATACTAATTTTCTAAAGAGTTTAAACTGGGAAAAATTATGGTTATTACCAAATACAGCGGGATCTCAAACGGCAGAAGAAGCTATTCGAATGGCCTTCTTAGGACATGAATTAGCATGTCAGATTGGACAAGAGGATAATTTTTTTGTCAAATTAGAAGTTATTTCGGATCCAAAATATCTATTACCAGATCCAATTGGAACTTTAAAAGCTGCTGAATTTCTTGTTAAAAAGGGTTTTACAGTTTTACCATATATAAATGCGGATCCAATGCTTGCTTTACATTTAGAAGATTTAGGTTGTGCAACTGTTATGCCATTAGGTTCACCCATTGGATCAGGACAAGGTTTAAATAATTTAGCGAATATTAAAATTATTATTGAAAATGCTCAAGTTCCAGTTATAGTAGACGCAGGTATTGGAACACCAAGCGAAGCAACAGCCGCGATGGAACTTGGAGCTGGAGGTGTTCTGTTAAATACTGCAGTTGCCCAATCTAATAATCCTGCTCAAATGGCTGCAGCAATGAAATTAGGAGTTCAAGCAGGTCGACTTGCTCATTTGGCTGGTCGTATGGAGAAAAAACATTATGCGATAGCTAGTTCACCTTTAAATCAAATCAGTCAGCTTTCGTAAATAAATATAACAAATAAATAATTAAAATTTAAGAGATTCAGTTAAAAACTGAATCTCTTAAAATTACTAATTTTTTTAATTAGAGTTTTTTTTAAAGAACCGTGAAGCTTTTCCTGCTGAATTCGATTTAGTTAAATTTTGATTCTCTGAATCCGAATTTTGATTCAGTTCTGAATTATCTATATCTGAATTCTCAGTTGTTACACTAACAACTGAGTCATTTTCACTATTAATTGAACTTTCTAATAAACTTGGATCAACATCACTAAAATCAACTTTAACTTCTAGTTCATTGGTATACGTTAATAATGTCCCTTCAACTTTTTTTCGACTTACAATAATTTTAGTATTTGGATATAAAGTTTTTGATAGACATTGTTCTGCAAGGGTATCTTCTAAATATTTCATGATAGCTCGACGTAATGGACGTGCACCATAAATTGGATCATAACCTTCATCTGTTAAAAAAGCTTGAACAGCTAAATCAACAATTAAATAAATTCCTTTTTCTTTTAATCGATTTTGAACCTGTTTAATCATTAAACCACAAATTTCCCAAATATCAATTCTTGTTAAATGATTAAACACAATAATTTCATCCAGACGATTTAAGAATTCTGGTCGGAAGAAATTTTTTAGTTCTTCGTTAACTAATTTAGTTACTCGATCAAAGACTTCTGGATCTTTAATTGGTTCAGGAACTGGTTCCCAACCAAGAACAGCATCTGGAGTAATTTTAAATCCTCGCTCACCTTGCTCTGATTTAGATTTAATTCCACTTTCACGTTCAATAATTTTTGCACCTAAATTAGTCGTCATAATAATTAATGTATTTGTAAAATCAATTACTCGACCTTTCGAATCTGTTAAACGACCATCATCTAAAATCTGTAGTAATAAATTAAATACATCTGGATGAGCTTTCTCAACCTCATCTAATAAAACAACGGAATATGGTTTTGAACGTACAGCTTCCGTTAATTGACCACCTTCATTATAACCAACATAACCGGGTGGCGAACCAATTAGTTTTGCAACTGTATGTTTTTCCATGTACTCAGACATATCTAATCGAATCATACTATCTTCACTGCTGAACATATAATCCGATAAAGCTTTTGTTAATTCTGTTTTTCCAACACCTGTTGGACCAGCAAAGATGAAACTTGCGATAGGACGATTTGGATTTCTTAAACCTACACGAGCACGTCTAATAGCTTTTGAGACAGCAACAACTGCATGTTTTTGTCCAATAATTCGTTCATGAAGTGTCGATTCCATTTTCATTAATCGTTCTGATTCTGAACCTGTAATTTTAGTAACAGGAATTCCAGTCCAGTTTGAAATTACATCAGATACGTCGGTCTCAGTAACCATATCTACATCGCGACGAGTAAATCCACGTGCTTCATTCGTTAAAGCTGATTGCTTCATGATTCGAATATGAGTTCGTACTTCCATTTCATGATCTAATAGCTGCTTAGCAGCTTCAAAATCATGTTCTTTAATACATTCTTCTTTATCTTTGATTGTTTCTTGTAATTCATGCATTAAACTTCTTAACCCTAGTGGAAGACGTCGATTTTCTAATCGTACTCGTGCACCTGCTTCATCTAAAACATCAATGGCTTTATCTGGTAAGTAACGATCAGCAACGTATTTATCGGAAAGAATAGCAGCTTGTTCTAAGGCTTTATCATGATAACTTAAAGTATGATGTTGCTCAAATTTCGATCTTAATCCACGTAGAATTTCAATGGTTGTTCCAACACTTGGTTCTTCTACATGAACTGGTTGGAAACGTCGTTCTAAGGCTGGATCTCGTTCGATATATTTTCGATATTCATCATTTGTTGTTGCTCCAATACAACGGAATTTTCCACGCGCTAAAGCAGGTTTTAAAATATTGGCTGCATCAACCGCTCCTTCTGCTGCTCCTGCTCCAACTAACGTATGAATTTCATCAATGACAATAATAACAGCCGAATCATTTTGTGCTTCTTCAACGATTCGTTTTAATCGTTCTTCGAATTCTCCTCGATATTTTGTACCAGCCAAAATGGAACCCAGATCTAAAGCCATAATTAAGCTTCCATCTAAGAAATCTGGAACTTTTTCAGTTAAAATTAATTGAGCCAATCCTTCTGCAACAGCTGTTTTTCCTACACCTGGTTCGCCAATAAGAACAGGATTATTTTTTGTTCTTCTAGCTAGAACAGCAATAACATCATCAATCTCTTTTTCACGACCAATAACGGGATCTAAATTACCATCAATTGCTTCTTTTGTAACATTTTCAGCATATTCATCCAACGTTGGAGTTGGACTACCTTTTTTCTCACGTTCTAATAAGAATTTTTCTGCTTGAGTTAATGGACGTAAAATTTCTTCTTGAGTTTCTTCAATATACGTTAAAATTAAATTTCGTAATTTTTGGATATCGACGTTTAATTTATCTAAAGTTCGCATTGCAACCCCGTCCGATTCAGCAATAAGTGCTAATAGAATATGTTCAGTTCCGACAAAATTTTGTCCTAAGTCTTTACTTTCATGAACTGCCATTTCTAAAACTCGTTTAGCTCTGGGAGTAAACGGAATTTCCGATGCAACAAAACCGGTACCACGACCAATATATAATTCAATTTCCTTTCGAGCTTTTTTTAACGTAACTTTAAGTTTTTTTAATGCTCGGGCACCAATTCCATGTCTTTGACCTATTACACCCAATAAGAGTTGTTCAGTTCCCACAAAATTATGACCCATTCTTCGTGCCTCTTCCTGAGACAGCATAATAACTTTAATTGCTCCTTCAGTAAATTTTTCAAACATAAAAAAAGTTAGTTATTCTAATTATTGATAACTTGTTAAATTCTATTCACTTTAACTTACATTATACACACATTTTTCAAACTTTTTACTGAAACTTGGTTGAATGTATTTTTAAAAAGGGTTTACTAAACTAAATTTTATAAACTTTCAGTGTTAAAAACCATCTGGGAACGGAGGGACTTGAACCCTCACGCCTATCACTAGGCAACGGATTTTAAGTCCGTCGTGTCTACCAATTTCACCACATTCCCAATATATATATCGTAATTATATTTATAACCTACTATAAATGCAATATTATAGTGAAAGTTAAAGAGGCGGCACCCAGATTCGAACTGGGGAATAGAGGATTTGCAATCCACGGCCTTACCACTTGGCTATGCCGCCACTTATCTCTATTATAGTACATTATAATTGAATCGTACTATAATTATTTAATATTAAACTAAGTTTATTTCTTTAAGAAAGAGAAAATCGTTATAAAACAAATTAAAAAAAATTTTAAATAACAATAAGAGTAATATTATTTTTTAAATATATTTTTTTATTTATTAAATTCATTTTAATAAAAATAGTTGAAAGATCATAGTCTGTAATTAAGTTAAAAATGGAAAATTCTTTTAGTTTATCAATCTATAAAAACTACTTCAATCGAAAAAAGTGGATAAAATTTGTTCTTTAGTGAAAGAAATCTTGAATTATTGAAGTATTGAATAATTCTATTAAGACAAAAATCATATATGTATATTATTGAAAAAAAGATTATTTTTTGTTAATTCATTAATATTTAATTTATCATTCTTAACTAATCGGTTCGAAATATAACCTAATTCTTCTTTTAAAACTTTATAGATCGTACTTCGACTTTTTCCAGTTATTCGAGCAATTTCAGTAACAGAAACTCCTAAATCTTTGTATTTCTCAACAGTTTTAATTAGATCTTTGTTGATAACACTTTTTCGTCCTGTATATTTATTCTTTTCCTTCGCAGCCTTAATTCCTTGTCGTTGACGCTCTTTTCGTCGAGCAGTCTCGAATTCAGCGATAGCAGTTAAAGCAGTAGAAATGAGTTGACTGGAAGGAGAATTTTCTAAATAATCTCTGGGTAAATCCAAAACCCAAAAAGCAACACCTTTTTCAGCTAGTTGATTTTTAAGTATTTTTCGACAGAAATGTAGAGTATTTCTAGGGTTTACTCTATTTTTACAGTGTTAAGAGGGTAGTTAATAAAATATTTTTATAGAAGGGTTGTAAGATTTAAATATGCTCTCAGCGACGTGTTAAGGGGTCTAGAATCAAAATAAATTAGTTTTAGTTAAATGGGTATGTAATAAAATTTAGTGCTTAAAATGGGCTTATTTTATGATAAAGAGGAAAGATAAAATAGTTAGACTGAGAAATACGATTAAATATTATTAACGTTAAATCAATCTTCTTCTTTGTCTTCTTCCTCCTCCGCTTGCATTTCTTTCTTGCGACGGTCTATAATTAAATTCAAATCATCAATAGTCAAATAAGGAATCGAATAATATAACTTAAACCAGAAACCGTCTTCTTCCTCAATTATAAACGCTTCAATAGCTTCTTTAATAACCGCTGATGTTAATTCTCGAACAATTATAAATGGGTAGAGTGGTTCTAAAAACCTTTGTTTTCTTTCGTCCATATGAGAAGCTAAGGCTTGAGGTGTTGTAACCTCTAACCAATATTTAGAATCATCATCTTCTAAAGTAACAAATACGTCTGCGCTACCATTATAAATATCAATAGGCGCTCCACTCATGAAAGTTACACTTTTAACTCTGGTTGTTTTCATAACTTAATAAGCTTTTGGATTTATTTTTATTTTTGTATCAGATTGAGAATTCACGACTGTTGCCAATGTTTCCATATTCTTGTCGTTTGATCTAAGACCAAATGCAACAATATCTGAGTTACCAGTTGTTGGATCTACTTTAACTATTATACGAGCAGCCCGTTTACTTTTATGGGCATTTTTTGTGATTTTTTTCAGATCTGAATTTGATTTATAGGATTCGTCAACTTGTAATTGTTCTGCAGACTCACATTCACTTTCTGTATCTGAACTTTCTTCCATTCGACGAATTAATGTTTCAATATTTTCAACCCGTTCTTCTGTTTTTTCGATGCATTCTTTTTCGGGTAATTTTGGAAAACCATCTCCGCCTGAATCGGAATCAAAATCATCAGGTTTTCCTGGTCCTGAACCATCATTGTTTAATTTACGATCAAAAATACCCCGAGGGCGTTGAGTACGACTCTGATGTTGTTGATTTTGTTGTGTAAAATCAGCATCAGCTTCACCTGCTGAATGAGCTGGTGTCAGGCCTGAGAAATAGACAGTTGCAGCCATAAAGGCAGCAATGATTGATTTACGAAATTTACCACTAGTTTTATAGAAATAGATAAATAAACCTAAAAATGTTAAAGTTCCTAGTAATCCAAATGTTACCAAATATTTTTTCAAAATCTTCTCACCTCCTTTTTTATATTACTATTATACTATTTTTTTCCAATATCATTAAATGTAGCACAATTTAAGTTTTATGCAAAGTAAATTACAAAATGAGAATTTCAGCTTGAAATTTTTAACACCATTGTTTTTGGTTGTTTGCTATTGGTTTTATCTTAATATTTATTTAGGTTTTTTTTTATCGAAAATTTTTTATAATTTTTTTGATAATATTGAATTTCAGAAAAAATTTAGTTTTAAAAACATAACAAAAATTATTATTGATTTTTTTTGGAAGCTTATTAAGAATTGGTTTATACGCATTGGTCAGAAATTTCTGTTGTTAATTGATGCAATCGATGGGTTAATTAGAGCGGTAAAAATTTTTCTAAAAAAATTTAAACACAATCTTCGGCGATTAAAGAACTTGTTGCAAATTTTTTGGGAAACTTTTTCAGTATTTTGTTCGTTAGTGAATGAAATTTTGTTTTTAAACAATATAAGAAATTGGGTAATTCAGTGGATAAATCTTATACGATTATTAATGACCGAATCGGTATTCATAACTAGAATTGTATACGGTTTATACTTGATTCTTTTAGGGGTATTTGGAGTATTGTTGGGCTTTTTATTAGGTATATCTAGGTGCGAGGACGAGGTAAACGAGGTATATGTATTCCTTTTATTACTTTTATTAAAAATTCTTTATAATAATGGATTCGATGATGTTTTATTAGAGCCTTTACGAATTCGTTCTTTAGAACCTCGTAACATTGAAGAATTTTCTAAATTTTCTTTGCAAGTTTGCGAACCAAGTAATTCGCGTCCGTCCAAACTATTTTTAGGAGAATTTGTTGAAAAACCTCAAATTCCATTTCCACTATTGGAGGACCCGTCTATCTCAATTGACGTTGATTTTCTGTTCGAAGAATCAACAAATTATGAATTTGAGTTATTTAGATTTTATCGAAATGTAAATCAAAAAGTAAAATCTTAGTGAACAGAGTCACTAATATTTTCTTTCTTAATGTCTCGTTTCATAGATAATAAATTTCTTAATTATTACTCAAAAAACCGTCCGTTTGGATGAAATTAATGGGTACAAAAACGATCCATTATAATAAAAATGAGAAGTACAAAGCTTCAAAACGTTCTAACCCTTTATGTTTACTGTCTACTAGACAAGTTTAATAATCCCATAATCCGATTAAGAATTAAAAAATCGTCCGTAATAGTTTAACCGGTTAAAATAGTCGTATTTTGATAGCCTCATTAAAAGAAATAATTTTAGCTTTTTGTATTAACGTAAGTGTTAATTTTTTTGTTTCAAGGATATTTCCATTTTTATTTAAAATAGAAAAAGTAGGTTCGAAAAACTCTTTCAACTCATTAAGATAGGTGACTAATAATATTTTCATTTCTTTCTTTTTGCGATTAGATACTGAAAATTTGTTTAAGAAATTATCTAGATGTAAAATTTTTTTTCTATCCTTAACGGCTAAAACACGTAATATTTCAATTTTAATATACAAATCATATCGGTTTTTATAACATAAAAAACTCCGTGGTAAAAGGAAGGGGTATTGATAATCATAAATTTGTTTCAAAATAGACATTCTTACAATTAAAAATCTTCCTTCCTTTAGAACTTTAAGAGGCCCAGAAGAGTAAGAGAATTTCTCACTCTTCTTAATTATTTTATATTTTATTCTAATCACTCAAACCTACTCATTTTCCACTCCCATTTTAGATCAGGATATCCCCTACTCAACCTGTAAAGAGGCCTTCAAGCGTTTTTAAATGCCCTCTCAGAGCATATTAGATTCTCTAATCCCCCTGCATAGAAATATCTTATTTATTCCCACACCCAGAACTGTGTGTTTGGGGTATACTTCAAATTTAGATACATTTTTTAGAAATAAAATTAATTTTTATAAGTCTTGTTTTATTTTTTAATTTAGACTATAGTTTATTTATAAAATTAAAAGTTCTATAAAATATTTCATGGAAATAAAAAATAAGTATGGTTACGTTCGTGTAAGTTCCAAATCACAAGAGTCCAATTCTTCCATTGAATTTCAAAAACAACGATGAAGAGAAAAGATAAAATAATCTGGACATTTTAAAAAATATTGCATAGTATAATTTATACAAAACTTTAATAAATTTATTAAATCTTATGAAACGTGAAGTAGAAAAATTTCCTTATGGAACTGGTTCAGGTTTATCGGAAACTGAAGCCAAAGAAAACTTTGTAAATTTTTGTAAAGAATACGGTCCGTTAACTTTAAGAATTGGTTTGTTTGCTTTGATGATGTCTTCAGCTGCATTTGCAGCAGATACTCCTGGATCTGGTCCAGTTGGTCCTCCTGGAAATCAGTGCGCACCAACACCAGCTCCGAATTCACCCAACGTTCTCCCAGCTACAAAAGAACTAATAGGTATTGCTGCCGTTGGTCTTGTCTGCGCAGCTGCAGCAGCTAATCCGGTAACAGCTATGGGTATAGCTGCTTGTCTTGTAACAATTGCGGCAAAAGCTTGTAACAAGCTTTAGTGCTCCTGAATGAAATACTTAATTCAGTTATATTTAAATTACTCATTAATATTTTTGTAAAATGAGTAATTTAAAAGATTTAGACATCAGCAATTCGCTCCTGTCTTTCCTGATCAGATAATTTGGTAACGTAAGCCGAAGTAGTATCTAAGTTTCGATGACCAATCGATTGTTTGACAAATTCAATATCTTTGGAATCTTTCCACAACTGGGTAATATAGCCAATTCGAAAGCTGTGACTGGTAATATTTGGTTGCCCAGGAAGTTGTTTGGAAACCGTTCGCATAACCTTGTTAACGCCTTTGGTAATTGCTTCGCGACGTAACTTTTGATAATGCTTGGTTTCCGATGTAAAAACGTAATCATCTGGTTCTTTGATTAAAAGAATAAATTGAAAATCTTTTTTTCGATCTTGAATAATTTTCTTGCCTTCCTTGGTAAGAAATGCCTTATGATTGCTAGGCCCACGTTTCGAGCGATCAATGGCAATCCAAGATTCTTGAGTTAGTGTTTTCAGTTGAGATACCTTGATATTTAAGAGTTCATTGATGCGTACACCAGTAACAGCCAGAAGACATAGCGTGAGTCTTAACCTTACATGTAAATAAGTGGGTCCTTCAGCCTCTTTGATTAATTCTTTGTAAATTTCCGCAGTCATTGGATCACGCTTCGGTAGACGTTTTCGATTTGCGCGAGCTTCTTTACGAGCGGCTTTTTCTTCGCGTTCTTGCTTGATTGCATTTAATTCCTTAAGAACTTCGTCTAATTGCTGCTTCAGTTGGTCGTTTGATTTTAAAAGCTCTTCATTTCGTAATGCTAATCCGATAAACCCTTTCTGCAAATCATTTCGAATAGCTTGAAGTTGTTTCAAATTATTAGTTTGCCCTTTTACTAAAATATTTAACTTAGATTCAACTTCGGATTCTGTAATTAATTGATTATTTTCTTTTTTTTGTAATTTATTTTCCATATGAAATTTTTCCTACTTTGAATGTTCAATGTGTATTTATTTGTGATTTAGACCTTGTTAAAAAACTCTCCAAGGTACGGAGAGTTTTTTAACAAGGTCCCCTTTATAAATACCGCAGAATATCAAGGTTTTTTAAAATTGTGTGTTTTAAAAACTGCTTTTTATGTGTGGTCTAACCACATGTGGATTAAAACTCTAAATTAAAAATTAATGAATTAATTTTATAAAAATTTGACCTTAATATTTTCAAAAACAGCTATTTGTGAATGGGATGAATTTAAATCGATAATCT
>Ga0316196_10000082_pt1 | contig 26683 bp, 21 predicted proteins | sample Eddsed2cm_MG_FD_204938 | JGI IMG/M metagenome (GOLD analysis project Ga0316196, IMG submission 204938) | Coastal sediment microbial communities from Maine, United States - Eddy sediment 2 cm | ecosystem: Environmental > Aquatic > Marine > Coastal > Sediment | place: USA: Maine | collected... | reverse complement strand
ACCGACTGCAACATTTTGTCGAAGCGCGCCTTTTCCACGTTCAGAATTTTTCCCTTCAGCGGCAAGATCGCCTGCGTGCGCCGATCGCGTCCCTGTTTGGCGGAGCCTCCTGCAGAATCACCCTCCACGAGGAACAGCTCCGACAGCGCCGGGTCCTTTTCCTGGCAGTCAGCGAGCTTGCCAGGCAGGCCTGCGATGTCGAGCGCGCCTTTACGACGCGTCATCTCTCTCGCCTTGCGTGCGGCCTCGCGCGCGCGCGCGGCGTCTACGATTTTCGACACGATCGCTTTTGCCTCCTGCGGGTTTTCAAGCAGGAAGTCCGTGAGGCGGCTGGCCATTGCCTGTTCGACAATGCCTTTAATTTCAGATGAAACTAATTTGTCCTTGGTTTGGGATGAGAACTTGGGGTCCGGAACCTTGACCGACAGCACCGCCGTCAGTCCTTCGCGGGCATCATCGCCAGATGGCGTGAACTTGTCCTTGTTGCCGCTGAGTTCGCGCTCAATGTAACCGTTGAGCGTGCGCGTCAGCGCAGAGCGGAAGCCCGAAAGATGGGTGCCACCATCTCGCTGCGGAATGTTGTTCGTGTAACAGAACATGTTTTCCTGGTAGCCATCGTTCCACTGCATAGAGGCCTCGACGCCAACGTCGTCCTGCATGGCAGAGAAATGGAATACCGTGTTGTGAATTGGCGTCTTGTTGCGATTCAGGTGTTCGACGAACGCCTTGATTCCGCCTTCGTACTCGAAGATGTCTTCCTGCTCATCGCGCTCATCAACGAGATGGATGCGCACGCCCGAATTCAGGAACGACAGCTCCCGCAGTCGCCGCGCCAGGATCTCGTAGTGAAACTCGATGTTGGTAAATGTGCGGCTCGACGGCTTGAAGCGCAGCGTGGTACCGGTCCGGTCCGTCTCGCCAACAACGGCCAGCGGCGCCTTCGGCTCACCGTACTCATACTCCTGCTGGTGCAGCTTGCCCTCGCGGTGGATCGTCAGCACCAGGTGCTCGGACAGCGCGTTCACGACAGAGACGCCGACGCCATGCAGACCACCGGACACCTTGTAGGAGTTGTCGTCGAACTTACCGCCGGCGTGCAGGACCGTCATGATGACTTCAGCGGCGGAGAGACCCTCCTCCGGATGCATATCCACGGGAATACCGCGACCATCGTCGGTTACGGTTACCGACTCATCGGCATGAATCGTCACAGTAATCGTGCTGCAGTGCCCGGCCAGAGCCTCGTCGATCGAGTTATCGACGACCTCAAAAACCATGTGGTGCAGGCCTGTGCCATCGTCGGTGTCACCGATGTACATGCCGGGGCGCTTGCGAACAGCTTCAAGGCCCTTTAAGACCTTGATATTACTGGAAGTATATTCGGATTCGTCGGTCATTCCGTGTCCTCTGGGGATAACCGATCCATTGTATCAAACAGTGGCCCCTAAAGTACCCCTTAAATGCTTATTTTTTATAGGGTTTTAGCCGTTTTCAGGGGCGCCGCGAAAGTGCGTTACTTTTCCCGGCTCAGCACCCCGCGTTCCACGTGAAACATCGCGGCCCGAGTCGTGAAAGCGCCGATTTCCGGCTGCAGGCTGGTCGCTATCACCTGGCAGCCCAGGTTCGCTACACGCCCCATCAGCAGCCGCAAAGAATCCTCGTCCAGCTCCGCAGCGGGGTCGTCCAGCAACAACAACAAGGGTTTCTCCAGCGCGGCCTGGGCGGTCTCCGTTGCCGCCAGAACCATGGCACAGGCCAACAGTTTTTGCTGGCCGCGCGAAACCAGCTTGCGGGCCTGGCGCTCATCGTAGATTAGCCGCAAGTCAGCGCGATGCGGCCCGGCCTGTGTACTTCCTTGTTGCAGGTCCCGCTCAATACCCGCCTCCAGTGCTTCGAGAAGCTCTTGTTCTTCCTTCCATCCCGGGCGGTATTCAAAACGAACGTCGCTAGCGAGCAAATCCTGCCCTGCCTCCTCAAGCGCATCAGTCGCGACGTCCAGCGCCAGGCGCCGCCCGGCATCAATCTGCAGGGCGAGCTCAACGAATTCGGCATTCCACCCGCGTATTATCGCCGCAGCCTGGCCCGACCTGAGCGCCGCATTTCGTTGCTTGAGGGCACGACGAAAGCGCCGCCAGGCGGTCAGGTAGCCACGTTCCACGTGGAACGCGAGCCAGTCCAGGTAGCGCCGCCGCTGGTCTGGCGCACCCGCCACCAGGTCATGAACATTCGGATCAATAATTTGCAGGGGTAGCGCCGCTGCCAGCTCAGCCGCTCCGCCCCCGCTTTCGCCATCTACGCGGACTTCAAGCCCTTCGGCGCTATTGCGCACACCAACATTGCTGGTTCGCCCGCCATCATCGACCCGCCCAAACAGAACAAACTCTCGCTCCCCATGGCGTACCAGGTTTGTGGTGGGCGCTCCGCGAAAAGATTTGCCCCGACCCAGGTACGCCAATGCCTCGAGAATGCTTGTCTTCCCCGACGCGTTAGGACCATAAATCAGGTTGAAGCCGGGATCAGCCTCGAGCTGAATGTTCTCCAGGCACCGAAAGTTCCGCGCCGAAAACTCCTCAATCGGCACGTTCGCGCGCCCCGGCCGCTCCTACAGCCGCATGGGCATGACGACGAATTTGCATTCATCCTTGCCCGGCTGGCGAATAAGGCAGCTTGAATTGCCGTCAAGCACGGAAAGCGTCACCTCGTCATCATCGACGGCGCCAAGTGCATCGAGCAGGTAATTCACATTGAACCCTATCTCGATATCTTCACCGCTGTAGGAAACCTCGAGCTCTTCCTCGGCCTCCTCTTGCTCCGGGTTGTGCGCCTGCATAACCACCCCACTATCACGGATGATCAAGCGAATACCCCTGTATTTCTCGTTTGACAGGATAGCCGTGCGCTGCAAGGCCCCCCGGAATACCTCCCGGTTCGCCGTTAATTCGTTGCTGGATTCCTTCGGTATTACGCGGTCGTATTCCGGAAAACGTCCATCGATCAGTTTAGACGTAAAGCGAATACCATCAAGCTGAACCCGCACATGGTTGGGCCCAAGCTCCAGATTCAACGACCCCTCTCCCGTCATAAGCCGTTGCAGCTCCAATACGCCCTTGCGTGGCACGATGACCTGCTGCTCTTCAAGCGACCCGCTGACCTCTGCTTCACACAACGCCAGGCGATGACCATCCGTCGCCACTGCCCGCAGGTGTTTCCCGCCCGTTTCCAGAAGCATGCCGTTGAGGTAATAGCGAACATCCTGCTGCGCCATGGAAAAATGCGTTTTTTCGATAAGGCGACCGAGCACTGACTGCTCGACCTCGATGGTCTGGCCGGCCTTAATGTCCTCAACCGTAGGAAATTCAGCTGCCGGCAGCGTTGCCAGGCTGAATTTGCTGCGGCCGGACCTGATGACTACCTTTTCGCCATTAACACTGATGTCGATTGTCGAGCCATCCGGCAGCGCACGACAAATATCCAGCAGCTTGCGACCAGAAACCGTAATTTCTCCACCGGCCTCCACCGAAACCTCCGTCTGTGCAACCAGCTCGACCTCGAGATCAGTCGCTGTTACAGCGAGCTCGTTGCCTTTCGCGACAAGCAACACATTCGACAAAATCGGCATTGTCTGGCGACGTTCAACGACGCCAATAACGGCCTGAAGGGGCTTTAACAGCACATCCCGAGCTGCGCTAAACTTCATAGATTCCACCTGTTAATAAATATTGGATATTAGTCTTTTATTGTTATTATTAAGGGCCCTCTATCCTGTGGATAAAAACATAAAACCCTTATAAAACAACAGCCTACACGCTAAAAGTACACCTGTAACCCGGTGCAGCAACTGATCACCACCTGTGCACAGGCTGTGGATAAAACCCTCATTGAGCGTTGTCCACCGGTTATCCACATCATCCTGTCAAAGTTCTCAACAGGTTCAAATAATCATCATCGATGCGCTTGTCCATTTCCCGCAAAGACGCCACTCTCCTACAGCCATGCAAGACCGTCGTGTGGTCCCTGCCACCAAAGGCATCACCGATCTCCGGAAGGCTATGATTGGTTAATTCCTTCGACAACGCCATGGCAAACTGCCGCGGCCTGGCTATCGAGCGGCTCCGGCGCTTTGACAAAAGGTCCCCGACCCGTATTTTGAAGTAGTCGGCCACGGTCTTCTGAATGTTCTCTATCGAGACTAACCGCGCCTGCAGCGCCAACAGGTCTCGCAGCGCCTCTTTGGCAAAATCAAGATCGATGGGCCTCTCCGTGAAGCGCGAATTCGCAATCACGCGCCGCAGCGCGCCCTCGAGCTCACGAACATTCGACCGAATCCGCTTTGCAATAAAAAACGCAACCTCTTCAGGTAGCTCAATGCCCTCGATAGCCGCCTTACTCATGAGAATGGCCACCGAGGTCTCCAGTTCAGGAGGCTCGATTGCCACGGTCAAACCCCAGCCAAAGCGCGATTTCAGCCGCTCCTCCAGGCCATTGACCTCTTTCGGATAGCGGTCGCAGGTCAGGACAATCTGCCGCTGCCCTTCGAGCAGCGCGTTAAAAGTGTGAAAAAACTCTTCCTGCGAGCGCTCCTTGCCGGCAAAAAACTGGATATCGTCGATCAGCAAAGCATCCAGTGACCGGTAGCTGCGCTTGAATTCGGAAATCGTATTGTGCTGGAGGCCCCGCACCATGTCGCCGACAAAGCGCTCTGAGTGCACATACGCCACCCGCGCATTGGGGTTTTTCACAAGCATCGCGTTACCGACAGCATGCATCAAATGGGTTTTGCCCAGGCCAACACCGCCGTAAATAAACAGCGGGTTGTACGACTTACCCGGGTTTTCACCCACCTGGGTCGCCGCGGCCTTGGCCAGCTGGTTGCTCTTGCCCTCAACAAAGGCGTCGAATGTGAAAGAGGTGTTGAGCCGCGACTCGACCGCCATCGGTGCCGGCTGGCTGGACGCAACAGGTCTTGGCCGGGGGCTTGGCGGGGCCGCGCTCACCTGCCGCGAGCCAACCTCGACGATCACTTCGGTCGCGACGCCCTGACTCGCGACTATCTCAAGAATTCGCTCAAAGTAATGTTGCTGTAGCCAGTCAACAACGAAACGGTTCGGGGCGAGCAGGCGTAATGCAGCGCCATCCTCGACCGCCTGCAGCGGCCGAATCCAGGTATTAAAGTCTTGCTCGGGCAGCTCCGCCTGAAGGTCGCGGACGCAACGATTCCAGAGCGTCATCCCGGCTGCCAATTGAGTCCCCAAAATGATCAAATATTCGTTATTAGAATGAAGACCGGGCAGTCTATAACGTCTGCCAGAGCGCCGCCAGACGGGCGTATGCCTATGCGCGACGGCTGTCGGGGAAAAGTGATTGCGGCGCTCTATTGACACCCACCTGGCATCTGCGTAATCTTGCCGCCCTTCCGGACCGCAGGTCATTGAGCGGCTTGCAGAAAACCCAGGTAACAGGCAAATGAAACGTACGTATCAGCCAAGCAAAATCAAGCGCGCACGCACACACGGTTTCCGTGCCCGCATGGCAACGAAAGCCGGACGCCTCGTCCTGAAGCGCCGCCGCGCGAAAGGCCGCGCTCAGCTCACGCCGCAATAACCGCCAAGTATAGCGGCAACAACCCCTGTCCCTTGGCTGGCAGCTCACTCTACCGGCTCCAAAAAGAAAACCGGCTCCTTAATGCGGCTGCATTCGGCCGCGTGTTCAAAAAAGCGACGCGCAGCCGGGACAAATGGTTTACCGTACTTTGCCGAACGAACGACTCAGACATCGCGAGGCTGGGCCTCGCAATTTCAAAAAAAAATTGCCGGCAGGCAACCGGCAGAAACAGGATCAAGCGCGTTGTCAGGGAATCGTTTCGACAGCACCAGGCAGAAATGGCGGGTCTGGATGTCGTTGTGATTAACCAACCCGCGGCAAAGACAGCCGGGAACCGGCAGCTGTTCGACAGCATGTCGGCGCACTGGCAACAATGCCAGAAAGCCAGGGACGAAGACGCGCGCAGGAACGACAAGAATGGATAATCAGAGACTCCTTATTTGGGCCGTATTCGGCATGCTCGCCTGGGTAACCTGGCAACAGTGGACAGCGGACTACGCGCCCACGCCAGTTCAGCCACCGGCAGCGACCGAGGCACCACAAACCGCGGACCCGACCGACATGGAGCTACCACAGCTCGATGATACGGCGGTCGCCGGACAGGATGATATGCCGGACGTCATGCCAAGCGTTGACGGGCAACCCGCGTCGACCACAGGCGACACGGCGCCGGCCATTCGGGTTAGTACCGATGTATTCGAAATCGAAATTTCCACCGTCGGCGGGACACTGCAAGGCGCGACCCTGCTTAAGTATCCGGTCCACAAAGACCGGCCCGACGAACTCGTTCAGCTCCTGAGCACTGACGTCAACCAGCTCGGGCTTATACAAACCGGACTGCGCTCAACGGACGAGGGTGCCGAGGCAAACCATCGCGCAATCTTCACCGGCACGCGGCAAAGTTTTGATCTGGGCAGCGCCGACGAGCTTATTGTTCCGCTGACCTGGGCCGAGAGCGAAGGCGTTACGGTTGAAAAACGCTACCGGTTTACACGCGGCAGCTACACAATCGCCATTGAGCAGATAGTCACAAATAACACCGAGGAGCCCTGGCGTGGAGCGGAATACGCGCAGCTGCAGCGGCGCTTCTATGAACACAAGCGCTCGATGTTCGACGTGGACTCGTACTCGGTCGATGGGCCAATCATTTATAACGGTGACAAGTCCGAAAAACTAAAGCGCGACGACCTGATCGAGGCGGGGCCCTATGATTTTGCGTCGGAGCAGGGCTGGTTCGGCTCGATTCAGCACCACTTCGTCAACGCCGTCGTTCCTGAGGCTGGCACCGGGCAGCGCTACCGGGTTTCGTTGCGCGGCAACACGTCGACCGCGAGCTCCATTGGAAACACGGCGGTTATCGCCCCCGGCGAGACGAGAACGTTCACGACCACTGTATTTGTAGGGCCCAAGTTGCAGGAGCAACTCGAGGACATCGACAAGAGCCTGAAGCTGACGGTCGACTACGGCTGGCTCACGATCCTGTCGCAGCCGCTGTTCCAGTTGCTGAGCTTTGTATACGGGTTTGTCGGCAACTGGGGCGTCGCGATTATTCTCGTGACGCTCATGATCAAGCTGGTGTTCTACAAGCTAACGGAGTCGAGCGGCCGCTCGATGGCGAAGATGCGCAACCTGCAGCCGCGCCTCAAAGCGCTGCAGGAGCGCTACAAGGACGACAAGCAGCAACTCAGCCAGTCAATGATGGAGCTTTATAAGCGCGAGAAGGTTAACCCGGCCGCCGGCTGTTTGCCGATCCTCATCCAGATGCCATTCTTCCTGGCATTCTATTGGGCGCTGCTGGAAAGCGTTGAGATGCGCCAGGCGCCGTTTGCGCTGTGGATCACCGACCTGTCGTCGCGCGACCCGTATTTCATCTTGCCGCTGATAATGGGCGGAGCGATGTTCTTCCAGCAGAAGCTGAACCCGCAGGTCGGCGACCCCGTGCAGGTCAAGGTGATGCAGATCATGCCGATTATTTTCACGGCATTTTTCGCGTTCTTCCCGGCCGGGCTGGTTCTGTACTGGGTTACCAACACGCTGTTGTCGATCGCACAGCAGTGGAAGATCAATAGCGTCGTCGAGCGTGAGGCCAAGCAGAAAAAGGGCGGCAAGAAGCCCAGCAAGAGCTAGGTCCACCAGGCGAGCACCCCGACCATGGACACGATAGTTGCAGCTGCCACACCGCCGGGGGTTGGCGGCGTTGGCGTGGTGCGGCTGTCGGGGCCGTTGGTCGAGGCGATAGCGCGTCGCATGATCGGCGAGCTGCCTGAAGCGCGCTTCGCGACGGCTGCCACATTTCGAAACGCTTCCGGCGAGGACCTCGATAGCGGCCTCGCGCTCTATTTTCCAGGCCCCGCATCATTCACTGGCGAGTCTGTACTCGAGTTGCAGGGTCACGGCGGGCCGGTGGTCATGTCGATGCTCATCGATGCGGCACTGGAACTCGGCGCGCGAATGGCCGAGCCTGGCGAATTCACGAAGCGGGCATTCCTCAATGACAAGCTCGATCTCGCCCAGGCCGAAGCCATCGCCGACCTGATTGGCAGCGGTACAGCACAGGCGGCAAGGGCGGCATTGCACTCCCTGTCCGGCGCATTCTCGTCGTCGGTCGACGACCTCGCGGAGAAGCTCGTGCGGTTGCGCATGTATGTGGAGGCGGCCATCGATTTTCCTGAAGAAGAAATCGATTTTTTGGGGGACGAACAACTGCAGGCGAGCCTCAAAGACTGTGCCGCGACATTCGCCGAGTTACAGCGCAACGCCAAACTGGGACGCGTGCTACGCGACGGCTACCGCGTCGTCATTGTCGGTAAGCCCAACGCGGGCAAGTCGAGCTTGTTGAACCGCCTGAGCGGGGAAGATGCAGCCATCGTTACTGAAGTTGCGGGAACGACGCGCGACATCCTGCGCGAACAAATCAACATTGACGGACTCGCGGTCGAGCTCATCGACACGGCCGGCCTGAGAGACGACCCGGACCGAATTGAAGAAGAAGGTATCCGCCGCGCTCGCGAAGCACTCAAGAGCGCCGATGCCGTGCTGTGGATACAGGATGCAAATGAGGCGCAGGAGCAAGAGATAGACGAAGAGATTCCAGAGGGCGCCGAGACCATCATCGTTCGAAACAAGATCGACATGACGGGCGAACAGGCGGGCCTCGCTGCCGACGGCAGCGGCACCGTCAGGCTGTCAGCAAAAACCGGCGACGGCATTGACGCACTGCACGAGTGCTTGCGGGTTGCCGCGGGTTATCGAAACCTGGGCGAAGGCGCGTTTACATCACGCAAGCGCCACATTGACGCACTGCGCCGTGCGGCGAAGCACTTCATGACGGGCAAGGCCGCGCTCGAGGACACGAAGGCCGGCGAACTGCTGGCGGAGGAGCTGCGCCTCGCGCAGGAAGCGCTCGGTGAAATTACAGGGGCAGTGAGTTCGGACGACCTGCTGGGTCGAATCTTCTCCGAGTTCTGTATCGGCAAGTAGGGAGATCAGGGCCGGAAGCGAGGGTCAGCGATCGACATCTCGGTTACCGGGCCGTACTTCGCAACGGCATCGCGAAGCTGTTCGGCGTCGCCAATGACAACGAACACGAGATTGTCGACCTGCGGGTAGACGTCGGCGATGACGGCACGAATGTCTTCACTTGCAGCGCCGGCAACGGCAGCGCCATAGTCGTTGACAAACGACTCATCGAGACCGGCGGCCTGCAGGGCCGCAAACTGATTTGCGAGCTGCTCGGCGGTTTCGAGCCGCGGCGGAAACTGGCCGAGGATGTAGTTCTTGCCGGACGCGATCAGGTCGTCATCGAAACCCTCATCACGGAGTCGCGCAAGCAACTCAATGGCCAGGTCGATAGCGACCACAGTCGAGTCCGTCTTCGTGTACGAGACGATCGCAAACGAACCGGGTTTTGAGGGCCGCTGCAAGGATGATCGAACGCCATAAGTCAGGCCAGCCTTCGTGCGCATTTCATCGACCAGCATCGATGTGAAGCGGCCACCAAAAAGCGTGTTCGCAATATTGAGTTCCGCGCGCTGCGGATAATGCATGCTGACGCCCACGTTGCCGATCCAGAAATAGGACTGCGTTGCGCCCGGCTTGTCGACAAGAAGCACGCGCCGACCCACCTCGGGTGCTGGTGCCTCGATTTCGGGAAGCGCTTCTGCCGCTGGCCGCCAGTCAACGAACGCCGCGCTGAGCTTGTCAATCATCTCGGCGGCATCGAAGTCACCGGCCAGCGAAATTATGAGGCGATCGGCGCCGACGAAGTCGTCGTAGTACGCGAGCAGGTCACCATGAGAAATAGCGGCAAGCGATGCCTCGCTGCCACCGACCGGCGTGCCATAAGGATGATCACCGAAAAGGTAAGCATTGCCGTAGATGGAAGTCAGCGGTCGGAGATCACTGTCTTTGGCGGCCGTGAGCAGGTCAATTTGACGGTCACGCAACTTGCTGAACTCGCTGCGATCCAGCGCGGGCGCGCGCAGCATGTCGACGAGCAGCTCGACAACGAGGTCTGCGTCGCGGGCGAGGAACTCACCGGAAATCGACACTGTCTCGAGACCGGCGCTCGCTGATAGTGAGCCACCGACACCGGCCACCGTCTCCGCAAAGCTGGCGGCGTCACGTTCGCCAGCGCCCTTTTCGAGCATCGTTGCAAACAGGTTGGAGAGGCCGGCCTTGCCCTCTGGGTCGGTTACGGCGCCGCCACTGATCAGCGCCTGCACTCCAATGAGCGGCACATCGCGCTTCTCGTGCAGAATAAAGACGGCGCCGTTGTCGAGCTCGACGTAGTGGTACTCGGGTAGCGTAACGCCCTGCGCACTGGCGAGCGCGCCACTGAGAAAGGCGACACCGGCGAAGACACTGGTTCGCAGAGACCTCATAACGCGCCTTCCTCGTCCGGCGACCGCAGTACGCCCAACGTCATGTTGTCGGTGTCAAACACCGCAGCGGCGGCGGCCTGCAAGTCACCAACCGTGATCGCCTCAAGTCTCGACGGCAGCTTGAACAGCTCTTCGTAGCTGCCATGAAAGACCTCGAAGTCGCCGATGGCGCTTGCCTTGCCGTTGATCGTCGCAAGCGCACGCCAGAAATCTGCCAGCACAATGTTGCGGGCCTTCTCGAGCTCGGCCTCGGTGATGCCTTCCGCGACGACGGCCGCCAATGCATCGAGCAGCTGGCGTTCGACCAACGCAGGATCTCCGTCCGGCGGCAGCGTCAGGTAAAAATAGGCGAGGCCCGGGTCGAAGCCCTCATCAAGCCAGGCGCCAACAGATAACGCGGTCTGCTCTTCCTCAACCAGCAGCCGGTGCAGGCGCGACGAGTCACCGTCGGCAAGAATGTTGAGCAACAGGCTAAGAGGCAGTGTTTGAGGGTCTTTCGCGCGGCCAGCGTGAAAGGCGATATGCAACAGCGGTGTCTGCGCAGAAGCCTCCACAACGATGCGACGCTCGCCTGCCTGCGGAGGTTCCACAGTATCGACGGCAGGTGGTGGCTCCTGCGCGGGTATGGGGCCGAAGTGCTTTTCGGCGAGCCCGAAAATCTGCTTCGGCGTGACGTCACCAGTGATCACGATCGTGCGATTGTTCGGCGCGTAATACGTCTCGTAGTAGCTACGCAGGTCATCTTCGGTCCACGACTCGATGTCGGACGGCCAACCGATTACCGGAAACTGGTAAGGGTGCGCGACAAAGGCTGTCGCCTGCATTTGCTCGGCGAGCCTGGAAAAATTGTCGTTGTCGACGGAGGAGCGACGCTCCGAATAAACGACCTCACGCTCGCTCTGCACCGCGTCGGCATAAGTTTCCAGGTTTTGGAACCGATCCGCCTCTATCTCGAAAATAGTCTCCAGCGCTGACACCGGAAACCAGTCCATGTAGACCGTGAGATCAGACGACGTGTAGGCATTGTTCGCGCCGCCGGCCGCTTCCATCGTGCGATCAAATTCGCCGGGCTCGAGGTTGGATGTGCCCAGGAACATCATGTGTTCAAAGAAGTGCGACAAGCCAGTGATGCCCGGGTATTCGTTGCGGCCACCTGCGCGCACGAAGTTGTACATCACAACGTTGGGTATATCGTGGTCCGGCCAGACGATGATTTTCAGTCCGTTGTCCAGCGTAAGGCTGCGGATGTCGGCTGGCACGTCGGCGGACGCCGGCGCATCGCCCTCAGGAACGCCCGGAACAAGGAATTCAAAGGTTGGCAGCAGGCGCTGACCGAAAACGGCGAGCACGCCGAGCACGAGCAATACGGCGACCGCAGAGTTCAGCTTTTGGCCGGTTTTGTAAACGATCGACTGCGTCTGGTCGACATCGGCCGCCTTTTTCAGGCCGCTTGACGTGATCTCGTACGTCCAGGCGAACCAGAGCGCTACCGGATACCCGACCACGAGTACGAAATAAGTAAAGACGTCAGTCCACGCGGGCACGGACACTTCTGCCTGGACGACGTCTACAAACCAGAGGATCAGCCAGCAGGCGACGGCGTAGAGCAGAGCAACCTTGAGAACGTTGCGGCGACGCAATTCGGCAAACAAAGCCATAGCGTCATCCTAACCCAGCAGCCCCTCCCGCCGATACAGGCGAGCGCATATCCAGGTCAGCGCAGCGCCAATGGCGAGAGTGCTCGATACGGAAATCGCGACATGTAACAGGTTGACCGGCTCGTTCTTGATCATGTCGACCAGCAACAAGTGCTGGCTGAGGCTCGGCACGAACATGAACTCCAGCTGCGGCCGCAGCGTCAGGATGCTGACGATAAGGATCGGCAGCGTTGGCGCGACGAGCACGATGCTTAACCACGTTTGTGCCTCTTTGTAGCTCTTTGTAAAAGAAGCAACGAGCGTCATCAGCGAGGCGCCAAGCAGTATGAACGGTGCGAGCACGAAGAACGCGGCGACCACCACCATGGGCCCGAAATTCGGTGTCATGCCGAGCTGCTCGAGCGGCATGAACTTGAGCGCAACAAAAAACGAGCAAAGGCTCAGCAACAAAGAGACCGCCATGAAAACGCATGTCGCTGCAATCTTGCCGAGCATCAACTGATCACGCGTGACGGGCAGGGACAACAGTGGTTCGAGGGAGCCGCGTTCGCGCTCGCCAGCAGTCGTGTCGATCGCGAGATACATGCCACCCATCAAAAGGGCGAAAATGAAAAAGTAACTCATCATGCCCAGTAGTATTGCCGAGCGGCCGCTGGGTGTGGATACGTCGATTTCGTCCACGTGGATTGGTCGTAATACGAGTGGACTGACACCGCGCGCAACCAGGCGCATTGTCGCAAGCTCCTGGCTGTATGAGTGCAGCGCGCCTCGAACACGACGGGCATCTCGCTCGGCCTGCGTGTTGGCCTGGTCGGAGATCAGCTCGACCTTGGCCGGCACCGTATCTGCCAGCTGTTCGCCGAAGCCGTCGGGGACGATGACGACGACGTCCTGTTCGCCGGTTGTAACTGCGAGCACGGCCGCGTCCCGATCGGCGGGACCGTCGACGACATCAATGTTGTGGCTGCGCAGGTAGTTCATCAGGTTGGGTGCATGCTGCTGCCCAACGACTGGCAGCGTCATTGTGCGATCCATATCGCCGAGCGACTGCTCAATCGACAGGTTGATCACAAAAGCAAACAACACGGGCCCAAACAGCGGACCCATAATTAATGCTGAAGCAAGTGTGCGGCGGTCTCGGAAATTGTCGACAACCTCTTTGGCGAATACGGTCAATAGTGTGCGCATCAGCCCGGCTCCACCATTTCAATGGCGCGGACGAACGCATCTTCGAGGTCGTCGCACCCGGTGCGCTCGCGGATGCCGTCGGCCGAGTCATCGATAGCGACTTTGCCGTTAGCGATGATGACGATATCGTCGCAAAGTGCCGCAACTTCCTGCATGACATGACTCGAGAACAGTACGCAGCGCCCGGCGTCTTTAAGTTTGAGAATCAGGTCGCGCAGCGAGCGCGTTGCCATGACGTCGAGGCCGTTGCTTGGCTCATCGAGAATCACGTTCTGCGGGTTATGTACCAGGGCGCGCGCAAGCGCGACCTTGGTGCGCTGGCCCTGGGAAAAACCCTTCGTGCGGCGGTCAGCAAAGTCGCTGATCTCAAGTAAGGCAACCAGGTTTTCGACGCGCTCATCCACCGCATGATTCTCGAGGCCACAAAGCCGAGCGTAGTAAGCGATGTTTTCTCGTGCGGTCAGGTGAGGGTAAAGGCCGGCACCATGAGGTAGTGCCCCAATGCGTTGCCGCGCAGCGAGGCTTTCGGTCACAACATCGGCAGTGTCGATCGATGCGCAGCCCTGGTCCGGCCGCAGCACAGTGTAAAGCACGCGCAGCGTCGTCGACTTGCCGGCGCCGTTCGGGCCCAGCAGCCCGGTTATCTTGCCGTCGGGCGCATCGAAGCTGACGCCGCGCACAGCATGCACCTTGCCGAACGACTTGTGTATGCCGTCAACCTTAATCACGGCGCCGGACCCGAGAAATCGAGAAAAAACGGCATAACGAATGCTTTCTCCATGCAGGCAACATCCAGCCCGGCAGGATCGGCTGTCGCGATGAAATCCGCGATGATGTCTGGCGTGCAGCCCGCCGCGATCTGTCCGTGACCCTGGTGCTTACCGACGAGATGGCGCCAGTTGCCAAGCCTGACCGCCGCGAGCTCGGCGTAATCCGGCGGCGTAATCGGATCCGCAGTGCCCGACAACAGCAGCACCGGAATGTCAGTCTCGAGGGGCTCGCGAAATCCCTCGTCCAGCGGGCCCGCGGGCCACAGCGAACAGATCAGCTCGAGCGCCTCGAACTGGAGCGCGCCGATGTAGGTCTTCTCAAGCGCGGTGATGTCGACAGCTTCGCGGTTGACGAACGGCAGGTCTTCGGTGCACATGACCGAGTTGTGCATGCCGAGCGCCAGGGAGTCGGCAAGGCTCGACACGGTTAGCTGAAACTGCGCAGCGAGAGGCACGAAATTGCCATTGGCCGCCTCATGAATGAGCAAAGGTACAATGGCGATCGAGCGCGGCTGATAGGCGAGCAGCCGAATGGCACCGGCCAGCTCGTTGCGGCCGAAGTCGAGCGATGTCGGGCGGCCGCTCACCGGATCTGCGAGCGTTACGGCAACCGGCTTTTCTTCGAGGCGCGCCCGTACCCCGGCAAAGTCGAGGTCAAGCTCGGGGAAACGCTCGTTGCATGCGGCATCCTCGGCGCAACGCGCGAAAATTTCGTCCACTGCGCGCTGTGCCTGCAACGCGATGTTCGGACCAAGCGGCATCTGGGGAGGGACCACGCCGTCGAGAATCACCGTGCGCGTTGACCCGGGGTAGCGACGCGCAAAATGTTGCGCGACGCGCGTGCCATACGACGTACCGAGCAGATTCAAGGCCGGGTAACCGAGCGCCAGGCGCAGTGCCTCGAGGTCGGTTACAGCGACGCTCGTCGTGAAAAAACGCGGGTCATAAGGAAGCTGGTCGAGACAGGCGCGGGTGAATTCGAGCGTCTGTTCGTCCGAGTACTGACCTTCGATGATGTCATCGTCGATCGGGCAATCCATTCGGGCGGACTCACCGGTGCCCCGCTGGTCGATGAGCAGAATGTCGCGGTCGCGGCGCACGGGCTCGAAGGCCGTGTAATAGGCTGAGTAAAACTCGATCGAGCCGCCACCCGGTCCGCCAGCAAACGGCACGAAGGGATCGGGCTCGGGCTCCAGGTCCAGGGCAGGTACGACCGCAACCCGCAAGGCAATCTGTTCGGATGCCGGGTTTTCGGGATCAAGCGGCCGCATGAACGTGCCACAACGCGCCTTGATGCCAGGGTATCCCGCCCCGGCGCTTATGCGGCAGTCTTCGAGCTCCAGCTCGGCCGCTGAAACCGCGACGAGCGGCGAGCACAAAAGCGTGAGCGCCAGCACTGACGTTCGGAACATAATCTACCTGCGGAATCCTGAAGCGCTGCCATCTTGGCCATATGATCGGGACAAGTAAAGCGCTAAAATGCGCCACCCTTGCTGCTCACTTTTTAACCAATGTCCAAAGCATACGATGTCATCGTGGTCGGGGGCGGCCACGCCGGGACGGAAGCCTCGCTGGCTGCCGCGCGGGCGGGTGCGCGTACGCTTCTCGTGACGCAGAGCATCGCGAGCCTTGGCCAGATGAGCTGCAACCCGGCAATTGGCGGTATCGGTAAAGGGCACCTCACCAAGGAGATCGACGCACTCGGCGGCGCCATGGCGACGGCGATCGATAGCGCCGGCATCCAGTTTCGTACGCTGAACGCAAGTAAGGGGCCCGCCGTTCGCGCGACCCGCGCACAGGCAGACCGGGATCTTTACAAGCGAGCGATTCGCGCCCTGCTCGAAAACCAGCGCGGGCTGTCTATTTTCGAACAGTCCGTAGACGACCTGATCATTGAGGGCGACTCCGTGGTGGGCATCGTGACCGAAGATGGTCTGCGGTTTCGCGCAGCCACGGTTGTCCTGACGGTTGGTACATTTCTCGGCGGCCGGATTCTCATCGGGCGGAGCGAAGAGGCGGGCGGTCGTGTTGGCGATGCACCATCGATCGCGCTTGCCGAGCGCTTGCGTGAGTTACCGTTTCGCGTCGCGCGCCTCAAGACCGGGACGCCGCCGCGCCTCGACGGCAAAACGCTGAACTACGACCTGATGCAGGAGCAGCCCGGCGATGAGCCGATGCCGGTATTTTCGTTCCTTGGCCGCCGTCGTGACCATCCGCAGCAAGTGTCCTGCCATATCACCAAGACAACCGAGGCAACGCACGACATCATTCGCGACTCGCTCGACGAGTCGCCGATGTACACAGGGTCGATCGAAGGCGTCGGGCCTCGTTATTGCCCGTCGGTTGAGGACAAGGTTGTTCGTTTCGCCGACAAGACATCTCACCAGGTGTTTGTGGAGCCCGAAGGGCTTAGCACGAACATCGTCTATCCGAACGGCATTTCGACCAGCTTGCCGTACGAAACACAGTTGCGGTTTGTGCGCTCGATACCCGGGTTCGAAAACGCACACATCACGCAACCGGGATACGCCATCGAATATGATTACTTCGATCCGCGGGACCTGAAGCCGACGCTCGAAACAAGGCCTATGGCAGGATTGTATTTTGCAGGGCAGATCAACGGCACAACGGGCTACGAAGAGGCCGGTGCCCAGGGGCTCCTGGCCGGGCTCAACGCCGCAAGGCAGGCACTCGGGCTGGAAGAGTGGTTTCCGCGGCGACAGGAAGCGTACATCGGCGTGCTGATCGATGACCTGATTACGCGCGGCGTTAGCGAGCCTTACCGAATGTTTACGAGCCGGGCGGAGTACCGGCTCACGTTACGCGAGGACAACGCCGACCAGCGACTGACACCGATTGGCCGAGAGCTTGGCCTGGTCGGCGATATGCGCTGGTCGGCGTTCAACAGAAAAGTCGAGGCGGTCAAGGCGGAGCAACAACGCCTCTCTGCGATCAAAATCAAACCAGAGGGCGTGCGGGCGATCGAACTGCTCAAGCGGCCGGAGTTCAGGTACGCGGACGTCGTCAGCCTGGAGGCTGTTGGTAAAAACAGCCCAGATCTCGATGCGGAGCTGTGCGAGCAGGTTGCGACGCAGGTCGAGGTGCAGGCCAAGTATGCGGGCTACATTGACCGGCAGGAGCGAGAGATTGCGAAGCAGGCCAAGCAGGAATCGCTGCGCCTGCCCGAGGACCTGGACTACAGCGACGTCGACGGGCTGTCGAATGAGGCACGGCAGCGCCTGCAACTGGCTCGCCCGGTCACGCTGGGGCAGGCATCGCGGCTTGAGGGCATGACGCCGTCAGCCGTGTCGCTGCTGTTGATTCACATAAAGAAGCGCCAGCTTAGGAAAACCGCATGATTAGCAAGAAGCGCGCACTCGTATACCTTGTGATACTGGCCGCCGCTGTGGCCGTCGTTTGGCAGTACCAGAATGTACCGCAGGTGGCTGGCCCAACAGCCTCGGTGCTGCATCGCGGCCTGCTGACCGACCCGGAGTCGGTCGACCCGCACAAGGCGCGCAGCGTGCAGGCGGGTGTCGTGTTGCGTGACATCGGCGAAGGCCTGCTCAGCTATTCGCCGACAGGAGAGCTCGTAGCGGGCGCCGCGAAAGAGTGGAGCATCTCCGACGACGGCCTCGTTTACACGTTCCATCTTCGCGAAGAGGCGCGCTGGTCCAACGGCGACCCTGTCACCGCGCAACACTTCGCATTCAGCTTACGCCGGCTTGTCGACCCGGCAACGGCGGCGTTCTATTCGAGCATGATTGCAGATGTGGTCAACGCCCGGGCGATAGTCGCTGGTGAAAAGCCGCCATCAGAGCTCGGCGTCGAAGCCGTCGACGATCACACGCTTGTTATCACGCTTGCGCGCCCCACACCGTATTTACTTAGCCTGCTGACGTCTCCGAGCACGTTTCCGGTGCACCCTGGCTCGATAGCCGCGCATGGCGACGCGTTCACGCGTGACGGCAACCTGTTGTCCAACGGCGCTTACAAGCTCGATAGCTGGGAGCCGGGCTCGGTGCTGGCACTAAGTCGCAACGAGCAGTATTGGAACAATGCCGCAACCGCTATCGACGAAGTCAGACACCACGTGGTTACGCAGGAAATGACGCAGTTGAATCGTTGGCGCGCGGGCGAGCTGGATATCACGGACGTTGTGCCTCCGGACAGCTTTGCAAAGGTGCGCGAAGAGTATTCGCAAGAGCTGCATGTCGCACCCTACCTCGGTGTGTACTACTACGGGTTTAACCTGACCAGGCCGCCATTCAAAGACAACCCGGAACTGCGCGAAGCGCTGTCGATGGCGATCGATCGGGAGGTTCTCGTCGAAAGCATCACGGGGCGCGGTGAAGCACCGGCCTATAGCTGGGTACCGCCGGGTGTCGACAATTATGAGCCGCCGCGCTTTGACTACGCTGACGAGAGCCAGGATGAGCGCAACGCACACGCGCGCAGGCTAATTGCGCAGGCTGGTTATGGCGCTAAAAATCCATTGCAGATAGAGCTGCGCTACAACACGTCCGATACCCAGCAGCGCATTGCGCTCGCTATACAGGCCATGTGGAAAGACGTTCTTGGGGTGGAAACGACGCTCATCAACGAAGAATTCCAGGTGCTGTTGGCGAACGTTGCGGCGGCAGAGGTCACGCAGGTATTTTTCTCCAGCTGGATCGGCGACTACAACGACGCCCACACATTCCTGAGCCTTATGGAATCAAACAATGCGTCGAACATGCCGCGTTACGCGAACCCTCACTTCGATTCGTTGATGCAAGACGCTGCCAGGCAAGTCGATCCCATGCTGCGACGCGTGTTCCTCGAAGAGGCAGAGCGTGAATTGCTGGCCGACCATCCCGTTATTCCGCTGTACTTCTATGTGAGCAAGCACCTTGTCAGCCCCAAAGTCGTCGGCTGGGGAGACAATGTGCTGGATTATCATTACAGTCAGCACCTGAGCCTGGCGCCGGCGGGCGCCACACCTTAATCGGAACCCAGCCTTGCTGCGATACGCCCTGAAGCGACTGTTGGGCGCAATTCCGACGCTGTTGTTGGTCATTGTGCTCGCCTTTCTGATGGTGCATGCGGCACCCGGCGGCCCGTTTGACGACGCACGCGTCCTGCCGCCCGAGACCCGAGCAGCGCTCGAAGCTGCTTACAACCTCGACGCGCCGGTGTACCGGCAATTTCTGGACTACTTGTCGAACCTGGCCAGGGGCGACATGGGCCCCTCGTATCGCTACCGCGACCATACCGTTAGTGAGCTTATCGGCAACGCATTCCCGGTGTCGCTAAAGCTCGGAGCCATGGCGATGCTGTTAGCCGTCGGTGTCGGCGTGGCGGCAGGAACCGTTGCGGCGCTGCGTCGCAATACAATGCTCGACAGAATCGTGATGACATTCGCGATGACAGGTATATCAATCCCGGTATTCGTCATTGCGCCCGTGCTCGTGCTGTTTCTTGCTGTCAAGTTGCAGTGGCTGCCGGCTGGTTGGAGCGGCAATGAAGGAATGGCGCGCTTCGTGTTGCCCGTCATCGCATTGGCCCTGCCACAGGTCGCGTATATCGCACGCCTGACTCGCGCGAGCATGATTGATGTGCTCGCCAGCGACTTTATTCGCACGGCACGCGCCCAGGGCTTGGGAACAGTCGCTATCGTTCGCTATCACGCATTGAAGCCGGCCATGTTGCCGGTGCTTTCCTACATGGGCCCCGCAATCGCAGCGATATTGACCGGATCGGTCGTTGTTGAAGAAATTTTCGGTATTCCCGGACTCGGACAGTTCTTTGTCCGCGGCGCACTCAATCGCGACTACACGCTGGTGCTCGGCATCGTCATTTTCTACGCAACGCTCGTCGTGTTGCTCAACCTCGTCGTGGATTTGATGTACGGCGTGATCGACCCGCGGATCCGGCGCCGATGAATCGCGGCATGAAAGTGAGCGGCGGCATCCTGCTCGGTATCATTGCCGTTGCCTTCATCGGTCCGCTGTTCAGTCCACATGATTACCTGCAAACCGACTTTGACGCTTTGTTGCAAAGCCCATCGAGCAGCGATTTCCATATCTTTGGCACCGACGATCTCGGGCGTGACCTTTTTGTTCGCAGCATGCTTGGCGTGCAGGTCACCATCCTCGTGGCGATCGTCGCAAGCGCTGTAAGCCTGCTTATTGGCGTCGCTTATGGCGCGACCGCGGGCTACCTTGGCGGGCGTATCGATGCGGTCATGATGCGCTTCGTCGATACGCTTTATGCGCTGCCGTTCATTTTCTTTGTCATCCTGTTGATGGTCGCGTTCGAGCGAAACTTCTTGCTCATATTCGTCGCGATCGGTGCGATCAACTGGCTCGACATGGCGCGCATCGTGCGCGGCCAGACCTTGTCGCTGCGCGAGCGCGAATTCGTCGAGGCGGCGCGACTGACCGGCGTATCAACAGCAAGAATCGTGCTCCGACACATCGCACCCAACCTGTTCGGCGTCGTCATCGTTTACGTAACCCTGACGATCCCCCAGGCAATACTCGTCGAGTCATTCCTGAGCTTCCTGGGGCTCGGTATCCAGGAGCCACAAACCTCGTTGGGAGCCCTGGTCGATGCGGGCGTCAACCAGATGGAAGGGGCGTCATGGATGCTGCTGATTCCGGCCGCGCTGCTGGCCGTGATCTTGCTGTGTTTCAATTTCTTTGGTGACGCGATGCGTGATGCGTTCGACGCGAGGGACGAAAAATGAGCCTGCTCGCGATCGACAAACTGAGCATTCGTTATGGCGATTCGCTGGCGGTTGCGGATATCGGTTTCTCGATCGAGAAGGGGGAGTCCGTCGGGCTTGTCGGCGAGTCCGGCTCGGGCAAGTCGCAGACCGCACTCGCGATCCTCGGCCTGCTGCCGGCAACGGCGTCGGTGGGTGGCAGCATTCGCTTCGACGGGCAAGAGCTGCTTGGTGCGGACAACAAGACGCTGGATCAGCTGCGCGCGACGAGAGCGGCAATCGTGTTCCAGGACCCGATGCAGGCACTGAATCCTTTTGTAACGATTGGCGCCCAGCTGCAGCGCATTCTGTTGCGGCATGACATCGGTACGGCAAGCGGCGCGCGGAACCGCGTTGTGGAAATGCTCGCTCGCGTCGGATTGCCCGACGCGTCGCGACAGTACGACGCCTTCCCACACGAGCTGTCGGGCGGCATGCGGCAGCGCGCGATGATCGCATCAGCCTTGCTGGCAGGGCCGGATCTATTGATAGCCGATGAGCCAACAACGGCGCTCGACGTTACCGTGCAGGCGCAAATTCTCGACCTCCTGGAAGACATTCGCGAAGACACGTCGTTGTTACTGATCACACATGACCTCGGCGTGGTTGCGGGGCGTTGCGAGCGCATGCTTGTTGTTGAGAAGGGCCGACTCGTTGAGCAGGGCATGACGCGTGACCTTTTCGCCCGCCCGCAGCACGACCACACCAAAGCGCTGATCAAGGCGGCCCCGCGGTTGACGGATTCGGGCGCCCCCGCCGCGAATCCGGGGGAGGATGTTCTTGCCATAAGCGGCGCCGAGGTTCGCTACCGACCAAAAGGCGGGCAGGCCATACACGCAGTTCGTGACGTTGACCTCTCTGTAAGTGAGGGCGAGACGGTGGCGGTCGTCGGTGAGTCCGGCTCTGGCAAATCGAGCCTCGTGCGCGCAGCGCTTGGGCTGATCCCAATGCACGCCGGGCGCGTCGTTTATTGCGGCGACGAGCTTGCAGCAGGTCTCGGGGACAGGAGCAAAGCAACGCGGCGTGGCATGCAGCTAGTGTTCCAGGACCCGACAGGCTCACTGAACCCGCAGATGCGGGTCGCCGGCATTGTTGGCGAGCCATTACTTGTGCACGAAGCGGCGCTGTCAGCCAAAGAACGCCGGCAGAGAGCCGCGGCCATGCTGGAGAAAACCGGGCTCAGCGCCGAGTTTCTTGACCGCTACCCACACGAATTGTCGGGGGGGCAGGCACAGCGCGTTGCGATCGCCCGCGCGCTCATACTCGAGCCAAAGGTGCTGGTATGCGACGAGGCCGTGGCCGCGCTCGACGGCACCGTGCGCGAGCAGATCCTGCGGCTGCTACGACGGGTCCAGGAGGAAAGTGGGCTCGCGATCATTTTCATCACGCACGATCTCGCCGTGGTTCGTGCTGTGAGTCACCGGGTACTCGTCATGTACCTCGGCCGCCTCGTAGAAATGGCGAGTAACGAAGCGTTATTCGGTCGACCACGGCACCCATATACACGGGCGCTGCTCGACGCCGTGCCCGTGCCGGACCCCGACAACGCGGGTGGCAGGACGACCGTGACCGGAGAGGTTCCCTCAGCGCTGCGGCCGCCGCAAGGCTGTGCGTTTCATCCGCGCTGTCCACACGCAAAGACCGTGTGCCAGGAACAGCGGCCGGAAGCGACGAATCTCGATGACACGCTGGTCAGTTGCCACCTGGCCACGGAACTGGCATAGGTGCGCCGTTGATCGTCAACAAGCCGTCCTTGAACGCCGCCTTCATCTCGTAGACATTCTGATTCTTGCGCAGGAAGCCCATGCCGACGGCTGAGCCAACCTGCGGGTCGAGAGAAATCGCATAGTCCATGAGCTCTACGGGAACGCTGAGATCCAGCGTTGCGTCCAGTGCCAGCAGCGCCGAAGTCCAGACGAATTTGTCGGGGTTCGTGTCGTCAACCGCTACATTAAGCGTTGCAGATATTGTGCCGGGCTGGAGGGCGATATCCAGCTGCACGACGTTTAACTCGAAGCCGGCCGCGAGTAATTGCATCACGTCGTCTTCAAAGGCCATCCGCATTTCTTCCTCGGTCGAGTAGCTATCGATGTCATCGAGTGTGCGCGAAATGTTGCCAATCGCCTCGGCGTCGATGTCGTCAACCGAAATATCCATGTTGATCCGCGCGCGGCCGAAGTCGCCGAAGGGCAAGTCATCGAGCTGCACCGTGGTACGGCCTGACAGGGCGTCATCGTCAATCGTTGCTACCGAGGTAAATGAGATTGGTCCCATGCCGTCCTGGCCCCAGCTGGATGGCATCGTAATCCTGTCGATCGTGAATGTTGCATCGCCGACGCTGAAGCCATGGCGGGTTTTTTGCTGAGCCCCCTGGAAGCGCAGCGGGCCGATAGTGACCTCGCTGTATGGCGACACAAAAACAAGTTCGTCGAGGTCGCCCTTGAAGCCGATGATGTTGGTCGACGGGCTCGTGGTGACCAGAATGTCGACATCTCCCCACTGCGCTGTTTCGTCGCCGTCGCTGAAAGTGCCGGGTTCGAGTATGAGGTTGGACTGCAACTCGCCGCCCAGGCCGACCTTGCTGTATATGATTCCCGGGATGTCGATAGTCTCGCCGCTCTCGAATTCGAGACGTAGTGTCGAGACGGCACTGCCGAGGCCGGGCAGAAGGGTGCCTTTCTCGCGGGCCATCGAGGTTACCGGAACGAGTCCGTGGTCGATGCGCGTATCGATAATTAGCGCGGGAAGCCCGTCGAAGCCGCTGTCTCCTGCGAGCATAAGCAGGGCGTCGCGCACATCGCCGTCGCGCAACTCGATACGGTGCTGCCCCTCCGAAGAAAACCAGCCGCGCTCGAACCACTGCGAGGTGATCGTCACCTCCTGGCTTTCGGTCGCGGCCCAGTCGAGATTCTCGTCCATCGATTCTTCGGCGAGACGGCCAACGAGGCCCGGCGAGACGAGGACGATGATGGCAAGCGCGAGCAGCAGAATGATAAAGCCTTTTTTCACAACAGATCCCCGGGCGCGTTTGTGTTGGGTAAGATGCTAGCACGCACTCAGACGCCTTCCGGGCTAGAAATCGTGGGCAACAGTCACTAACATAGCGGCCTCGACTCATCCGGGCCCTCGCGGCCGCAAACGCAACCTGTTGAAAAGCCGTTGATTATCAAGACCAAAACATTCGTTACTGCCGCCCTGCTGTTGCTTGGCTGTGCGTCTCTACCCGCATTTGCAGAAGGCGACGCAGCCGCTGGCGAGGTGCTTGCCTATACTTGCCTCGGTTGTCATGGTGTCGAGGGCTACCGAAATGCCTATCCGTCTTACCGGGTTCCAAAGCTGGGTGGCCAGAAGGCGGCCTATCTGGTCGCCGCAATCAAGGGCTACCGTGAGGGCGATCGCGTCCATCCGACAATGGTTGCGCAGGCGTCGAGCCTGACGGATCAGCAAATTGAGGATGCTGCGGCTTACCTCGCGAGCCTGAGTACAGACACGGTTGAGGCCGGTGGGTCCGCGGCGCCCAGCCTCAATGAGGCGACGACCTGCACGGCCTGCCACGGACAAAACGGGATTAGCCTGTCACCGTCCTGGCCAACACTGGCCGGGCAGCATGAGGATTATCTCGTGCATGCTCTGAACCAGTATCGCGACGGCACACGAAAAAATCCTGTCATGGGGCCGCTCGCCGCCGCGCTCACGGACGATGATGTCGAGTTGCTCGCCAGGTACTATTCACGCCTGAGCGGTCTCGAAACGACCGCGGCGGATTGACCGCAGCAACCACAGCCTTCAACGATGGCGTTACCGCCATCGATACCGAGTACGCGCGCTTACTCCAGGATGCGAGCCACCTCATTGTTGAGGGCGGCCGAGCCGCGTTCATTGATACCGGTGTAAATGACAGCGTGCCGCTGCTGCTCGACGCGCTGCAACAGAATAACCTCGATGTTGGTGACGTCGACTACGTCATCCTCACCCACGTGCACCTCGATCACGCCGGGGGCGCGGGCGACTTAATGCATGAGTTGCCTAACGCACGTTGCGTGGTGCACCGCTACGGCGCGCCGCACATGGTCGATCCGGGCAAGCTCATCGCGGGCACCGAAGCCGTTTACGGCGTTGAGAAGACGCGCGAAATCTATGGAACGATCCGCCCAATCGATGCATCCCGTATCGACATTCCCGAAGACGGCGAGTGGCTATCGCTCAATGGACGCGAGTTGCAACTGATCAACACCGAAGGTCACGCGCGGCATCATCACGTCATAAACGATCCGGCATCCAGGGGCGTTTTCACGGGTGACAGTTTCGGCGTGTCATATCGGGAGCTGGACACCGAGCGAGGCGAGATCGTGTTCCCGACGTCGACACCGGTGCAGTTCGATCCGGTTGAAGCACACATTGCCATTGATCGCATCATGGCTTGCGAGCCCGAGCAGCTGTTCTTGACGCACTACAGTCGCGTCGGCAACGTGGCGCGGCTGGCTGGCCAGATGCATGCCGGCATCGACGCATACGTCGCGATGGCGCGGCAGCATGAGCACGAAGAGGATCTCTCCGCGGCACTGCGAGAGAGCCTGCTTGATTACTATGCCGAGCAGCTCGAGGAGCACGGCTATGCCGGTGATCGTGAGATGATGCGCGAGGTGCTTGGCATCGACATCGAGCTGAACGCACAGGGTCTTGAGGTCTGGCTGAAAAGAGGAAAATGATGGAAAGGTTTCGCGCATACCGTATTCATGAAGCCGATGGCAAGATCGTGGCGGGCTTCGAACAAATTTCCCTTGACGACCTTACCGACGGCAACGTCGTCATCAAGGTCAGCCACTCGACGATCAATTACAAGGACGCGCTCGCGGCGACGGGTGCCGGGAAAATATTGCGGCGCTTCCCGCTCAACGGCGGCATCGACCTTGCCGGCACCGTGGTGAGCTCCGATGATGATGGCCTTCAGGAGGGCACCGCAGTACTCGTCAATGGTTGTGGCCTTAGCGAAACGGTGGACGGCGGATACGCGGAATACGCGCGCGTCGATAGCAACAGCGTTGTGCCGATTCCAGACGGCATGTCTGCAAAGGAGGCAATGCAAATTGGTACGGCCGGTTACACGGCTGCGCTTGCTATCTATCGCATGGAACAAAATGGCCAGCGCCCGGAGAATGGTCCCGTTGTCGTCACGGGCGCGACCGGAGGTGTGGGATCGGTCGCGATCGATATGCTCGACGGCCGCGGCTATGAGGCGGTCGCCGTGACCGGCAAGGCGACCGAAGAAAACTACCTGAAAGGCATTGGTGCGCGACGCGTGCTGCTGCGCGACGAGATCGACTTCGGCAAACGCCCCATGGAAAAGGCGGAGTGGGCTGGCGCGATCGACAACCTCGGCGGCGATTACCTGGCCTGGTTGACGCGCACGATGGGCTACGGCGGCAACATCGCGAGCATCGGACTGGCGGCCAGCCACAAACTCGAAACGACGGTCTTACCGTTTATTCTCAGGGCCGTATGCCTGCTCGGCATCAACTCGGTGGACACCGCCCGCGACCTGCGTTTGGCTGTCTGGTCGCGCATCGGCGGTGACCTCAGGCCGCGCCACCTGGAGACAATCGGCAGCCGCACGATTGGCTTCGATGAGCTGCCGGGTGCCTTTCAGGCCTATCTCGACGGCACCGTCACGGGTCGTGTTGTCGTAGAGATATCATGAGAATAGCCCGCGGTCAGAGCCCAAGAATAGCCCGGGGTCAGAGCCCAAGAATAGCCCGGGGTCAGAGCCCAAGAATAGCCCGGGGTCAGAGCCCTTGGGCTCTGACCCCTAGAAAGCCTGGGAATAGCCCGGGGTCA
>Ga0316196_10000081_pt1 | contig 26686 bp, 22 predicted proteins | sample Eddsed2cm_MG_FD_204938 | JGI IMG/M metagenome (GOLD analysis project Ga0316196, IMG submission 204938) | Coastal sediment microbial communities from Maine, United States - Eddy sediment 2 cm | ecosystem: Environmental > Aquatic > Marine > Coastal > Sediment | place: USA: Maine | collected... | reverse complement strand
TAAACTTAAAATCTGTTTGAATCCTTAAACTCTTTGTCCGTCGACCCGGAGAGTGGCGATGATTTTTTTCTGGTGACGATTTGAAGTCATGAGGTGCAAATTATGACAGGTAGTTTACGAAAGAGGCGAATTCATGGATACGGCACAAAAACAATTGTTAAAGGATGCGGGAACTCAGTTTATACGAATTCTCTGGTGTGACAATGCCAATATCATTCGCGCTAAAGCCATCCATACCGATCATCTCGAAGACTGTATTAAAAACGGGATCAATATCACCGTTGCCCAGCAGGCCCTGCCGGTTATGCACGACACCGTGGTTCCGGAAACCGGCCTGGGGCCGGTGGGTGAGGTAAGGTTGATGCCCGACTGGTCGACCCTCACGATCCTGCCTTATGCCGGGAAACATGCCCAGGTTATCAGCGATATGATCGTGGGGGCGACTCGAAAGATCTGGGAGCATTGCCCGCGGGGGTTTTTGCGGCGACAGATCGAAAAGCTTGCGGCAAAAGACCTGCGCTTGAAGGCGGTTTTTGAGAACGAATTCTATCTGCTGCGACGCAACGAAACCGGCGACCTGGTTCCGGCCGACGACACGGTCTTTTGCGCGACGGGTTCGATGAATCAACACGCCGCTTTTGTCGACGACCTTGCCGAAGCGCTGACGGCTCAAGGGCTCGATGTGGTGAACTATTACCCGGAATCAGGCCCGGGGCAGCAGGAGATGAACATCAGCTACACCGAAGCCTTGAAAGCCGCCGACAACCAGATTATTTTTCGCGAAACCGTTCGCGGTGTATCGATCCGGCACGGGCTCGTCGCATCCTTTTTACCCAAGATTTTTGAAGATAAAGCCGGCTCCGGCTGCCATATCAATTTCAGCTTGTGGCGGGACGAAGAGAACGTCAGCGGCGATGCCGGGCAAACCGATGGTATCAGCCCTGAGGCCGGTGCCTTCGTAGCCGGCGTGCTGGATCACTTGACGGCGTTGACGGCCATCACCATCCCCAGTATCAACTCCTATCGGCGTATACGACCGCATTTTTGGGCAGGTGCGTTCCGGGCCTGGGGTTACCAGAATCGGGAAGCGGCGGTGCGGGTTTGTAAAAATGATGCGGAAACTCAGGCGGCCCGCTTTGAATTCAAGACGGCGGATGTCACCACCAATCCGTACCTGGCCCTGGGGGCTCTCATCGCCACCGGACTGGACGGAATGGAACGCGGTTTGATCCTTCCTGAAGAAGTTGCCATGGATCCCGGCCTCATGCCTGAGGGGGAGCGCAAAGACAAAGGCATCGATCTGTTGCCGCAGGATCTGGGTGAGGCGATTGAGGCGCTTTGCAAGGACGAGGTATTGCTGAATGCCATGGAGGGCGACTTAGCCAGATCATTTGTGGCCGTGCGTCAAAAAGAATGGGAAGCGCTCAAGGAATTGAGCCTGGAGGAAGAGGTAAGGCTTCTGGTTGAGAGATATTAGTCCCCTACTTGAAGTAAATTCTTAGGTTCTTAAAAAAGGACGGTGCCATGGTCGAACCTCTTAGCCGTGAAATCCCTGTTGTCCCGGAACAGACGGCCTTGCTCTTTATTGATGTGCAAAATTACAATGCCCGTTCGGACGGCGGTGAGTACAAGGCCAACGGTCTGACGGTCGGACAGGCTGAGGTCAAACACGAATACTTCTTCACGCGTTTGAAAGACGTGGTTATCCCCAATATGCAGCGTCTGCAAAAGGTCTGCCGCGACAAGGGCATCGAAGTCATGTACACGGTCATCGAAAGCCTGACACGGGATGGGCGGGATCGCAGCCTCGATTACAAAATAACCGGCTTCAATGTGCCCAAGGGTTCGTGGGACGCAATGGTACTGGATGCGATCAAACCCCTGGACGATGAAATCGTGTTGCCGAAGACATCTTCGAGCGTATTCATCTCGACCAACATCAATTACATCCTGGGCAACCTCGGAGTCGAATTCCTGGTGATCAGCGGTCTCGTTACGGACCAGTGTATCAGCTCTGCAGTGCGTGATGCATGCGATCTCGGCTATCTGGTAACCCTGGTGACCGATGCCTGCGCCACTTACTCTCAGGAGCGGCATGATACTTCCCTGAGCCACATCAAGGGGTATTGTCGGCAGCGGACCACCGCGCAGTTTCTGCGTGAATTGGACTCAGTGTGATTTTGGTATCCCGTTTACCCTTAGGGTTCACGAAAAAATAAGTTCGCAATTTTGGGTGTTGAGGCGCTCGGCCAGCAAGGCGCGAAAACGCAGGAATATCTGGATATTCCGAGTTTTCGCAACACAGCCGGACGGGATGCATCGGCGTCCAAAATGTGAAGTTATTTTTGAGTGAGCCCTTCATCTGACAAGGTGTTCGAAGGGGGTCTTACTGCTGTTTCGGTTGGGCACAACCCAACCCAAAGAAGGAGGAGGCATGAAACATAATCGATTCGTTCCCTGCACAATTATCATGCTGATCGCCTCAGCGGTTCTTTACGTGGCGTCTTCCGCCAAGGCAGAATACCAAATCACCGGCACACCTGGTTCGGCCAGCGCTACAATGACGATTGACGGGAAACAAATTCCGGCACCTCCGATACCGTTCGGCGGAGTGATTAAGGAGGAAGCCAAGGATTCCAAGCCGTATTGGCCACCGCGCGTGGTACCTCCCAAGGGCTCGCCCAACGTGTTGCTCATCATGACCGATGATCAGGGATATGGAATCTCCAGTACCTTCGGTGGGGTTATCCCGACGCCGGCCTTGGATCGAGTGGCCAACGCAGGCCTGCGTTACACGCAGTTTCATTCAACCGCGATGTGCTCGCCCACGCGGGCGGCGTTAATCACGGGTCGGAACCACCACTCGGTGGGTTTCGGAGTGATCGGCGAGTTATCCACAGGCTTCCCCGGCTACGATTCGATCATCAGTCCGGAAAAAGCCACCATTGGTACAATTCTGCGCGACAACGGTTTTTCCACCTCGTGGTTTGGCAAAAGCCACAACACGCCCATCTATCAATACAGCCTCGCCGGCCCATTCGACCAATGGCCGTCAGGCATGGGCTTTGAGTATTTCTACGGATTCATGGGCGCCGAGACCGACCAGTGGACGCCTTACCTCTTCCGCGGTCACACCCAGATCTATCCGTGGATCGGACGCAAGGACTACAATCTCACCACCGACTTGGCGGACGAGGCGATTTCCTACATGAAGGGCCTCAACGCAACGGCTCCCGAAAAGCCGTTTTTCCTCTACTATGTGCCCGGCGGTACCCATGCACCGCACCAGCCCAAGCCGGAATGGATCGAGAAGTTCAAAGGCAAATTCGACATGGGCTGGAACAAAATGCGCGAGCAGATTTTTGAAAACCAAAAAAAGCTCGGCGTGATCCCGCCGGATGCCCAACTCACACCCTGGCCGGACATCTTGCCTAAGTGGGAATCGCTCTCTTTCGTGAAGAAAAAAATCTACGCGCGCCAGGCCGAAGTCTTTGCAGCGTATGCTGCCTACACGGATTACGAGATCGGCCGCGTCATTCAGGCCGTCGAGGACATGGGCAAGCTGGATAACACGCTGATCATCTACATCTGCGGTGACAATGGCACGAGCGCCGAAGGCACCCTCGAAGGCACACCCAATGCGCTGACCTCCTACAACGGCATCATGAAACTCCCGGAAGTCGAGGAGTTGCGGTATTACGAGAGCTGGGGTTCCGACAAAACCTACCCGCACATGACGGCGGCGTGGTCGTGGGCCTTTGACGCGCCCTTCAAATGGACCAAGCAGGTGGCATCGCATTTTGGCGGCACACGGCAGGGTATGGCCATCTCGTGGCCCGGTCATATCACGGATTTGGGTGGCATTCGTTCTCAGTTCCACCACGTCATCGATATCGTGCCGACGATTCTGGAAGCCACCGGTATCCAGGCACCGGAAGAGGTTAATGGGATCAAGCAACAACCGATCGAAGGCGTGAGCATGATTTACACCTTCGACAAGGCAAACGCCACGGCCCCGTCCAAGCGCGAGACGCAGTATTTCGAAATGGTCGGCAACCGCGCGATCTATAACGACGGCTGGATGGCATCCACCACCCCGCCTCAACCACCGTGGTTGCTCGGCAACGCCAAGATGCCCGCGTTATCAGACTACAAATGGGAACTCTACAACATCGCCGAAGACTTCTCACAGAATAACGACCTGGCCGAGAAAATGCCGGACAAGCTCAAGGGAATGCAGGCGTTGTTCCTCGAAGAAGCCGCGAAATACAATGTCCTCCCCTTGGACAACTCCGGCGTTAAGCGCGTGCTGGCACCGCGCCCGAGCGCGACTGCCGGGAAGAATGTTTTTACCTACACTGGTGAAAACGTGGGCATTCCCGCCGGCAATGCACCCAGCATCCTGGCCAGGGACTACACCATCACGGCGGAAATCACCGTTCCTGAAGGTGGCGCGGAAGGCATGATCGTAACCTTCGGTGGTCGCTTTGGCGGTTACGGCCTCTTCCTCCAACAAGGCAAGCCCGTCTTCGTTTACAACTTGCTCAATCTGAAACGCTATCGCTGGGAGGGAGGCGTCGGTGGCAAAATCGACGAAAACCTCTTCGCCCGAGTACTCAAGCCCGGCAAGCACACGCTGGTCTTTGATTTCAAATACGACGGTCCCGGCCCCGGCAAGGGCGGCACCGGCGTGTTCACCGTCGATGGCAAGGAATTGTCTCGTCAGACAATCCCGCACACGGTTCCGATTTTGATGAGCATCGACGAGAGCATGGACATCGGCATGGACACTCGCACGGGAGTCGATGACAGCTATGAGCTGCCTTTTCGTTTCACCGGCACCATCGACAAGGTGACCATCGAAATTGGCCCGTCACAAATGACGGCGGCGGAACAAAAGGTTGCTGCTGAAGCAATCGCCAGAGCCAGAGACTAAAGAGAATTCATTAATAATGGGGTTAATCCCGTTCCGCCGCGGCCCGTCTCGCAAAAGAGTGGAAGCGCTCCGCCTCGGTTGGGTTGCCCTGAGCCGCGTAGATCCGGCTGATCCGGTCGAAGTAACCGGCCGCGTTTTCCGGGATCTCCCGGGCGAGGGCGAGGTACATCTCCAGGATCTCCGTGGTGTACAGGCCGTCGGCGAAACACAGCTCCGCATATCGGTGCTTGATCGCCGGGTCAATGCGGGCGCGGCAGCTGTCACAGCGGCCGATGATCTCCCGGTAGATGGCGCGCGCCTCGGCCGATTCATTCAGGGCTTCATGGGCTTTGGCAAGTTCCCGGGCCACGGTATCGTTCCAATCATAGCCTTTCAGGAACTGCCGAAAGAAATTGCGGGCGTCTGCATGGCGGCCGGCGCGCATGAGCGTTTCGCCTTTCAGCAGCACCGCCGCGACGGATTCGGCCAGCTCCTCCGACAGGGATGCCAACAGGGCATCGACCCGGTCAAAATCCTCTTCATCCCAATAGATTTCGCACAAGAGCTGGTATGCGGGCAGGGCATGGGGGTGATGCTCGAGAAAACTTTCCAGCAGTTCACGGGCCTCGGCCGGTCGGTCCAGATTCAGCTTGGCAGATGCCAGTTCCAGGGGGATATAGCTCTCGGGCTGAGGGTTTTGCGCCATGGCGCGGGAAAGACTTTCGGCCGCCGCCTGAAAGTCACCGCGATTCAGTGCGATATAGCCGCTCTTAAAGTCTTCGCCATAAGCCAGATACGCATCCCGCACTTCCTGCGGCAATGTGCCGCACAAAGCCTGGAAGTAATCGTCTTCCGATGCCTCATCGAAGAGGGGGTCGCTGTCTTCCGACCTAACGGTCGAAACCATCGGCTCCCGATCGTTGGGATGATTTCGGGGAGAGGTCAGCGCATGGAGTTGAGCGTCGAGCTCCGCCTTAAGCTGCCGGTCTGCGGTGACCTCCATGGCCAGCGTCAGCAGAGCCCGTGCCTCGTCATAATGCCCGCCTTCAATCAGATTTTGGGCCGTTTGTCGATGCTCTCTGGCCAGCGCGTTAACGGTTTCCCGGATCTTTTCCGCAAGCCGGTGTCGGGCGTCGATGTCCTGTCCGGATCGCTTCTGCCGTTTGTCGAGTGCGCCTTCATAGGCCAACTTGGCCTGGCCCCAATGCCCGGCTGCAAAAAGGGCATCACCTTTTTTTTCGAGCTTTTCCGGCGAAGGGCCGGAAAACAGTTTCAGGAGGGACATCGTCGCTTGCTCCTCTTTATTTTGACCTTTTCAGATATTCCTCGCGCACCGCTTTCAGTTCCTCATCCGTTCTGCAGATTTCTTCATAAAACGGAAATTCGAAAGTCGAATATCGTAAACCTTAGCCCAGATTTCTTTAGCGTGACTGTACGAACTTCTCAAACATATTGGCGTCAAAAATTAATTACTCGTGGTTCCGAAAAAACAGAATGCTTTAGAGCTTGAACCCTCCCTCTTATACTCCGTGTACTCAGGCTCATTATTCACTATTATAATGGAGCTAAAACCCGGCTGGTTCGCAGATAAAACCGCACCGGTATCTTGCCCGGTGCTCGATTCAGCATCGATTGCAAATAAACCAGCATCTTCCCAATACATTTCTTCGGAACTTGCAGCGACGATGATTTGTGGATCAACGGGATCGTCAGCGTCATTAGAATGAGTTGTTTCAGCGTCTAATAGAAGGATGTAATCCTTTTGCTCTAATGCCTTGAACGGATCGCTGACAAGAAGGGAATTATAATCAGTTTTGGCCGAACAAAGAATAATGATGTCGGTTTCGTCCGGTAACCTTTCTTTCACGTCATCAATGACATGCGGCAGAAAATCTATTTCCTGAGGCCTTGACTCAGGTTCAGTAAAATAGTTGACGATTGTGAAATCAAACGTGCCGTCGCCTATCTTAAATCTCGCGACAAATGGTTCCCAAATGAAATTGTGTTCCTTTGAATCATCGTATGAGTACCACTGCACAGGGTACATGATGTCAGCCCGATAGACAAAGGCGTACCGGGTCAGGGCCTCCTCAACAATTGGGCCTAAAAGGTAATCGTATTGGTATCCATAGCGATTCAATTCTTCAACCAATTCATATAGGGCAGCGTCTGCATTTTCATCTCGGATGCATTGAAGCGCTACAATCTCAAATCTGGATAAGATGTCTGCTATGGCCCTGATGGTGTCAGGATCTGTAAAATCAGCGTATCCGAGATGATAACTCGCTATGATGAACCGATTCTGGGAATTTGTAACCCCGGCATCATACTCCTGAGAGGATATTTGAGTGCCGTTAAAAACTGTGCTCCCGACAATATAAAGTGACAGGGCGAAAAGCAGGATTTTGTATCTTGGTCTCATATCACCACCCTCAACTGATGTGTTTATTTCGTTGCCATGGTGGCCCCCATAAAGGGGTTCCCATAGCTATACCAGAGCAGTGCTGACCGGTCAAATCACAAGGGTTTTAACGGCGAATCAGGACAAGAATCTTTGACCCTTGTGACTGCATCTGTCAATTTCGATCCATGGTTTGCAACTAACCTCACCGACCTTCAGTACATCAGTCCCTTAATCCCGCCCGCGTTGGCATTCCTGAGGTTATTACCTTCCGAGACTGTGAATACAGGGTAAACTTTACCCAATCTTTACAGAACCTTTAACTTATCTTTACACAAGCTGCTTATGTTTTGTCCAGATCGAATGCGGATAAATAAGAACACCGTATTCTCCGGCTATCCGAAATGGACACACAATTTTTACGGAAAAGGAGGCTCCCATGAGAAGTAAATTAATTGGTACGTTTCTTGGTGTTATGTTTTTGACATCGTTTTCTGTCTGCCAGGCATCGGCCGCAGAATTCAGCGTAACGGTGAAGAACCTGACGCACGGAACCTGGTTTACGCAGCTGTTGATCACGGCCCATGACAGACACACCGATTTGTTCGAAATTGGCGAACCGGCTTCTGCGGCGCTGCAGGCAATGGCCGAGGGAGGGGACATTTCGGGCTTGATGGGTTATGTGGACGACCAGGGTGCCGACAGCGTTGCAACTCCAGCCGACGGTCTGCTCGCTCCTGGAGCGGTGGTCCACGATGTCTTTTTCGATACCGACCGAAGCCGCAACAGGTACCTGTCCATAGTGGCGATGCTGCTGCCGACCAACGACGGTTTCGTGGGGCTCGATTCGCTGCGAATCCCCGTATATCCAGGAACCTACACCTATTATCTGAACGGATATGACGCCGGCACCGAGGCTAATGACGAACTGGTCAACGGCGGAGGAGCCCCGGGAGTGCCGGGCATCCCGGCTGATCCAGGAGGAAACGCCGGAACCGGCGGATCCGGTGCGGTTAATATTGATCCCAATACCAATACTACTAATACTACTGTACACATTCACCCGAGCGTGGTGGGGGATACCGATCCGCTTGGCGGTATGAGCGATCTAAACAGCGCTATCCATCGCTGGCAAAACCCTGTCGCCGAGGTGATCATCAAAGTTCATAACCGTCGCCGGCGTTAAAAATGAGACAACGAGGCAAGGGGGCGATTTCGATGCTGAGGGCGGCTTTTGCTGCCGCTGTCCTGTGTCAGATTTCCCAAGAAAAAGCCGATGGGATCTAATCCGAAGTCAAGAAGCATCAAACAAGCCATTGGATTTTAGACTGTTTAACAGTGCCTACCAGTTCTTTAGGGGGCACTGTTTTATTTTTTTACCGGCAGGTCCATGCGGTCGGCAGGGTGTACTCCGGGAAGACAATCAGATCATAAGTTGACAGGCGATAACGATCCGCTGGCGGAATGATATGCCAAATATATTTTAACTAAGTGGTTTATCGCTTTTTTTTATTTATTGGGGAGAAACTCAATTGTGTAGGGATCCAGACCGAACGGATGATTTTTTGAATAATTATTCAGTAAACTTGACAGCTTGCCGAACTCGTGTCCCGATATGGTGTAAGGTACAATAATAAGACCACAGTGCGGCTTTAATTTTTCAAAGAATTGTACGGAATTTTATGCATGTCAATGACATTCATTGAATGCTCATGCATGCTGTGGAAATAGGGTGCCATTAATCAAAGATATTTTTGGAAATGCAATCGCATGCATGATGTCATGCTTGATTTGATTCAACAAGTGCATATCATAGTCATCATATTTAATTGTTTTACAGAGAGCACGATGTCTTACTTCAAACAAAAACCGACAAAGGAGCCATCACATGAAAGTAACAGTTAAATGCTTTTCAACCCTGGCCGATGCAGACACCTGCGACTACAAAGACAGCACACCTTACGAACTGGAAGATGGGGAAACGGTAACGGCCTTGACCAAGCGGCTCAATCAATCCCCGGAAAATATAAAACTTGTTTTCGTAAATGGAAAACAGGCCGAAATGAATTCGGTTCTCAAAGACGGTGATCAGGTGGGTTTGGCGCCGGCAACCGGTGGAATGTGACACATGTGAACACGGTTGTGACAATCAGAGCTTATGCCAAGTTTATCTAGCTGTCATAGTATTTAATTTTACATCAGATCTCGACATGTTTATTTAAATCGACACAGAAACCACTGCAGTCAGATAGCAATGTCATGGTCGCTCATAATGCGGCGTTTGATGTCGAGATGCTTAAAAAGGAAGGGATCGATCCAAAGAAGGTCGTTTGCACATTCAAATTGATTATTTGAAGTGGCTCGTAAAGACGGACCTGGATGAGGATTTGAGATACACCGTTAAACATTATTTGAAATCCTGAGAACCTCAGGAGTAAACAGTGCCGCAAGAACCCACCGTAACCCGACGCGATTTTCTTAAACTTACCGGTGCCGCCGCCGTGGGATCGATCATCTCCTCCATCGGCCCTGCGGCCATCGCGGCCGAACCGACGCCGGTGCCCACCCGGCCGTTCGGCAACACCGGGATCGAGGTTCCGATCCTGTCTTTCGGCGGCAGCCTGCACCTGCCCCAGCTGATGCTGCGGCAGGCCGTCCTCTGGGGCGTCACCTACTGGGATACCGCCAGTTCGTATATGGGCGGAAACAGCGAGACGCGGATCGGCAAGTATTTTTCGGCGTTTCCCCGGGATCGCCCAAAGATTTTTCTGGTCACCAAATCCCACTCCTTGACCATCGCAGGTATGAGCGCCGATCTGGATGAATCCCTGCACCGGATGAACACGGAATATGTCGATCTTTTCTTTGTCCACAGTGTCGGTCGCATGGACGAAATGGACGACGCCAAACGCCGCTGGGGCGAAAAGAAGAAGTCGGAAGGCAAAATACGGCTTTTCGGATTCAGTACCCACAGCAACATGGAGCAGTGTCTGCTGGACGCATCCGGGCTCGGTTGGATCGACGCCATCATGATGAGCTACAACTACCGGCTGATGCACACCGACGCGATGCGCCGGGCAGTGGATGCCTGCGCAGAAGCCGGTATCGGGCTGACGGCCATGAAAACCCAGGGCGGCGGTTCTTTTCCCAGCGCAGGGGAAGCGGAACGGGAAATGGCCGAGCGGTTCTTGGCCAGAGGATTCACCGTCGGCCAGGCCAAACTCAAGGCCGTGTGGGAAAACAGACGGATCGCCAGCATCTGTTCGGAGATGCCGAACATGAAGCTGCTCATGGAAAATGTCTCGGCTGCACTGAACCGCACCCGGCTTTCGGACAACGACCGGCAACACCTGCAACGATACGCCCAGTTGACCCGATCGAGCTATTGCACCGGATGTGCGCGGATCTGTGAGTCGGCCCTTGACGCCCCGGTGCCCATCGGTGATGCCATGCGGTTTTTAATGTACGGGCGAAGCTACGGTGACCGGCGCCTCGCTGTGCATCAGTTTAAGCGGATTCCGGAGAAAACGCGGCGGATAATGGCCGAACTGGACTATACCCGCGCCGAACAAGCGTGTCCACAGCAAATGACGATCGGCCGTCTGATCCGCGAGGGATTAATCGAATTCACATAGAATGCGCCGAAACCGGATGTCATAAAAATCCTTCCTTCGCCGGTTTCGAACTCCCGATTTGACCATGGCTTCGCCCTTTTCCGCAAGCGTGCTCTACCAGCTGCGGAGGACAGTGAAAATGCGCAGCAGAATCATCGGCATAGACTTCAGTGGCGCAAAGGATGGCTTAAAGAAGATCTGGCTTGCGGAGGGTTGGGTTTACGCCTGAGCTCACGGGCAAAGAGCCTATAAAATTTCAATCGTAAATTGTCACATAATGCAGCTGCGGCGAAGGGTTACTCAGCACCCGACACTTGATTACTTAAGTCTTTAATTCTTTCAGTGGCCTTATCAGCAGCACTTTCCGCTCGTTTGGTGTGTTTTACTGCCTGCGTTTTTGTGGTGCCGGTAGAATTGTCGACTCCCATGTTTTTCATGACAAGTATACCGATGATCAGCAATACGACGGTAAGACCTATGAGCAATGCGCCTCGCATGACTATTCTCCTTTTAGGGGTCACGGTAAGAAATAATTCCACACGATTGCGCCGGATTATGGTTTGTCTACAAGGCACATCCACCTGCGCATATCGGGATATGTGTGGGTGGATGTAACGCAGTAGACGGGCCATAAGACAAGCAAGAGGTGGAATTATTTTTTGCCGGGGCCCTAAGATATTAATCCTTAACCGCAAAACTGCTACCATTATAGCACAAAGCAGGAATGAGCGGACACATAATTCTAACGTGATTGGTTCCAGGTTCCGGGGTCAAAGTTAAAAAATCCTAACCGAATGAAACCGAGATCCACTTCCAACAGGGCGGTAAGCTCGCCCCTCACTCACATCGGGTGCTCGCAAGCCGCTCTGTAAGCAGCGGCTGCCTTCGGCGGTCGATTTCGGACGCTATCAGGCGGCGGCCGGAATTAACCGGAAGCGTCGTTAAAGTTTCCGGGCCGTTTGTCGAAAATGCTCGATCTGGCTCTCGAGCCCCAAGGCCTTTTCAATGTCCACCGAAACGACGATACCGGTGCCCGGCTCCTTGAAGCGGCCCGATTCGTAAATGGCGCTCATCACCGCATCCAACAAAGTTTCGAAAACCACTATCAGCACGACATCGGTCTGGGCTTCGAGGCTCAGGCCGAAAAAGGTTTTGGCCTCGTGGATACCTGTGCCGCGGGCCGGAATGATGGTGGCTCCGGTCCCGCCGACCGCCTTGGCGGCATCGACGATCCGGTCGGTATTCCCGGTTTTCACCATGGCAATTATCAGTTTGAAATTCATCTTACTTCTCCTTGGATGCGCGCAGTTTGCGTTTCGCCAACAGGCGGGCGAGCTGGGCATAGCCCATAACGGTCATAATGGGAAAGACGCTGGCAAAGGCGATCAAACCGAAACCGTCCAAAGCAGGATTGCTTCCCGGCACCGTTTCTGAAAGCCCCAGACCGAGGGCCGCCACCAACGGCACGGTCACCGTCGAGGTGGTCACCCCGCCCGAATCGTAGGCCAGGGGAATGATCTCCCGCGGTGCGAACAGGGTTTGGATCACCACCACCACGTATCCGGCGATGATGTAAAGGTAGAGCGGTGTGCCGGTCACGATGCGAAAGGTGCCGACGGCGATGCCGATCGCCACCCCGGCGGCGACGGCCAACCTGAGGCCCCACTGGTTGAGACCTCCTCGGGAGACCTCCTGGGCCTTGAAACTGACGGCAATCAGGGCCGGTTCCGCAACCGTCGTGGCGAAACCGACCAGCGCTCCGAACACATACACCCAGATGTAGGCATACCAGGCGGCGCCTGCCGGCGTCGCTGCGGCTCCGAGGACAAATTCAGGTGAAGAGAGCTGACGGGCCATGATCCGGCCGATGGGGAAAAGGGCGCTTTCGAGACCGTCGAGAAAGAAGGTCAGGCCCAAGAGAACGAAACCGAAGCCGAGAGCTATGCGTTTCCAGTTCGGGATGGGCCGCCGCAGCACCGCGAGCTGGAAAAACACCAGCAGGGCGGCGACCGGCAGCACGTCGATGACCGTCAGAGAGAGCGTGCGGATAAAATTTGTCAGCAGTTCCATAAACCCTTCTTTTAATTGAACATCATCATGCCGTAGGCCATGACAAAGATCAACGGCAGCAGGGACGCAAACGCAATGAGCCCAAAGCCGTCTATGAGCGGGTTGCGGCCGCGGATCGCCGAGGCCAGCCCTACGCCCAGGGCGGTCACCAGGGGCACGGTGACGGTGGAGGTCGTGACGCCGCCCGAATCGTAGGCGATACCGACGATCTCAGGCGGAGCGAAGGCGGTCATGATGACCACCCCTATGTAGCCGCCGATGATCAGGTAGTGAACCGGCCACCCCTTAAGAATGCGGATCAGTCCGACGACGATGGCGACCCCCACGGAAACGGCGACGGTCAGGCGCAGACCGAGGGCGTAATCTGCCATAGTGGCCTCGTCGGCGGCGATGACGCCGCCTCCGGCCGCCACTTCGGCGGCCTCTTCGGTGATGGCGATGAGCGCCGGTTCGGCGACGGTGGTGGAAAAGCCCAGCCCGAAGCCGAACAGCAGCAGCCAGAACAGGCTCCCCTTGAGGGCGAAGGCCTCGGCCATGGTCTCACCGATAGGAAAGAGGCCGATCTCCAGTCCCAACACAAACAGCGCCAAGCCCAGGACGACCATGAAAAGGCCGACGACCACGTTGAATACCTGGGGAAAGGGCCGGCGCAGCACAAGGAGCTGGAAGATCACGATGACCAGCACGATGGGCACCAGATCGCGACACGCCCCCAGCACATGCAGGGCGAAGTTTTTTATGAGATCGATGGTCCGTTTAGGGAGAACGGTTTTCGGATTTTCCGTCTGACGAGTCATTCAGTCACCTTTCACCGCCGGCAGCAAACATCACTTGTGGAGAACTCACATACCGCGCAGGCGGGAGATCCGTCCTCGGGCAGTGAGCGACGGTCGTCCACCAGAAAAGGGTCCAGGAGGCGCCGGGCTTGCGACAGTTTTTCAAGGTCGACACCCACAACCACCCCCTTGCTCTCGAGCGCTTCGACCAATGCCTCGGTGGCCACATTGCCCGTCGCCCCCGGTGCGTAAGGGCAGCCCCCGAGACCCCCCACACTGGCATCGAAGATCCGAATGCCGTAAGACCACGAAGTCAGCACGTTCTCCACGCCTCTGCCGTATGTGTCGTGAAAATGCATGGCCATCCGATCGGATGGAATCATCGGCAAAAGGCGATCGAGGAGCCTTCTGACCTCATCCGGCGATGCTTTTCCGATCGTGTCGGAAATCGACACTTCATCGATACCGATATCGACGAGCCTTTCGACCACGCCGATAACGGTCTCCGGCGGGATCTTGCCTTCGAAGGCGCACCAGAATGCGGTCGAGACATATCCCCTTACCGCGAGTCCCGCGTCTTGCGCGCCCCTTACCACCGGCAGGAAGCGCCTAATGGATCCTTCGGTCGACGTGTTGATGTTCTTACGATTGAATGTTTCGCTCGCTGCCGTAAAAACGGAAACCTTATCAACCCGGGATGCCACGGCACGGTCGAGCCCCCTTTCGTTCGGTACGAGCGCCGCATAGACCACGCCATCCTTGCGGGAAATTTTGCGGAAAACTTCCTCCGCATCGGCGAGTTGGGGCACCCAGTGAGGGGAAACAAAACCGCTGACTTCAATCTCGCTGACTCCCGACGCGGAGAGGGCATCCACGAAAGCGATTTTTGCATCCAGTGGAACGTAAGCGGTCTCGTTTTGCAGCCCGTCCCTGGGACCGACTTCCACAATTTTCACCATCTTTGTTTCTTCCCGTTGATGAATGGGCTGAATTAGAAAAGGGATTGTCGCGGGGGACCGTCCCGTCTGCGTTCAGCCTCAAAATCTTGCCTAAATGGCTGCGGCGGTTTTGAGCCTGGTTGCGAATCCAAGCACCAGCCAGTCTGACCGGCGGATTGCCGCCGGCGCCGATAGAAACCAGCAGAGTTCCGTCCGGCATCCAGATCAGGTGAGAGCCGAAGTGCTGAGAACCGGGTTTGGCGCCTGTCACTTCGAAAATAACCTATTTCAAATTTTTAGTGATTGTCAAATGACAATGGATAATCTGGGGGAGTATATGCGGATTCAAACCGCTTTGAAGAACCGAGGAAGATAAGACAAATTTTTCCCGGGCGGTTCACAAGTCGATAAGGCTCGTATCCAGCCAGCCATAGGCTTCCACGTCCATGACTTCTCCTGCAAACGGTAGGCGTTCGGTTTTGAGATAGGTGCCGTTGATTTTTTGATAAAACCGCCGGTAGGGGTTGAGTTTGAGGACCCGAACCAGCATTGAATAGATGCCGTTTCGGTTTAACCGCGTCGCCAAGGCCGCAACGAGCTTTCCACCGGTGCCCCGCCGCTGAAAATGTTTCAGCACATACAGGGTGTAGATTTCACCCCTGAATGTAAAGATCGAAGTTGCTGGAGAATAGACGATCCAGCGGATAGGTAAGGTCCAGCTGCAGCGATCCGCCTTCTTTGGCCCAGCCGAGGTGGGAATTCAACACGAAACTGTCGGCTTTGCCGAACTTCAGTTCGAAATCGAAGTAGCCCCTGTAGTCACTTAAATCCGGATTCGTATCGTCGCTGTTGGCCACGTAAGCCCAGACCTTGGGAGCGGCATACAAGCCGAATTTACTCTTCGGGTCGTAAAATATGAGCATCGGTTTGAGGTACAGGAAATTCGTGCTTCTTGACAGGTCTCCGCCCCGGCCGTTGGATTCGTGTTGGAAACCGCCTTGCAGAAAGAATCCCCTGTTGCCGGGGATGGGAGTTTTTATATTCGGCGAAACCAGGAAGAATTCCGGTTTGTAGCTGGTGTCCTCAAACGGCTGAGAATCCGATTTCAAATCCCAGTAAGAGGTCTGGGTGTAGGCGAAGTGCAAACCGGAGATCCAGGGCAGTCTTTCGGCCAGGGTACTTTCCGGATTGAAAAATCGATACTTGAAACTGACCTGAAACTTGCTGTTTTCCGGATTGGCGCCCACCAGAAAGTACATGGGGTTGTAGGCCCCTAAATTGACGAGGTAGGGTTGGTACAGCATCTGGATATCGTCCAGCGTGGGTAGTTTCTCCGATTCTTTTTCAGAGGTCTTGGCAGTTTCCTTTGACGCCGGGGGAGGTGGGGCGTCGCTCAGGGCCACAAGCACGGAAGCGCTCTCGAAAGCCGGTATTTCTAGACGGACCGGACCATCAAAACCATCCGGAACGAGGAAAACATAACGGACTTTCAAAAAACCCATCGGCACGATTGTCGCAGATGATCCCGGTAGGGACGTTTCGGGATATGCGGCGACTTTCGAAGTTTTGGTTTCGGATTTGATGAGGCAGGTCAAGCGATCTGGAAGATCAACGACGACGTTGACTTTGCCCGTGTTGTGAATGTAGATGCCGATCGTTGTCTTTTGCCCGGTTTGCAGCGGTTCTGCCATCGGAGCAATGAGCGTTTCGACCCCGACGGCCGCCGCCGGCATGGCCGAGAGCAGGATCAACAATGCGGTAATCGTTTTCATCGTTTTGTCCTTTCCCGATTTCACCGATCACGATAAGGGTGAAGGCCGACGACGGCAGGTCCAATTACACCGAAAATTTCTCGAAGCCTGCGATGTCATCGCTTACTTGCCGACCCGGCGGCAAAATATTTTACTGTTTCAGCACATTTTTTATTAGAATTCTATAGCATATTTCGGAGCCTATCGATAATAGAGGGAAAACATGAACCGTTCTCATTACAGCTTCTGGATGGATTTTCTTGGAAGGATAGGGGCATCTATATCTCCCTCGCATTCCGGGTTCATGGAGACGCAGCACAGTTTCGTGACGGTCCTTGACAGCATCAGTGTTTTCGCGATACTCCTAGCCAATAAGAATTTTTATTTGGATGGCTCCCGATGCCGCCCCTATTCGGTCATAATCCCACCCTGTTGTCCCGCAGGCAGTTTCTCCAGCAGACCATTCAGGCGTCTGCCCGTTTGGGGCTGTACGCCTCCTCTGCGTGGCTGCTTTTAAACGCTGCCGGAGCCGGTCACGCCGATTCGTCTTCCCGACCCATTTTATCTGAAGGACAATCGACTGCGCCACCGGCCCGGTACTGGATTTCGGCCAACGCAAAGAACGTTGACTGTCTCGCCTGTCATCTTCCCGGAGAAGTGGCCCAGGGGCCTTTTTTCGAGCATGAGCACCGGTATGTCCGATGCCTGCTGTGCGCCCAGAATTGCCTGCTGGCCCCCGGCGATCGCGGCCGGTGCCGGGCCCGGATCAACGACGGCGGGGTGTTGAAAAGCCTGGTCTACGGGCGGCCGGTGTCGGTTCACGTGGACCCCATCGAGAAAAAGCCGCTCTACCATTTTTTGCCCGGAACGGCGGCCTTCTCACTGGCAACGGCCGGATGCCCCTTGAGCTGCCAATTCTGTCAGAATTGGGAAATTTCACAGGCAAAGCCCGAGGATTTCAAGGGCCCTTTCGTGCCACCGGAGGCGATCGTTTCGGCATCGGACGAGCGCCAAGCCCCGATAATCGCTTTTACCTACAACGAACCCACCGTTTTTACCGAATATATGCTCGACATCGCGGCCATGGCCAAACCCAAAGGCATTCGAAGTGTCCTGATCAGTTGCGGCTTCATGAATCGGGAGCCTCTCAACGACATGTGCCAGGCTCTGGATGCCATCAAAGTCGACCTCAAGGGATTCGACCGCGCCTTTTACCGCGATGTCTGCAAGGCCGAGTTGGACCCGGTGCTGAAAAGCATCCGGACCATCGCCCAGCGGGGGGTACATCTTGAAATCGTCAATCTGGTGGTGCCGACCCTGAACGACTCCGACGCCATGCTGAAAGATCTGATTCGGTGGGTGCTCGATGAGGTGGGACCCGATGTGCCCATCCATTTCACCCGCTTTCATCCGGATTATAAGATGCTGAATCTTCCGCCCACCCCGGTCGGAACCCTCGAAAAAGCCTATGATTTGGCCCGGGCGGCCGGAATTCGGTACCCTTACGTGGGCAACGTGCCGGGCCACCCCGGCAACAACACCTATTGTCCGGATTGCGGAAAGACCGTGATTCGGCGGACCGGATTTTTCGTTACCGAAATGCAGATCGAAAAGGGATCTTGCCGTTATTGTCATGCGCCCATTGCCGGTGTCTGGGCCTGACCCTTCAGCTCTAAAGGATGGTGCCCATGAATCACAGCCCGCTGCCTTCCAAGCGCCGTCACCACCCGCTCCGAATGGCAACCAGAGGCTTGCCATCGCGGGCCGCAGGCGTCTGCATCGCCTTGGTGATCGGTGCCGCCCTTTTGGCAATTCTTCTCGGACCCGTCCGGACCGCGTTCGCGGCAGAAAACGACATCCGGCCGCCGGCGGTTGCCGGGCGTTTCTATCCCAGCGTTCCCGGAAAACTGAGAGCCGCCGTCCAGAGGTTTTTGGCGGATGCCGTACCGCCGGCAACCGAGCGCCCCATCGCCATTATATCGCCCCATGCCGGGTACATCTATTCCGGTCAAATCATGGCCGATGCCTTTGCCCAGGCCCGCAGTCATGCATACCAACTGATCGTCCTGCTGGGTGTCAATCATACGACCCCGGGCTTTGACGGCGTTTCAGTCTTTTCCGGAAGCGGTTTCCGGACGCCGCTCGGTATTGCCGAAATCGATACAGGAGCCGCACTGCGGCTCGTGAACCATTTTCCCGGGGCAGTATTGGATAAATCGGTGCACCGCGACGAACATTCCATCGAGGTCCTGGTACCCTTTGTCCAGGTGGTCTTTCCGGGCATACCGATTTTGCCGATCATCGTCAGTCTCAATGACGATGCTGCCTGTGCCCGTTTTGGAGAAACCCTTGCCCAAAGCCTGGCCGACCGCAAGGTGCTCATCGTGGCCAGTTCGGATTTATCCCATTATCCAGCATATGACGACGCACAGCGACTGGACCGCAACACCCTTCAAGCCATGGCGAGTCTCGATATCAACCGGTTCATGCAGGTTGTTCGGAACCAGAAAGCTACCGGCCTCACCGGTTTGTCGACCTGCGCCTGCGGAGAGCAAACGACCCTGGCGGCCATGTCCGCCTCGAAACATATAGGGGCCTCGATAGGTACCGTCGTCAGTTATGCCAACTCGGGCGACGCCCTTGTGGGAGACCGCGACCGGGTGGTGGGTTATGGAGCCGTGGTATTTCACGGGAGTGCGCCGCGAAGCGGAGAAGAACCTTTTCCTCGAATGCCCAGTAACATCGAGCCCGCACCCCTTTCGCCTCCTCAGCAGCAGAACCTGCTCAATTTTGCCCGTAAAAGCCTGACCCAATTTATCGAGACCGAGACCTTGCCCCTGCCGCGGACCGTCGATCCACTGCTGTACGCCCGCCAGGGTGCTTTCGTTACTTTGAAGCGGCACGGCGAGCTGCGAGGCTGCATCGGCCACATGGGGGACGACCTGCCGCTTTGCCATGTGGTTGGCCGCATGGCCCTTCAAGCGGCTTTCAACGACCGCCGTTTTCCCCACCTGAAGGACTCGGAACTCGAAGAGATCGACATCGAGATATCGGTGCTGACGCCCTTACGGCCGGTGGACGGTCCGGCCGACATCGTCGTCGGCCGAGACGGCGTGATGCTGCGAAAATCCGATCGCTCGGCTGTGTTTTTGCCCCAGGTGGCACCGGAGCAGGGGTGGAATCGAGACGAAATGCTGGGTCATCTGTGCCGAAAAGCGGGGCTTTCCGAAACGGCGTGGAAGGACGGCGCCTCCTTTTACACTTTTCAAGCCCAGGTATTCAGTGAAAGCTTTCTCCAGCCGTGACTTTTCCCTTATTTTCCGTCGGGTTCATTTCGATCATGGGACAGGTCATCCTGCTCCGCGAGCTGAACGTGGCGCTTTACGGGGTGGAGTTGATCTACATCCTGGCCATGGCCGTCTGGCTTCTGTGGTCGGCCGTCGGCGCAATGATCGGCCCCAGATTCCAAGTCCCTGAGAAATCGACGGTCGGATGGGTCTTTGCCGCTTTTGCCACCGTTTTCTGCTTGGATGTCTTGTTCATCCGATATTTTCGGAACCTTGCCGGGGCTTTCGCCGGCACGTATCTCCCTTTCCCTGTTCAGCTCGCTGCTCTTGGAATTGCCCTCTTGCCGGCAGGACTTTTAATGGGTCTTTTGTTCCAGTGGTCCGGAAAGATCCTGGTGGCGCAGGGAGGTCGCCTGGCCCGGGCTTACGGCATCGAAAGCATCGGGGGTGTGGTCGGCGGCGGCGGGGCCACCCTTTTTTTCTTTGCCGGAATCCAGAATCTGGCAGCCGCGTGGATCTGCGCCGGTGTGGCCGCAATGACCTGGACCGGGCTCTGCTTCAGTGGTGTGCGGCGCCTGGCGATGGGCGCGATGACACTATCCCTTTTTACTGCCGGCTTTTTCTTTATTCCCTCGATGGACCTCGCGACGACCCGCTGGAACCATCCGGATGTCGTTGCCACGCGGGATTCACCTTATGGTCGGCTGACCCTGACGCGGCAATCGGATCAGTTTGCGCTTTTTGAAAACGATGTGCTCAGTTTTGAAACCCAAAGTGTCGATGCCGAATCTCTGGTTCACTTGGCGGCGTTGAGCCTGGCGCGCATAGACGCTGCGGCGGTGCTCGGCGGGGGGATGGAAGGCCTGCTTTTCGAACTGATCCGGCACTATCCTCCAGCCATTGACTATGTCGAAATCGATCCTGCGCTGATCGATCTGCTTCGGCAGCATCTCCCGGGAGACTGGACCGCCGTGCTCGACCACCCTTCGGTTCGCGTCGTGCAGGATGATCCCAGACGATTCCTTGAAACAGCCGGCCTCTACGACCTGATCCTGATCGGCATGCCCCAGCCGGACTCAGGCGCCGGCAACCGGTTCTACACCCGTGAATTCTTCCGGCTCAGCCGCCAACATCTTCAACCGGGCGGAATCCTGGCCTTTCGAATGCGCGCCGGTGAGAATGTCTGGTCGCCTGCGACAGCATTGCGGAATGCTTCGGTCTGGCAAGCGCTGAAAGCCGAATATCCACATGCAGTGGCCCTGCCCGGCGCTTCGGTGATTGTTATCGCCTCCTTGGATCCGATTCCATCAGAACCCGAAGAGCTCATCAGCCGCCTGGAAAAACGCCGCATCCGGACCCGTCTGGTGTCGCCACCCTATATCCGGTATCTCTTTACAAATGACCGATTCCGTGAAACGGCCCAAATCCTGAAGACCGCCCAGGTGGTTCCCAACACAGACGCCCATCCCATCAGCTATTACTACTCGGTGCTGATCTGGCTTTCCAAATTCTTTCCCGCCCTCATCCACATTCACCCCGCCGAACCGGGCGGCGCGGCCGTTCCCGTGTTTCTCATTTTAGCGGTGATAGCGATAGGATGGCGATTGAGACGAAACCGGCGCTTGCATGACATCTTCTGGATGGCTGTGGCCGGATTTGTCGGGATGGTTCTGGAAACCCTGGTGCTGCTCTATTATCAGGCCGGGGAGGGAATTCTCTATCAAAATATGGGATGCTTGATCATGGCCTTCATGGCCGGGCTCTGGGCCGGCGCCCGCATAATCTCTCACCTGTCGACAGGTAGAAGACGCACAATCCCAATCGGGGCCATTGTTTTTGTCGTGATCGGCCTGGTTGGAGCGATGCTGTTCGGGATGATCATAACCCACATGCGCGTCGGCCTCTTATCGTCAGCGCTCCTCTTGTTTTTTACGGGTGCAGCCGTGGCGGGCATTTTTGTCGTAACAGGCAGCGGCGATATGGCCAAGCAGCAGAGGGCCGCCTCGGAAATCTACGCCGCGGATTTGGCCGGTGGATGTCTCGGGGCCGTCGCCGGGAGTCTCTGGCTGGTCCCGTTTTTGGGAATACTCCCCACCGCCGCAGCAATGGTCGGGGTGTCTCTGGCGGCGGTTGTCCTGATTCGAGCGTGATGGCTTAAAGCGCAACAGAACGAGCTTAGCGTCTATGACGTCACCTTTCAACTGGAAAAAATTCAACAATTGTCATACATTCTGATTATCTCGCCGGATCCTTTGCCTTCAACACTTTTCATATAGCCGTTTATCACCTTTTTCATCGGTATGGGATTATGACCGGGGAAAAATGCCTCATATTTTTCTACTGCATCTTCGACAAGCCCTGATGATACAACATTAATTCTGATTCCATTTCTCAATTCCAAGGATACCGCTTTGACAAAACTGTGAATTCCCCCATTGACCATAGCGGCACTTGTGGTCAACACCACAGGATGATCCGCTAATATTCCCGTAGAAAGTGTAAAAGAACCACCGGCATTCACGTAATTCTGTCCAATTCTAACAAGATTCACTTGACCCATCAGCTTACTTTTCAATCCGACGTAGAAGTCTTCCTCGGTCATTGAATCAAAGGCGGCCCATTTAGCCTCGCCGGCGATGCAGACAACCGCATCGACGTTTCCAACGGATTCAAACATTGCTTGGATAGATTTGCTATCGGCAATATCGACCACTACATCTCCAGAATTTCTTCCACCAATTATGATGTCGTGTTTTTTTGAGAAATGATCGCTGACCTTTTTACCAATTGTACCTTTTCCACCGATTACGATAATTTTCATTTTTTCTCCTCATAAGGATGAAGGTAACATCATTTTGTCATCCTGCGAGTATACCGGGAAATTACGGCAAATCACGGCGACTTCGGAGGCGACATGCTTTAGAACCTCCTGCCGGCCGGCATTGCTCAAAGCGGCATCGATGAGGCCGACAATACGTCTTGCGTCGGATGTTTCAAGTCCCCTGGCACTTATGGCCGCGGCGCCGACCCGGATGCCACTGGCTCGATCGGGCGGCTGCGGGTCGTTGGGGATCACATTGCGGTTGACGATGATACCGGTTGATTCAAGCACTTCTTCGGCGTCCCGGCCGGTCAATCCTTTGGGCCGCAGATCCACCAGAACCAGATGATTGTCCGTACCGCCGGAAACGAGGCGATAGCCCTGCTGTTTAAATTCCTCGGCCATGGCGGCGGCGTTGGCGACGACGCGTTTCTGCACCGCGGCAAATTCGCGGGTGGCGGCCAGGTGAAAGCAGACCGCTTTGGCTGCCACCTGGTTCAGCGCAGGGGTGCCCTGGCTGCCCGGAAATACCGCCCGGTCGATCTGCCGGCGATACTTTTCCTTGCAGATGATCACCCCGCCGCGACCGCCCATCAGGGTTTTATAAGTTGTAAAGGTGACAAAGTCACTGACCGGAACGGGGCTGGGAATCACGCCGGCTGCCACCAATCCGGCGATATGGGCCATGTCGACCAGCAGATAGGCGGAAACATTGCGGGCGATACCGGCCAGGCGCCGGTAATCGATCAGCCGCGCATAGGCGCTGGCGCCGGCCACGATCATACGGGGTTTGAAGTCGGCCGTCTGCTTTGCGATCGCGTCATAATCGAGCTGTTCCGTATCGGGATCGAGACCGTAATGGGCGAACCGAAAACACTTGCTGGTGATTGAAGCGGCGTCGCCGTGGGACAGGTGGCCGCCGTGCGACAGCCGCATGGAAAGGATGCGGTCGCCAGGCTCGAGAACCGCAAAATAGACTGCCAGGTTGGCCGAAGTTCCGCTATGGGGCTGCACGTTGATGTGATCTGCTCCGAACAGTTTTTTACCGCGTTTGACGGCCAGGTTCTCAAGGTCATCGGCCTGGCCGCAGCCGGCATGAAACCGCCGCCCCGGGTAGCCTTCGGCCGCCTTCAGGTTGAAGGCGGATCCCTGGGCCTCCAGTATCGAAAGCGGAGCGTGGTTCTCGGCTGCGATCAAATCGATTGTGTTCTCGATACGCTCCTTTTCAGCCTCTACGATCCGGAAAACTTCCTGATCATGAATGCGCAGGTGTTTCATAACATTTCCTCTTGGAATGGATGGTTCTGCTGCCAGTTGGCAATGAACAAGCATTTCACACTATCATCAAAGCGTAAATTGAAGAAACGATTTCATTGAATCCAGGCACAATTCGATAATTGGCAAATTCAGAGGTCAATTTTCCCACGTGGATACCGGCCCCGCGCAATAGGGTCTGGACCGATGCGGTGCTTTGAATTGTATCTCATTGTGCTATAATTGGTATGCAATGGTCAAAACATAGCTGAACCAACGAATCCGATAACAACGGAAATCATCGATCATGATCAAAACAACCCGAAGTGAAATTGTGTACTGCCTGCTGGTCATGTGGATGACCCTCATCGGCTGCGGTGGCGGCAGTGGCGGGTCTGGAGATGGAGGGGGTGGACTCCCGTTTGTTGACGGCAGTGCTACCGGAGGGGATCGCAACGCGGTCTGCCTCGCAGGCGCGAGCCCGGGTGAGGTCGTCCGGCCGCAGTTTCTTATGAACCTCGAGGGGCAAACCAGCTGGTATGCGTCGCCGGTCGTCGCCGATCTGGACGGCGACGGCGAAAACGAACTCGTCGCGGCCTATTATTCGGTCTATGTCTTTGGAAGTGACGGTACCCTCCTCGACCGGGTCGACGGTAACGGCGGCCGCGTCTACGCCCCTCACATCGTGGTTGACCTCGAAGGTGACGGCGTGGCCGAGATCGTCTCCGGCAATCGTCACGAAGTCTATGTCTACGAGTGGAGAAACGGCCGACTGGTCCTCAAGCCCGGTTGGCCGGCCGATACCACAACGGCCGGAGAGTCTCCGGAGGTGCGCGGACTGGCCGCCGCTGACCTCGACGGCGACGGACTTATCGAAATCGTGGCCACCACCACCCAGACGCGGAGCACGGAAGAGGGCGGTGCCCAGGTTTTCGTTTTTGCCCCCAACGGCCATCTCTTCCAGCCCGACGGTCTGGGTTGGCCTGCCTGGCCGCGCTACAACAACTTCACCGGTGCGGGAGGCGATGCCGACCGCAACGGTCAGGGGCATTCAGGTTTCGGCTGTTATGGGCTCAACGTGGCGATCGGCAACATCGACGATGATAACGACCAGGAGATAATTGTCACCTACGACAACCATCACATCCAGGCCTTTGACCTCGACGGTGTCGCCATCGATGCTTCCCCGTGGTTCACCAATCGCTCGAGCCAGTACATGGACAACCGCCTGACCTGGGGGCAGTTTATCCGCTGGGCCGATCCCCGGGTGGAGGAAGATCACTACCATCTACACGTCGGCGATTGGCCTCATCCCAGCACTCAGGAATGGCTGCAGTGGACCGCATCGCCTCCGAACATCGTCGACCTGGACGACGACGGTCAAAACGAGGTGGTCGGCGTCCCCAACATAGAAAAGTATGTGCCGTATGAGACCCAGGCTTATGCCATCATGGTTCTGGAAGGTGCTCACGGCGATGGAAGCCGGTCGGCCATGCGCAAAAGGGGTTGGGAAGCCCTGCCCAGAGGGGACGTCCCCATAGCGGTTGCCGGTTGGTATCCGCCAAACGGCATCCCGGCGCCGACCACGGTCAATATCCAAGGCGACAGCCGTCCCGAGATCATTGTCTCGTTGAACGACGGGTTTATCCATGCGGTCACTGCCGATGCGATGGAGATCTGGCGGTTCAACTTTAGGCATGGAAAAGCCGTGATGTATGCATCGGAAGCCGCCGTAGCCGACCTCAACCAGGACGGCTCCCCAGAGATCGTCTTCAACACCTACGGAAACCCGGATGTGACGGACTCCGGTTACCTGGTTATATTGGGCGCCGACGGCAGCCTTTTGCATGACATCGCTCTTCCCGATCCCGGCTACAATGGCAATGGCAATGGCGCTCCGGCCGCACCGTCGATCTATGACCTCGATGGAGATGGCCAACTCGAAATCTTCGTTCAAACCTTTGATCACGGAATGGACGTTTTCACGGTTCCGGGGTCGGCCTGCAATTGCATACCGTGGCCCACCGGCCGTGGCGGACCGCTTCGTATGGGACAGCCGAACAGCAACGATCTCTGACGATTTCACCTTTTTTTTGTGCTACTGAGGGTTTTACTTTCGCAGTCTGTAGCAGTAGCGAGAAGCATGCGGGTTAGGTTCGCCAAACCTAAACTGATCGTTTCCAGGTTAAAAGGTTACAACCGATGGATACGCCACACCCTATTGGTCAATATCGGGAATACCCGACATACGCCATAATGATTTAATGAAGAATGGCGTTGCAAATTTAAAAAGAAGGGCTATTTTTACATAGGTGACAACCTATTTTCCCGCGAACTCTAACCGGTTTTGGATAAAATCTCATGCGCTCAAAAAACGTACTAAAAGAGGATATCGAGGCAGGCATTGCACTTTTAGAACAGCAGATAGAGGATGCCCGGCATCTTCTGAAACAAAGGCCCCTGAATAACAAGATGCACGCCGCCTGGAGCGAGGAAACCCGAAGTTGTTTGATAAAGATTTACGGCCCGAGTTCGCCAAACGTTCGCAGCCTAGAGTCGACCGTAGGCGCCACTCCCGTGTGGATGGGAATGCCGCCGGAGGTAGCCGAAACATACCAGGCATCCCGCCTGGAGAGGTCGATGTCGATGTTGAAAAGCTGCATCGTCTCCTTGAAACGAAAGGCCGGCAATTCGGGGCGCGAATAGATATGGCCTTTAAGGGCCCCAGCAAGAAATAATTCCACATCTTGCTTGTCTTTTGGATCGTCTACTGCGTTACATCCACCGACACGTATCTCGATATGCGCCGCTGGATGTGCCTTGTAGACGAACCCAAATCCGGCGCAATCTTGTGGAATT
>Ga0316196_10000080_pt1 | contig 26788 bp, 25 predicted proteins | sample Eddsed2cm_MG_FD_204938 | JGI IMG/M metagenome (GOLD analysis project Ga0316196, IMG submission 204938) | Coastal sediment microbial communities from Maine, United States - Eddy sediment 2 cm | ecosystem: Environmental > Aquatic > Marine > Coastal > Sediment | place: USA: Maine | collected... | reverse complement strand
GCTGACTGCACCTTGGCCGGGGCGCGGTTGATCTCATCTGCCAGGATCAGGTTGTGAAACAGAGGGCCCTTGCGAAATTCGAAGGTGCCTTCCTGCGGTCGATAGATATCGGTTCCGGTCAAGTCGGCGGGCAGAAGATCGGGTGTGAACTGCAGGCGGTGGAAGTCACCTTCGATACTTTCGGCCAGGACCTTGATAGCGCGAGTCTTTGCCAGCCCGGGCGCACCTTCGACAAGAAGGTGTCCATCGCACAGCAGTGCGATCAGCATTCTGTTGATCAGATGTGCCTGACCGATGATCAGCCCGCTGGCATGAGCCTCGAGTTTTTGAAATTGTTCTGCGACGCTCATTGGTTACTCCAGAGAAAAAAGCGGCGTGCCATTCTATTCTTGATGCCTGTACAGGCCAACAGGTCGCGGCATTTTTTCGTCACAATCCGGCCCGTTTCAGTACTATTGGCCCCAATTCGGACAAATCGAATCGAAATACATTGCATCTAATTGACAAAAAAGCGTACTCCCATCGGGCCATGGCAGCCTTGCTGATACTTGTCGGGGCCCTGGCCGCCTGCAAGGAACCGGCTGCGGAACCATCCACGGAGGCCCGAAATGCGGCCCCGTCAAAGCTTGAATCCACGTGCGGCAACACGGGTCTGCTGATCGCCTCACTCTCCGGTGCTATCGATGTGCACCTCGATTTGCAGGACCATGACCTGCTGTGTGAGAGCATGCCACGCCCGAACTCGGAAGGGGTCCGGCTGCGATTTTCCAGTGAAGTCAACGGTGAGCGGCTTGCGATCATCATCGCCCTGCCCGCGCTCGAGGCCGAGCAAACGGGAGACGGATTCGACAGCAATGTCACAATGACTGTCGAGAATAGCGGCCGGTTCTTCAGTACGCCGAATCTCGATACCTGCTGGTCGGACATCGTGACAAACGAACCACTACCTCCCCGCGCAGGCGTATTCCTCGTCGCCGGCAGCCTTTCCTGTGTTGGCCCGTTGGGCGAAATAAACGGGGACGCGTTTATCGACGTCCAGAATCTGCGTTTCAGCGGAATTGCTGACTGGAGTGCCCAATGAGAGCCACCCTGATTCTCAGCTTCCTGGCACTCGCCGCCTGCAGTCCGCAGCCGGCGACATCGCAAGGAACAATGCCCGAACTGGATGGCACTTTTGAGTTCACTCAGCTCGAGATCGTCAATGATTCGGGAGAGCGCCTCTCGTTCGATGTTTACCTGGCGAAAACGGACAAGCAGCGGCGACGCGGACTGATGTTTGTGCGCAACATGCCTGAAAGCACGGGCATGCTGTTCCTCTACGACCAGGAGGACATCCACTCCATGTGGATGAAGAACACGTACATTTCCCTCGACATCATCTTCGCCCTGGGTGACGGGCGCATTTCATCCCTTACCCCGGACACGGTCCCGCTGTCGCTCGCGTCGCTGGCGTCAAAGGAACCTGTGCAGTACGTCCTCGAACTGAATGCCGGTGCTGCACGGCGATTCGGGATCGGGCAACGCAGCCGTATTATCTGGAACGATGATGAGCAAGAATGACCGCCAGAACGACCCGGTTTCTTGCAGCGACAATTGCCCTGACGGGCGCGATCCGGATCCGGGCTACAGCGTGGCTGCGATCGCGTCAGCGAGGTAGTTGACGTTCTGCGCCGTAATGCCGGCCGTGTTGATGCGGCTGGAGCCGACCATGTAGACGCCGTATTCCTTCTTCAGGCGATTGACCTGGTCCTCACTGACACCGAGGAAACAGAACATACCTTTCGCCCGCACGAGATGTGAGAAATCGTGCTGCGGCGCTCTTTCCTTCAGAGCATCGTTAAGAAGGACCCGCATCTCGCGCAAACGCCCACGCATCTCGGCCAGTTCCACACGCCAGGCGGCTTTGAGTTCCGGATCGTTGAGAATCGTGCTCACAACAACCGCGCCGTGATCGGGCGGTACCGAGTAGATAGTCCGGACTACATTGTTGATCTGGCTGTGGACAATATCGCGCGAGGCATTGTCGGCCGCCAGCACGGACAAGGTCCCGACGCGGTCGCGATACAGGCCAAAATTCTTGGAGCAGGAATTCGACACGATCATTTCCGGCACACGACCTGCGAGGTGTCGAATAACGAATGCGTCGTCGTTAAGACTGGCCGCAAATCCCTGGTACGCCATGTCAATGAAAGGCACAAGTTCCCGCTCGACAATGACGTCGGCGATCGCACGCCATTCATCCTCGCTCGGATCGAGTCCCGAGGGATTGTGACAACAGGCATGCAAGAGGACGAGATCGCCAGCCGGCATCTTGCTCAGCGCGTCCAGCATCTGATCGACCAATATCGTGTGACTGTTGGTGTCGTAGTAAGGATACGACTCGAGTTTCAGGCCAGCACCGGCTAGCAGCGGGATATGGTTCGCCCAGGTTGGATCACTTGCCCATACCGTCGCGTCCGGCCGAGCGCGCAGGATCAGGCTCGCGGCGACTCGAAGGCTGCCGGAACCGCCAGGCGCCTGGATCGTCGATATCCGCTCGCCATCCACCGAATCCGCGAATGTCAGCGCCTGCATCGCGGCATTGAAGTTGGGATCGCCCGCCGTCCCGATATACGCCTTGCTCTCCTGGGTATCCACGAGGCGCTGCTCGGCCTTCTTAACCACTTCGAGTACGGGTGTTTCACCTTCCGCGGTACGAAATACGCCAACCCCGAGGTCGACTTTCTCCGGACGCGGATCGTTTTTGTGTTCGGTGATCAGGCCAAGAATGGCGTCGGCCGATGCGGCCTGCATGGATTCAAACAAGGTAGGTCTCCAGTGAAGAGATCGCATTGTACAAATGAAAGAGCCACAAATGAAAACGCCGGCTGAAACGCCGGCGTTCTCTGTACGACAGTGTGCAAATCGATCAGGCTTTGGGCGCCCAGACCGAACACCAACCGGCTGCATTCACAGACTTGCCCGGGAAGATCTGGCATGGAATCCAGTCGCCTTCGCCCTGGGCAAGCGCGCAGTTTGCGCAGGTCTGGTCGGCTGCAGGGTTGTTGCGGGTCGCCGGATCAACCGTCGACGCGTCATTCGTGTATTTCATGGCCTGGGCCATCGGATCGTCTTCCGATAGCTGCGGCAGGTCGCTGGCGTGCGCTTCACGACCGGGTTGTACGAAGCAGCCTGCAGCCGCGACGGCTGAGAGCTGGAGGAATTTGCGGCGTGCTATTTTGCTCAACGGAATCTCCTTGGTGCATGACTAGTGCGGGTTCAAGGCGCGCATATTACCTAAGTTTCCTGAACGTCCGCACAACGAGATTCGCAGGCGATTTCGACGAATTTTGAGAATCATTCTCATTACGTGCTGCAGGCCGCGCCGCTACGATATACTGCCCTGCCGTAGCGCAGGAATCGCAGGTGATGACAGGCCTCAGCCAGCTAACAAGCATCGCAAAGATGCGCGGAAATCTGCGCGAATCTGTGGATGACAGGGTAGCGATCGAGGAACCGCTGGAAATTCGGCTCGGCTATGAGGTCGATGGTGAGCGACAGACCAGCAGCGTCTCGATCACGATGCGCACGCCTGGCCACGACGAGGATCTCGCAACCGGGTTCCTGGTCAGTGAGTCGATCATTCGCTCGCCCGACGATGTGGCGATCGTCAAACCGTGCAAGGGCGACAACACGATTCGCGTTGAACTGGAAGCGGGTGTCAATGTCGATCTCGAGCGGCTGCAACGCCACTTCTACACAACATCGAGCTGCGGCGTCTGTGGCAAGGCCTCGCTGGAAGCACTGAGTACCGTGGGCATTGAGCCATTGACCGATGGCACCCGGTTCCCACGAGATGCGCTGATTCGACTACCCGAACATTTACGCAAAGCCCAGGCAGCGTTTGAGGAAACTGGCGGCCTGCACGCGGCGGCGGCATTTGATCCATATGGTGAACTACTTATCGTGCGCGAGGATATCGGTCGTCACAATGCCGTGGACAAGGTGATTGGAGCCCTGTTTGCCGATGGCCGTCTGCCGGCCACTCATTTGGGCCTGATGGTATCCGGTCGTGCGAGCTTCGAACTCATGCAGAAAACGCTCGTCGCCGGCATGCCGATGCTCGCCGCGATCAGTGCTCCATCAAGCCTTGCAGTCGAACTGGCGCGGGAGTTCAATGTCACTCTCGTCGGATTCTTGCGCGGCGACACCTTCAATATTTACGCCGGTGAGGAACGCATAGCAACATGACACCACGGACCATCGACAGCGACGCTGTCGCAACAATTGTTGGCCAATACGACGCGCGCCCCGAAATGCTCGTGCAGATCCTGCAGCGGATCGTGCAGCAGCATGGCTGGATATCGGACGCTGTGATTCGCCAGCTCGCCGGCGAACTGAACCTGTCGCGCGCCGACGTACATGGCGTGGTCGAGTACTACCACGATTTTCGAACCGAACCCCCCGGCGAACACATCGTAAAGATCTGCCAGGCCGAGGCATGCCAGGCAATGGGCAGTCGCGAGCTGACCGAACACGCCAATAACGTGGTCGATGAGGATACGACTCTCGAGCCGGTCTACTGCCTCGGTAACTGTGCCTGCGCGCCCGCGGTCATGGTTGACGGCCATACGCTTGGCCGTGTCAGCACTGAACGCTTCGATGCCGCCCTTGCGGCAATGCGGGGGGCAGACTCATGAGCACGATCAAGGTCTACGTCCCACGCGAAACGTCGTCCGTTTCCGTCGGTGCCAACGAAGTTGCCGTCGCGATCGCTCGTGAGGCTGGCAATGCCGGTGCAAGTATCGAGCTGGTGCGCAATGGGTCATGGGGCGCGAGCTGGCTCGAGCCACTGGTTGAAGTAGAGGTCGGCGAGCAGCGCATCGCGTATGGAAACGTGGACGCTGATGACGTGCCCGGCTTGTTTGCGGCGGGTTTTCTCGAAGGCGGAGAACACGAGCGTCGCCTTGGTCCGGTCGGCGAGATTCCCTACCTCATCACGCAGGATCGCTGGACCTTCTGGCGTGTTGGGCTCGTCGAGTCCCTGTCGCTTGATGACTATCTCCTGCACCAGGGATTCAAGGCTTTGCAGAAGGCCTGGGAGATCGGTGCCGATGCGGTGATTGATGCGGTGATGGAAGCAGGCCTGCGCGGTCGCGGCGGCGCGGGTTTCCCGACGGGCATCAAGTGGCGAACGGTTGCCGACGCAGAGGGCGATCAGAAATATATCGCCTGCAATGCCGATGAAGGCGACAGCGGTACGTTCTCTGACCGCATGCTCATGGAAGGCGACCCGTTCGGCCTCATCGAGTCCATGGCGATCGCGGGTTTCGCGGTCGGCGCAAACAAGGGGTATATCTACCTGCGGTCCGAATACCCGCTGACACACACGATCCTGACGCGCGCGATCGAGACGGCGCGTGAGGCTGGCTGGCTGGGTGAGAACATCCAGGGCAGCGGTTTCGACTTTGACATCGAATTGCACCTCGGTGCGGGCTCCTATGTTTGTGGCGAAGAGACGGCCATGCTCGAGAGCCTCGAAGGCAAGAAGGGGATCGTTCGCTACAAGCCCCCGCTTCCGGCGATCGAGGGCCTGTTCGGCAAGCCTACTGTTGTCAACAATGTCGTCACGCTCGCTTCGGTACCGAATATCGTCAATCTCGGCGGTGAGCGTTACTCGGACATGGGCGTCAACCGATCAAAAGGCACGCTGGCTTTCCAACTTGCCGGCAACGTAAAACGTGGCGGCCTCGTCGAGAAGTCATTCGGTATTACGGTTCGCGAGCTCATCGAGGAGTACGGTGGCGGCACGGCCAGTGGCCGACCTGTCAAGGCCGTCCAGATCGGTGGTCCCTTGGGTGCCTACCTGCCCGCGGAGCAGCTCGATACGCCGCTCGACTACGAAGCATTCATTGAAATTGGCGCCATGATCGGTCACGGCGGCATCGTCGTCTTTGACGACACGGCGAATATGGCACAGCAGGCGCGTTTTGCGATGGAGTTCTGCGCGATCGAATCCTGCGGCAAATGCACGCCGTGCCGCATCGGTTCTACACGTGGCGTCGAGGTCATCGACAAGCTCATCGCCGGCGAGAAACGCGACGAAAGTTACGATTTACTGGTCGAACTCTGCGATACGATGGAGGATGCGTCGTTGTGCGCCATGGGCGGAATGACGCCCTACCCGGTGCGCAGTGTCCTGAAACACTTCGCGAAAGATTTTGCACCTGAGGCCGAAGCATGAACAAGACTCGCCAGGCAGACTTTGGAACACCCGCCAGCAACGCTGGCGAAACTGTCCAGGTTCAAATCGACGGGCTGCCCGCCACGGTCAAGGCCGGCACAAGTATTATGCGTGCTGCGCGAGAGTCCGGCGTCGACATCCCGAAACTCTGCGCGACCGACAGCCTGAAGCCATTCGGTTCCTGCCGTCTGTGCGTGGTTGAAGTGGAAGGCCGCAAGGGCTACCCGGCGTCATGTCACACACCAGTTGAGGAAGGCATGCGGATTCGGACCCAGACGGATGCGCTTTCCCGACTACGGCGCAATGTCATGGAGCTGTATATCTCCGACCACCCGCTCGACTGCCTGACCTGCTCTGCAAACGGCGACTGCGAATTGCAGGACATGGCAGGTGCGGTCGGCTTGCGCGATGTCCGTTACGGCTTCGACGGTGAGAACCATCTCGACGCACCCGTCGACGCCAGCAATCCCTATTTCCAGTTCGATGCATCGAAATGCATCGTTTGCTCACGCTGTGTGCGCGCCTGCGACGAAGTCCAGGGTACGTTCGCACTGACGATCGAAGGTCGCGGATTCAAATCCAAAGTCTCGGCGGGTATCAGCGAGGACTTTCTCGATTCGGAATGCGTCTCCTGCGGTGCCTGCGTGCAAGCGTGCCCGACGGCGACACTCATGGAAAAGAGCATCGTCGATAATGGCCAGCCGGATCACGCGGTCGTTACAACCTGCGCCTATTGCGGCGTTGGTTGTTCGTTCCAGGCGGAAATGAAAGGCGACCAGGTCGTGCGCATGACGCCCTACAAAGACGGCGAGGCCAATCATGGCCACAGCTGCGTCAAGGGACGATTTGCGTGGGGCTATGCCTCGCATCGTGACCGCGTAATGAAACCCATGATCCGGGAGAACACGTCGGACCCGTGGCGTGAGGTTGAGTGGGACGAAGCCATCCAGTACGCAGCCAATCGCTTCAAGTCGATCCAGAAAGAGCATGGCCGCAAATCGGTCGGCGGTATCACGTCTTCTCGCTGCACCAACGAAGAGGTGTACGTGGTGCAGAAGCTCGTACGAGCCGCAATGGGGAACAACAACGTCGACACGTGTGCACGTGTCTGTCATTCGCCGACGGGCTACGGTCTCAGGACGACGCTCGGCACATCGGCCGGTACACAGCCATTCGACAGCGTCATGGATGCCGATGTCATCATGGTCATTGGCGCAAACCCGACGGCCGGCCACCCCGTGTTCGCATCGCAGATGAAACGTCGGTTGCGCGAGGGGGCACAGTTGATCGTCGTCGACCCGCGCGAGATTGGTCTCGTCCGCTCTGCGCGCATCGAAGCTGCACACCATCTTAATCTCCTGCCCGGCACCAACGTCCCGATCATCAACGCCCTCGCCCACGCCATCATCGAGGAAGGCCTGGCGGATGAGGAGTATGTGAAGGAGCGCTGCGACCTCGAGTCATGGGATTCCTGGAAAGCGATGATTCTGCGACCTGAGAACTCGCCCGAGGAAGTCGCGAAGATTTCTGGAGTCGAGGCGGACACTATTCGTGCTGCAGCCCGTTTATTTGGCGGCGCGAAGAACGGTGCCATCTACTATGGTCTCGGTGTGACCGAGCACAGCCAGGGCTCGACCATGGTCATGGGCATGGCAAACCTCGCTATGGCCACCGGCAACATCGGTCGCTCCGGCGTCGGCGTAAATCCATTGCGCGGGCAGAATAACGTGCAGGGCGCCTGCGATATGGGCTCGTTCCCGCACGAGCTCGCCGGCTACAGGCACATCTCGGGCGAGGAAGTCCGTGCCCAGTTCGGGCAGCACTGGGGTGTCACGATCGACCCGGAACCCGGCTTCCGTATCCCCAACATGTTCGACGAGGCCTGCGCAGGCAAATTCAAGGGAATGTACATCCAGGGCGAGGATGTCGCCCAGTCCGATCCGGACACTCACCACGTCGAGGCAGCGCTATCGAACATGGACTGCATCGTGGTGCAGGACCTGTTCCTCAACGAGACCGCCAAGTTCGCGCATGTATTCCTGCCGGGAACCTCGTTCCTGGAGAAGAACGGCACGTTCATCAATGCCGAGCGTCGCATCAATCGAGTTCGCAAGGTGATGGAGCCGCAACAAGGCAAAGATGAGTGGCTGATCACCCAGGAACTGGCCCAGGCGATGGGCTACCCGATGGCCTACGACAATGCCGCCCAGATCATGGACGAAATTGCGGAACTCACACCAACGTTCAACAACGTCAGCTTCGATTTTCTCGATGAGGTCGGCAGTGTGCAATGGCCGTGCAACGACGACGCCCCGATGGGTACGCCGATCATGCACATTGACGCCTTTGTTCGTGGCAAGGGTCTATTCGTTGAAACTGAGTACGTTCCCACCGAGGAACGTACAAATCGCAAGTTCCCGTTGCTGCTCACGACCGGACGAATCCTGTCCCAGTACAACGTCGGTGCACAGACACGGCGCACACCCAATAACGTCTGGTATGGCGAGGATCTGCTGGAAGTGCATCCTTCAGATGCCGAAATGCGCGGTATCCGGGATGGTGAATTGGTCGCACTGGCCAGCCGCAAGGGCGACATTACATTGCGCGCGAAGATCACGACACGCGTCAAACCCGGCGTCGTCTACACGACATTCCACAACCCGGAAACCGGCGCAAACGTCGTCACGACCGAGTATGGCGACTGGGCAACAGACTGCCCCGAGTACAAGGTAACCGCCGTGCAGATAGCGCCGGCATCACACCGTTCGGAATGGCAGAAAGAATTTGCCGTGCGCGCCGAAGGGCAGGGTCGTATTCAGACGCCCGCCGACAAGGCGTGAATCGTTAGTCATAGCAAAGTTCCTGGCCGGGCCTGATGGAACCCATTACTTACCGCTAATGAATGACCAATTTCGGCGAGTGGCAAGGTCCGCTATAAGGCCTTGCTACGGTTTGGTGGACACTTTCAATGTCCGCATGGACTTACCCCGGTCCATATGACACTTCCGGGCTATGATTCGAGCATAGGAGGAAGTGATGAGCAACCAGAGATACACGCCAGAATTTAAGGACGAAGCGGCGCGACAAATCGTTGACCGTGGATATTCTGTTGCCGACGTTTCAGAACGATTAGGCGTATCGGCGCACAGCCTTTACAAGTGGGTCAAGGCGATAAAGCCTGATAAAACGGAAGAGCAAGCAGCGGCACTGATCGAGGCGAAAAGTGAAGTGCTGAAACTGCGCGCGCAACTCAGACGTACTGAAGAGGAGCGCGACATTCTAAAAAAGGCCGCTCGGTACTTTGCTCAGGAGCCCGAGTAAAGTACCGATTTATTAACGACCACCGGCACGAATATCGAGTTATGACGATGTGTCGAGTGCTCAATGTCTGCCGCAGTGGTTTTTATGCATGGCTCCACAAGCCGCTGTCAGATCGAGCCATCGAAGACCAAAGGTTGCTGGTGCTGGTACGGGCATCGTATGCAGCCAGCGGTGGCGTCTATGGCGCGCCACGGGTCTTCCTGGACCTTCGCGAAGCCGGTGAGACTTGCGGCAAACATCGTGTCGCCAGAATCATGCGCATCAACAAGATCAAGGCACTTCGAGGTTATAAGGCGCCGCGAGCCATTGCAGGTCGACCATCAATTATTGCGCCAAATCGACTGCAGCGGCAGTTTACGGTGGACCGACCCGACCACGCCTGGGTGACCGACATCACCTATATCCGCACCTGGCAGGGCTGGCTGTATCTGGCCGTCGTTATCGATCTGTTTTCTCGCAATGTCGTTGGTTGGTCGATGAAACCGACACTCGCAAGAGAACTTGTCGTTGATGCACTGTTAATGGCCGTGTGGCGACGAAAGCCGACGAATACGGTGATTGTGCATTCTGATCAAGGTTCCCAATACGGCAGCGGTGACTGGCTGCGGTTCTGCAGCGAACATCAACTTGAGCCGAGCATGAGCCGTCGTGGCAACTGCTGGGACAACGCCGTTGCCGAGTCGTTCTTCAGCAGTTTGAAAAAAGAACGCATCAAGAAACGTATCTACAAAACACGCGATCTCGCCAGAGCTGATATCTTTGATTACATCGAAGTGTTTTACAATCGAACCCGACGCCACAGCCACCTCGGCGGCGTCAGCCCAGAGGCCTTTGAAAGGGCCTCATTTTGAGGGTCCGCAGTGTCATCAATACCGTGGGAAGTCCAATTGGCCGGAAGGCGACGGTCACCGGGAAGATGAAAGAATGACAACTACCGGGAAACGGCGCCGCTCGACGTTACCGCGGAAACATTCCTAGAATTCACTTTAAGTTTCACAAACAGCGCCCCCGCGGGGACATAGGCCTCTAAGAGTCGCATAACCGTCGGTCGATTGATCTACGGTAAGATGACGGCTACTAGCCCAAAGCCGCCGATGAGGATAATTGAGCATGTCAGACGTAACTGATGCTGCAGCCAAGTTTGTCCGTCAGATCGTTGCCGGAAATACAGATGCTGCTCACGAGATTTTGTCTGATCGACTGGCCGCTGATATTGCTGCTTCTGATCTCCTTACGCACTTTGCGGCATTGTCAGAAGACATGGGCGGCGTCACGGGAGTTGGCCAGCCGATGGTGATTTTGGAGGATTGGCCGGAAAAGTCCGAGGAAGACCGCGCGATAGTGTATGTACCGTTGGAGGGCGATGAATTTTCTGAAGCGATTACGGTCACGGTGTCAGCACAGAACGGCGATTTGCGAATCTCTTCCATTGAATGGGGACGACCCTGACCGGCCGTATATGGACGCAAGCAGAAGTCTGCCAAGTTTGGGCTACAATGACTTCTAGGGATCACAATTCAGCCATTGAAGATCGCGGCCTGCTCGGGCCGATTCGTCACAACAAGAAAAAGAACAAGGAATATTCCATGCTTAGACTGACTGGCGAATTCAATGTAGTTGCCGAGCACATAGCGAAGAAGATGGAGCAAGCGTCCTAGCTCTACTTATGGCAGATGGCCTTGAACGGCCGCTCAAACGTCCGCGATTGGAGGGTGAGATGGCAAAGAAAACCGTATTTCAGTACCCAGGAACAAAGGCGACCGTGTCCTGGAATGGCCCCTTGTGCATTCATGTCGCGGAGTGCGGTCGGGCCAAAGGCGACCTTTTCATCGGCGGACGCGATCCTTGGTGCCAGCCTGACCAGGCGACCGAAGAAGAGGTCGCCGATGTGGTACATCGTTGCCCGACCGGTGCGTTGACGGTCGATTTTGAAGACGGATCGGGCACGGAGAAACCCGAGTCCGTCAATACGGTCAACGTCGCCTACAACGGTCCGCTCTTCATTCGGGGGCGCTTGGCAATTGAGGATGCACCTGCCGACGCGCCGGGGCTCGCTTTTCGCGCAGCACTATGTCGCTGTGGCAAATCGCGGAACAAACCATTTTGCGATAATTCGCATGAGAAAGTGGGGTTCTCCGACTACGGCGCTGTCGGTGAGATCGGTACGCGAGACCACGAAGATGGAGGCGAACTTACGATCAAACCCGTAAAAGACGGTCCGTTGATGATTAATGGCAATCTGACAATAAGGAATAGCAGCGGTCGCGAGGCCTGGCACGGTAACCGTGTTGCGCTATGCCGTTGCGGGGAGTCCGCGAACAAACCATTCTGTGATGGCGCGCATAAAAAAGCGGGATTCAAGAGCGACCAGATCGACGGAGGGCACAATTAGAGGTGTGTTGCGTCGACCGGTTGAACTCGCAGCCGTTAGCGGTCGTTCGAAAGGCGGTAATCCAGCCTAAAGTCGGCAGCCCACTTCAAGAAAGGCAAAATCCTGGATATAAGCGTGGGCAACAGAAGCTGCGCGGCCAATATTGCCATTTCCGGTCGCTCCTTCGGGTGGGTTTCGCATCCACGCGCCATTCTTCCGGACGCCGTCGACCGTATAGGTTGGCCGCACTGACCAGCGATAGTCCGTGCATTTCTCGAGAGGCCTGTCGACTGTGTGACTCAAGCCGCGGATGTTTTGCGCCTTGTAGACCGGCCGATTCTCGTTGTAGATCTCCACATCCCAGGTAACGTCAGCGGCTCTTACTTCCGCCAGCCACTCCGCTTCCTCGTCACCACCTAACAGCTCGTAACCCCACGCCAGCGTCGGATTCAGCGACTTCGCTTTGAACAGCTTCGCATTCTTCTTGTCGCGCCGAACGTTTTCGGACTCCATCGGCTCAAGCATATAGCTCAATGCGATCCGCTCGTAGACCTCAGCGGAGATTTCACGTCCGATGTAGTGACGTGCGAAACCCCGGTACTCACGCCAAAGCGCGGCGTCATCTCGGGTCCAGTTCTTGAGCGTATCCTGATCCGTATAGTGGACTTCCTTGCGATACAGCGTCGATCCATCACTGAAGCGAGCCAGCCGCGCCGTCGCCGTCGTCGTGATAATCGCGACATTGTCCTGAACGTTGATCGCCAGATCGGTAACAGCGACGTAGAGAATCGCGTCTGTATCCTCGGGAATCGGGGTTGATAGTGCAAGCAATTTCGGTTGCACTGTCGACACATTACGAACCCCCCAGAACACGTCATTTGCGAGAGAGTCGTTCGTTAATGGCTGGTCGACAGCTTTCTTTAGATCGTCTGTGAGAGCATCCCGGAACTCCTGCATCTCACTTTGTGTACCCCCGATCAGGGCACCGGTGATCATGCCTATCTCGCGCAGTATGGGAATTGGAATACCAACCCCAACGCCGCCCACTTCGACAGGGATCACGCCAATCTCGGACCCCTTGGCCGCGCCACCCTGGAAGCCCGGTGTCGCCTGCTCGTAGCTGCCGGTCACAACCTGGCCACTCTTGCCCTCGGTGGGCAGGATTACGACCTTGGTGAGGGAACCGCGAAGGTCCTCGGGCATGTGCGTAGCAACCGGGTTTGCGATTGCAGCCTCAGCAGCCTTTTCCTCCGCCGCCATCGTCGGTACAGACGCAGTGGCGACCACGAGTCCGATCAAGGCCAGAAGGAGCTTTATTCCTGCATTGCTCTGCATCACGGCTGCGCCTCCTCGGCGGCATCAGGATCGTTTGCAAACAACCAGCCTTCAATTGGTTTCTTCATGTATGACGAAAAACCAAAGTACGCCAGGCCCAGACCGATAGCACCCCAGGGAGGAGCAAATTGCACCGCGTAGACGGGCCAGACGAAGGAGTACATCGTATTCATGAATGAATCGACAATAAAATTGACAATAAATTCAATCGCCTGACCAGAGAAAATGGCCCCGATGCCGAGAACGTCGATTGCTTACGTCTACTCGGACTTGTCGAGCTTCGAGAACTTCGAGCCCTCGAGCGTCAGGTTGAACATCAGGCCCGCCGAATCGAAGACGAATCCAACGACCGGGTCCTTGATATTGTGGGTATCGATCGCTTTGCCGCCACCCATATCAATCAACGCGATGGATCCATCTACACCCGCTTTCCAGCCGCTTGCATTGCGGAATTTCTCCAGGGACTCGGGCGTCATGAATGCGATAACGATCGCCTTGGCCTGTGCACCGAGCTGAAACCCGAATGAGCCGGCGCTGGTTCGATAATAGTCGACTGTCGTGCCCCCGACTCGAAGTACACCTTCTCCCGTCTCACCGCCAATGCCAATACCCACTTTGATGACGCGTGGAAAGACGAGGTACCCGGCAGCCTGGTTCAGAAATACATCGGCGCCATTGACGTCCTCTCTGAAGGTAACCAGGGTCTTGTCAGCCGCACTGTCGAGTTCCGCGGCGGATGCGGCCAGAACGGACGTTGGAAACAGCGTTGCAGCAACTATCGCGAGCAGGCAAAAAGGCCAAATGTACTTGTTCATCAATCGGATTCCTGTGGTTCAGACTGGGGTCAGGCCGTCATGGCCTAAGGCATCAATCGCACATTATACCCTCGATTCTGAACGGGTCCTGAATCCTTTCAGCTTGCGGCAGCTCGCAGGAATTCGGCCAACATCCGCCGCAGCGTTTCGCGGAGTTTCTGTGCCAACGAGGCATCGAAAACTCGCGTACTTTCATCCATATACGTGCGTTGTGCGATCTCCAGTTGCAGCGCGTGGACGTTGTTATCGGGGTCCCCGTAGTGGCGGGTAATGTAGCCGCCCTTGAAACGTGCGTTGACGACGCTTTCGTAAGGGCTCGCTTTGGCCACCTCGACCACAGCTTGTTCGATGCCCCGGGCACAGCTGTTGCCATTGTTCGAGCCGATATTCAGGGCCGGCAGCTCTCCGTCGAACAGTCGCGGTACAACGCCCGCGATTGAATGAGCATCCCACAGAAGCGCGATACCGTAACGTGCCCGCAGTCGCTCTATCTCCTGTTCGATTTTCTCGTGGTAGGGCCGCCAGTACGTCTCGACGCGACGCGCCATCTCATCGGCCTCAACCGCGCCGCTGCTGTAGATGTTCTCGCCCGCAAAAGTCTGCGTCGGGCACAAGCCGGTCGCGACCTGCCCCTCGTAGAGCGCGTCGTCAGACGCCGGTCGATTGAGATCGACGGCATAGCGGGAATATCCGGCAACCAGAACATTCGCCCCAAGCTCCTGGGCAAAGTCGTAGAGCTCAGCAACATGCCAGTCGGTATCGGGAATCCCGATCCCCTCCGGAGTCATGCGTTCGCGCAGGTCGTCCGGCAGCTGGCGGCCGTCGTGCGGCACGCTGATTAGCAGCGGCGTATTACCTGTCGTAAACCTAAAGACGTCAGTCATTGACTCAGGCTTGGTAACACCGAGGCTGCGTAGTGACAGTACTCGCCTTCGTCGATTGTCACGGAGATACGACGAATATCGGCAGACAAAGACCGATCCTCTGTGAGGGCCGGCGACAATCCTCGAATCGCCGTGATCACGTCTTCAATCGCGGGAGAACTCTTTTGCGGATGATGAAAATCGATCCCCTGTGCCGCCGCCATAAGTTCAATCGCCACGATGTCCGCAACATTGTCGAGCATCGTGTGCAATCGCCGGGCCGCAAAGGTCGCCATGCTGACATGATCTTCCTGGTTGGCGGATGTTGGGATGCTGTCCACGCTGGCCGGATGTGCATGCGACTTGTTTTCCGACGCCAGCGCGGCTGCGGTGACCTGCGCCATCATGAAGCCGCTGTTAAGGCCGCCGTGCTCGACGAGGAAGGCGGGCAATCCACTCAGGTGTGTGTCGATCAACAAGGCAATGCGCCGCTCGGACAGTGCGCCGATTTCCGCGATCGCCAACGCCAGGTAATCGGCTGCTAACGCAACAGGTTCGGCGTGAAAATTACCGCCTGACAGGACGGACCTCGAATCCGTGAAGACCAATGGATTATCGGTTACCGCGTTGGCCTCGGTCTCCAGTACCGAACAGACATGGCGCAGTACGTCCAGGCAGGCACCGATCACCTGCGGCTGGCAACGAATCGAGTACGGGTCCTGCACCCGGTCACAGCCAATGTGCGAAACACGAATATCGCTGCCCCTCATAAGGTCGCGCAGTACGGCCGCAACGGCAATCTGTCCGCCATGGCCTCGAACGCTCTGAATTCGCCGGTCGAACGGTGTGTCGCTGCCTTTAATCGCATCCGATGACATCGCGCCCGCCATGAGCGCTGCCGACAGGACGTTCTCCGTGCGAAACACGGCAGCCAGGGCCAGTGCAGTCGAGACCTGGGTGCCGTTCAGCAACGCCAGGCCTTCTTTGGGTGCAAGGCGCAGCGGTTCGATGCCCGCTTCCTTGAGTGCGATCGCCGCCGGGACAAGACTGCCCTGCACGCGTACTTCACCAATACCGATCAGGGCGCCAGCCATATGCGCGAGCGGCGCGAGATCCCCCGATGCACCAACCGAGCCGCGCGACGGTATTCGCGGATAGATGTTGGCGTTTACCAGGTCACATAACTTTTCGACAAGATCGAGTCGCACGCCAGAGAACCCTTCGGCCAGCGCGATAATTTTCATGAGCATGATGAGACGCACGATGTCATCTTCGAGGTCTTCACCGACACCAACAGCGTGAGAACGAACGAGATTCTCCTGCAATTTGGCGAGGTCTTCGTCGCCGATGCGTACCGATGCGAGCTGGCCAAAGCCGGTGTTCACGCCATACACGGTGTCCCCATGCGCTACGACATCGTCAATGAATTCGTTCGACTCGGCAACTCTGCGACGTGCGTCATCGCCGAGGTCCACCACGACGGGTTCGAGCCAGGCGAGCCTCAACTCGGACAGGGTGACCAACTGGTTGTTGATTGTCAGTTTCATGACTTGGTCCCAAAGTCGACCATCGGCAGGTTCAGGTCGTTCTCCCGCGCGCAGTCAATCGCAATCTCGTAGCCGGCGTCGGCGTGGCGCATAACGCCGCTTGCAGGATCGTTCCAGAGAACTCGCCCGATCCGCTTGTCGGCGGCCTCGGTGCCATCACACACGATGACGAGGCCCGCATGTTGTGAGTACCCCATGCCAACACCGCCGCCGTGATGCAACGACACCCAAGTGGCGCCACCTGCTGTGCTGAGCAGCGCGTTGAGCATGGCCCAATCGGATACCGCGTCGCTGCCATCCTTCATCGATTCTGTTTCCCGATTAGGGCTCGCTACCGAACCGCTGTCCAGATGATCGCGCCCGATCACGACCGGTGCCTTCAGTTCGCCATTGCGTACCATCTCGTTGAAAGCGAGGCCAAGCTTGTCACGTAAACCAAGCCCCACCCAGCAGATGCGCGACGGCAGGCCCTGGAAATGGATGCGTTCACGCGCCGCATCGAGCCACTGGTGCAGATGCGGATCATCAGGAATCAGTTCCTTCACCTTGGCGTCAGTCTTGTAGATATCTTCCGGGTCACCGGACAGCGCGGCCCACCGGAACGGCCCGACACCACGGCAGAACAGGGGACGCACGTAAGCCGGAACGAATCCCGGGAAGTCGAACGCGTTCTCCACGCCCTGATCGAGTGCAACCTGGCGAATATTGTTGCCGTAGTCGAAGGTCGGAATGCCCTGCTTCTGGAATTCGAGCATTGCCTTCACGTGCACGGCCATTGATTTCACGGAAGCAGCAACAACCGCGTCCGGATCCGATTCACGCTTCTCGATCCATTCCTCGACGCTCCAGCCGATTGGCAGGTAGCCGTTGGCCGGATCATGTGCAGACGTCTGGTCAGTGACTGCGTCCGGGCGGACGCCACGCTTCACGAGTTCGGGCAGGATTTCACCGGCGTTGCCGAGTAGACCGACGGAAACAGCTTTCTTGTCGGCGACGGCCTTGTCGATAATTGCGAGCGCATCGTCGAGAGTGTCCGCCCGTGTATCGAGATAGCCGGTCTCGAGACGCATATCGATACGATCGGACTGGCATTCGATTGCCAGCATCGATGCCCCGGCCATCGTTGCCGCCAGCGGTTGCGCACCGCCCATTCCGCCGAGGCCCGCGGTCAGGATCCAGCGCCCAGCGAGATCGCCGTTGTAATGCTGGCGACCCATCTCTACAAAGGTCTCGTAAGTGCCCTGCACGATGCCCTGGCTGCCGATGTAGATCCACGAACCCGCCGTCATCTGCCCGAACATCATCAGGCCTTTGCGATCGAGTTCGCGAAAGTGCTCCCAGTTGGCCCACGCCGGCACAAGATTGGAATTGGCTATCAGCACACGTGGCGCGTCAACGTGCGTTTTGAAGACACCAACCGGCTTGCCCGATTGCACGAGCATCGTCTCATCAGCTTCGAGCTCCTTCAACGTCGCAACGATTGCGTCGAAGCACTCCCAGTTACGAGCCGCCTTGCCGATGCCTCCGTAGACGACGAGATCCTGCGGTCGTTCCGCGACCTGCGGGTCCAGGTTGTTCATCAGCATGCGCAGCGGTGCCTCGGTCAACCAGCTCTTCGCCTGTAATTCGGTACCTGTCGGTGCTTTTATTGTTCTACTCATTTTCTTAACGTCTCCAACCGCACGACGCCGGCTGACGTCGAACGCGGGGTTCCTGGTGGTGTGTAATGTCCTGTCAGCTCGTAGCGGCTGCCCGGATGATGTAAGCGTGCGAAGGTCACAGGACGGCCTTTCGACCACGTGCGACGGATGACAACCAGCGCCGGCTCGCCCTCCGGAATACCCAGGTGCTGGCGTACCGCGGCGTTTGGCATGGCAGCGCGCACGACCTGCTCTGCTTCCTGCAAAGGAGCGATAGATGTCAGGTACGCGCTCGGCGTGACAACCGCCAGGTCCTGCTCGAGACACTCGGGCGCAAAGCTTGCCAGGACGTGCCGGTCTTCTACCTGGACCGGCGTGCCGTTCTCGTAGTGCACGAGCAGAAGATGAAATACGTCCGTGCCCTGGTCTACGTGCAGGGCTTTGGCTACATCGCCGCGGGCATGTTGGCAGGATTGCCGAACCACGACACTCGAATGGGTGTGTCCGCGACCACGAATCTCGTCGGCGATGTTCTGCACTTCGAGCAGATGGGATTGCGAACGAAAATCGGAGACAAAGGTTCCACGCCCTGCAACCCGCTCGACATAGCCTTCATCGTTGAGCTCGCGGAGTGCGCGATTGGCGGTCATGCGCGAGACGTTCATTGTCTCGACAAGTTCGTTTTCCGAAGGGACCCGGTCGCTGGGCCGCAGCTCACCGGCAGAAATGCGATCGATAATCAGGTCCTTCAGTTGCTGATAGCGGGGCTTGAGAGCGTTCACGACATCGCTCCCAACATCTCGAGCGTTTCTCTGAATTCGGCCCGGCTCCGATCACGATCGATGTGCACTGCATCGACAACGCGCCAGATTCCATCGACCATCACGCGCTCGACCGGAAGCGGGTATCCAGAGAACACGAGCGCATCCAGCCTCGAAGCATCGCTGTGTCCGGCCAGCATCGGGTCGTCATCGCAGAGCGCTACGATGTCCGCGGGTGCCCCTTCGACAAGACCGACGGTCGCCTGCCCGCAGGAACGCGAGCCGCCCTCCAGCGCGCGCGTAAACAATTCGCTGCCAACATGAGTATCCCGCAGCGACACAACATTGCGCGACTGTGAGGCCAGGCGCTGACCGTACTCCAACCAGCGCAGCTCCTCGAATGGATTGATCGAGATATGGCTATCCGAACCAATCGCGATCTGGCCCCCGTTTTCCAGGTAGTCGTGCAACGGAAACAGACCATCTCCCAGGTTGGCTTCGGTGCTCGGACACAGGACGACAACGGCTCCCGTCTGTGCGAGCGACGCAATCTCTTCGACATCCATGTGCGTCGCATGCACCAGGCTCCAGGTCTCGCTTACGTCGAAATTCTCGAGTAACCAGCGCACCGGGCGTCGTCCGTAGGACGAGAAGCACTGCTCGACCTCTCGTTGCTGCTCGGCAATATGAATGTGCATCGGTATGTCAGAGTCGCCGGCATAGGCGGCGATCTGAGCGAGCGAATCCTGGCTGACCGCGCGCAAACTGTGTGCGCCTACTCCGAGGTTGATTGCACCGGTGCATAGCGGCGCCACGCGTGCGACATGTTGCAGGTACTCCTCTACCGGCATCGCGAACATCGCCTGTTGCGAGGTAGGTTCCGGATCTTCGAATCCGGCCCGCTCGTAATGCACGGGAACATAGGTCAGGCGGATGCCGCTCTCTCGCGCCGCTCGCGTGATCGCGTTGAACATCGAATCAACGGCATCGGGTTCGGTCGGATCGCGGTGCAGGTAGTGGAACTCCGCCACGGAGGTATAGCCCGCCCGCAACATCTCACAATAAGCCTGCCGCGCAATGGCCACCAGCGCATCGGCGCTAACGTGTCCCGCAAGTTCGTACATACGTTCGCGCCACGACCAAAAATTGTCGCGCCCGGCCGGAGACCGCTGCTCCGTGTGCCCCGCCAATGCACGCTGGAACGCGTGACTGTGAGCATTGCAGAGACCGGGGATTACGCAACCAAGCCGCACGTCATCATCGACCGGCTTTTCTCCTGGCTGGATGCCAGCGATTCGGCCAGCATCGACCGTCAGCCGGACATTGTCGGTCCAACCGCCGGGTAGTAAGGCTTTGCGGGCAAAAAGCACAGTCATCGGAGTCTCTCTAAGTTGTATATACAGGTTAGTGCATGGTACTTTTGAATGCAATTCCTGGGAGCCACTCCATGCCCGACTGGGACATTCTTCTGACTGACGCGAACATCGCGACGATGCGCGCCGACGCGAGCGACTACGGTGTCATTATCGACGGCGCGATCGCGATTGCGGGCGACCGAATCGCCTGGATTGGCGAAAGCAGAGACCTGCCCGCGGGCAGCGCCGGGGAAACGCGTTCCCTCGCAGGCAGCTGGGTAACTCCCGCATTAATCGACTGCCACACACACCTCGTTTTCGCGGGCGATCGCTCCGGAGAGTTCGAAGCGCGACAAAGGGGTGCCAGCTACGAAGACATTGCTCGTGCCGGCGGCGGCATCATGTCAACGGTTCGGGCAACACGCGAAGCCTCAGCCGACGAACTCTACGCGGCTGCCCTGCCCCGCGTGCAGGCGCTGGCCGCCGAAGGCGTGGGCACAATCGAGATCAAGTCCGGCTACGGCCTGACGATCGATTCCGAACTCAAGATGCTCTCCGTTGCGCGACAACTCGGCGCAGCGACCGATGTAACGATCAGGACGACGCTGCTCGCTGCGCATACCGTTCCGCCCGAATACAAGGACAAGGCCGACGCCTACATCGGCGTGATTTGCGACGAACTGTTGCCGGAGGTCGTCGCCGGGCAGCTTGCCGATGCCGTAGACGCCTACTGTGAGTCGATCGCATTCAATACCGAACAGGTCGCCAGGCTTTTCGAACGCGCTACGGAACTTGGCCTGCCTGTGAAGCTGCATGCGGACCAGCTCAGTGATGGCGGTGGCGCTGCACTCGCGGCGCAATTCAGCGCGTTGTCGGCAGACCACCTCGAATACACGTCAAGCTCGGGCGTGCAGGCCATGGCCGATGCCGGCGCCGTCGCCGTGTTGTTACCCGGCGCGTTCCTGACACTTGGCGAAACTCAGCTGCCCCCGATCGATTCGATGCGTGAACTCGACGTTCCGATTGCTATCGCGACCGACTGCAACCCGGGGACATCGCCAATCTGCAGTCTGCGTATCGCAATGATGCTTGCCGCACGTCAGTTCGGGCTCACACCGGAAGAGTGCCTGGCCGGTACGACTCGCGAAGCGGCGAATGCGCTGGGCCTTGATGACCGAGGTGTTCTGGAAACTGGAAGGCGAGCCGATCTGGCCGTGTGGAATATCGGCCACCCGCGTGAACTGGCCTATTGGATTGGCTCACCGCAGCTGCAAAGTTTATTGCTGGCGGATGCGCCATAGGACCGGCAAACTACACGCCTTTGAAAGCCGACCTCCTCCACCGCAAAAGCTTCATAATCACGCTCGGTCTCCTGACCGCCGTGGCGGCTTTAACTGTAGACCTCAGCCTGCCGGCTATTCCAGCAATGGTGCAGGCGCTGGACACCACTCTATCCAAGGGCCAACAGATCGTTGGCGTCTTCATGGTGGGCATGGCCTGCGGCCAGATTCCGGCAGGACTGTTCGCCGACCGCCTGGGCCGCCTGCCTGTTCTGTACGTCGGTATGGTCATCTTCGCGATCGCTGCGACCGTAGCCGCCACAGCCAGCGACATCGAATTGATGCTGGCGGCGCGCTTTGTACAAGGTATCGGCGCCGCGGCCGCGATCGTGCTATCGCGCGCCATTGTCCGGGACGTTTCATCAGGAAAAGAATCGGCACGCCTGATGTCACTGATGACCATGATCTTCACAGCCGCACCGGTTGTCGCACCGAGCATAGGCGCTCTGCTTGTTGCCCAGTGGGACTGGCGCGCACCGTTCATCGTCATCGCGGCGTGCGGCTTCGTAATGATCTTTGGTATTCGCGCCAATCTCGTCGAAACCCATGTGCCGGATGTCAACGAGCATCCCGTTCGTCAGCTGGTTTCGAGTTTCCGTGAGTTCTTCTCGCACCGGCAGTCGATCTTCGGCCTGCTGCTGATCGTCATGCCGCCAGCAGGCTTCATGTCGATCATTGCGGTCTCGGCGGCGCTCACGGTCGAGATCTATGGTTATTCGCTGAAGGCCTACGGCCTGATCTTCGCCTGTGCCGGATTGTCGATTCTCATCGGCTCGGCGTTCAATCGGTGGCTGGTAACGCGATTCGACCAGTTACAGCTAATCGGCCTCGGCGTGGGACTCATCTTCGTCGCCAGTGCTCAGCTCGCAATCATCGCCTGGCTTGGCACAGCGCCGTTTTGGTGGGTGTGGTTCTGCGTGTGCCTGTTCATGTTCACGATCGCGATCCTGATGTCGAATTCGATGGTCGTCGCGCTCGATCCGCTGCCTCGCATCGCGGGTGTCGCGTCATCGATTATTGGCACGCTGCAGAATCTGTTCGGTGCGGCTGGCGCATTGATCGCCGCAATAATCTACGACGGTACGGTCAGGAACTCGGTAATCATCATGGCGACTATTGGCCTGGCTGTAAGCGGTGTATTTCTGCTGCGCCCGTTCATCGCGCCCGGCGACCTCGTGCACCACCCGGACGAGCTGGCCAGAGACTAGACTCTCAATGAACTAGGGCAATTCGGTTGTCACGTCATCGGTTGCTGTTCGCGACTGAGTCGGTGTCACCTTCGGGTAACCGAACCAAAGCATGCCGACGACGAAGAACTTTTCCGCATCGACACCGATGACGTCGAAAAAACGCGCATCGCGCGTAATCGGACCCGTGGTCCATTTTGAACCCACGCCGGCTTTCCAGAGATACAGCATGAAGTTCTGCACGGCGGCACAGCACGCCGCATAGTCTTCTTTCTCTCGCAACAAATCATCAGGACTGTAGGGGCAGGTCACAATCAACCAGCCAGGTTTTTCGCCCCAGGTTTTGCGCTTGTGCCCGGCAAGCTCCTCCCCTTTTTCAGCCGAGACGATTTCCGCACACAGATCGACAATGCAACCCACCGTCTCCTCACCGGGGAGAATGAAATGCCACGGCTCGGAGACATAATGATTGGGTGCCCAGGTCGCCGCCTCGATTGCATCACGCACGAGTTGTTCGGGGACAGGTGTTTGCAGGTACTGGTCCACTGTGCGGCGCCCGCGCAGGACTTCAGCGAATTCGCGCAGGTCCTGCGTTTCGTAACTGGGTGCCTTCTTCATCGGACTACTATTTCAACCCTCTACTGTGCATTGTCCATTTTGTCTTCGTGATCGTATCTGCGACCCAGGTAAATTCCGACTCCCCCAAACCGCAGCGATTGCCGCGGCCACTGCCGCAATGCCCGCAAGTCCCAAACCGAGCGTGGCCGTTAACGCGGTATAGAACCATGCTGTTATTACATCACCGCCACGATACACAACAATGTCGATAACCGGTTTTGCTTTAAATCTTGTCTCTGCATCGACAGCCGTGAACAGCATTTCCCTGCCTGGCCTCGTAATCGCATAGTTGCCGGCGCGGCGCGCGACCTGGAGTCCGATCAATACAGCAAGAACCGGACTCAAGGCCACGACGACCCAGCCACCGACCATGAACACTGGAATCAATGCCAGGGTCGTCGGCATGCCAAAACGAGTTGCCAGGCGGCCGGTTACAAAAAGTGCAGTGACAAAAGCCAGCAGGTTGATAGCTAAATCGATGCTGGCCCAGATTTGGGTGCGGGTGTCACGATCAAATTCGCCGAGCATTTTGCGAAGCTCGAAATAGATGAAGGTGTTCATCACCACGTACAGCAGGATGAACAGGCCGATTGCCAGCAGGTAGGGGTTGGTCGCGAAGGTCTTGAAACCCGAGAACGGATTCCCGCTGAGTTCCTTCTCGTTCGCCAGGTCGACTTGCGCGTCAACGTTACCAAGCTGACTGCCCCGCAGACCCTCGAGTCGGTAAATGACCGGTATCGTAGCAATGAGCATCACCGAGGCAATGAGCAACAGGTTCAGATTGCCTATCTTTGTCACGAACAGTGCGGCCACGGCCGGCCCAACGAGTGCGCCCGCGGTTGCGCCCATCGCAATGATGCTAAACAGGCGTTTTGCCTGTTCCTTGTTGTAGAGACCGGACATGAAAGTCCAGAACACGGACAGGTGATACAGGCTGAAGACACTGATCCAGACGTAGTACGCACGATTGACGAGGTCATTGTCACCGTAGACCGTTGCCGCGACATAGAACGCCACGAAACTCAGTGCGAAAAACGAATAGACGCTTGGCACGATGATCCGCAGTGGCATACGCGAGATCACACCGCCATAGATACTGACGGCGATGGCACTGATAAAGAATGTCGAAGTCCAGAGCCAGCTCAGCTGTACATCCGTCCAGTCGGATGACAACGAGTCGCGGACGGGCCGCAGCATGAAGTAGGCCGCCATCAGTATGAACACGAAAAGGAATGACAACAGGGTCGCCTGCAGCTCGTGCTGTTCGATCTTGGTTACGGCCCGGACCGCACGTCCCAGCGCACTATCGCGACGTCCCTCATTCATCGGCAACCCCCTGCCCGACAATCAAGGACGAAGCCTATCACTTGCTATGGTTAGTCTGCAGCCGCAATCATCTTCGCAGCGGACAGCAATTCGTCGGCTGGCAGGCGCACCTTGTAGTCAGCATTGACGTAGGAGTATGCAATGACGCCGTCTTTGCCGATTGCGAATACGGCAGGCACCGGCAGTACGCCATGACGATCCATGGACGAGGCCGAATACCCATCGCCTTTGTTATTGACGTAGTCGATCGTACGATCCCCGGCGCGAAATGCTATTCCCAGCGCGATGGCCGCCTGCGCATTCGCATCGGACAGGATCGTGTAATCCAGATCAGCGATGTCTTCCTGCGCCTGACTTTCCAGGCTCGCGTAAAGCAACTCCGAACGATCGCCGCTCAGGAACAGGACGTCGACGCCCATATCGCGAATCTCTGGGATGACGTGCCGCATATCGGACAGGTACATATTGCAGTAAGGGCACCAACCGCCACGAAATGTGAGGATGAGTACGGGTCGTTCGAGTTTGCCCGGATCAAAATCGAATGGTTCAGACTCAACAGTCTCGACAATGAAACGCGGCGCCGGATCACCCGGCTGCAGCGGCTGCACCTGGTCAGCGGACGCGGCGACGGGTACGTCGGCATGCCCGTGCCGAATGGCCGAGCTGAAAACGAGACTGAGAATGAGTGTTGCCGCCAGGGCGACCGGGATCAGGGTGCGTATCATTTGGAGTGCTCCGTTATTTCAGTAGTTGACCGAGGTCAGCCCGTAAATATTACTCGTGTCGCAGCGCATCGATCGGATCCAGTGCCGCCGCGCGCCTCGCCGGCCAGATTCCGAACACGATGCCGACCGCCGCGCTGAAGCCGAATGCTGTCAGCGCCGATCCCGAGGTAACGACGGTTTGCCACCCCGCATAGCGTGCCAGAAGCGCCGAAGCTGTCGCCCCGAGCGCCAGGCCGATCAACCCGCCCAGCAGGCACAGAATGGTCGACTCAACGAGGAATTGCAGGAGGATGTTGCCGCGGGTTGCGCCAAGCGCCTTGCGCACGCCAATCTCTCTCGTGCGTTCGGTTACCGTGACGAGCATGATGTTCATGATGCCGATTCCGCCCACCACGAGGCTGACGCCAGCGATGCCGGCCAGCAGGTAGGTAAAGACTTCGGTCGCCGCCTGTCGTGACTCCGCGAATTGCTTGCGATCCATGATGGCAAAATCATTGTCCTTGCCCGGCAGAATGCCGTGTTCACGACGCAAGACGCGCTCTATTTCCAGCATGCCCATTTCGGTCGATGACGTGTCCGCAATCTTGGCGCTGATCGTCTCGACATACTCGTCGCCGGTCACTCGGAACTGGGCTGTCGAAAGCGGAATCCAGACGTCGTCGTCAGGGTTCCGCCAACCCGACCCACCCTTCGCCTCGAGCACACCGATGATCTCGAAATTGATGGAGCGAACCTGGATTGACCGGCCGACCAGCGCAGCGGCCTCTGCATCGAGCATTCCCGGCACTTCCGCCCCAATCACGACGACACGTTTGCGAGCGGCATCGTCTGCCGACGAGAACATCGCGCCATGCGCCATTTGGAAACCATGTACGTCCAGGTGGTTCGGTGTCGTGCCGATCACCGACAGGTTCAGGTTCTGGTTGCCGTACTTGATCTGATAACGCTCGCTGATTTCCGGCACCACGGCCTCGACGTGCTCCATGCCTGTCGACAAGGCCAGCGCGTCGTCGGTTGTCAAGGTCTGCCGATTACGCGCCACGCCGCGGCTAAACCAGGCTGACGACTGGATCGAAAGTATGTCCCCACCGAAGGCCTGCATTTGCTTGTCGATCGCGCGCTGTGCGCCGGTGCCAAGCGCGACCATCGTAATGACGGCAGCCACACCGATGATGATGCCAAGCATGGTCAGCAAGGCGCGGAACAGGTTGCTCCTGATCGACGCCAGCGAAATCCGAACTGTCTCCCCAATCAACATCTTATCGACTGATTCCCGGAACACCGCCGATGCGACGGTTAATGAATCTCTGCAGGTCCTGCTGTGTTTCCAACAGGTGCGAACTCGGCAGCACAAGCACCCG
>Ga0316196_10000072_pt1 | contig 27705 bp, 24 predicted proteins | sample Eddsed2cm_MG_FD_204938 | JGI IMG/M metagenome (GOLD analysis project Ga0316196, IMG submission 204938) | Coastal sediment microbial communities from Maine, United States - Eddy sediment 2 cm | ecosystem: Environmental > Aquatic > Marine > Coastal > Sediment | place: USA: Maine | collected... | reverse complement strand
TTATTGCTTTTGGTATTTGGTCTTACCGTTATTCTGGTTCGCCTGTTTAAGTTCTCACCTGAAGGTATTGCCGCCTTTTTTAAGCGAAAGTCGAAATCTCTGGCTACAGAATTTCAAAGTGGTCGTGGAGAAGAGATCCTAATGGATATTGATAAAGAACTCCCTATCGTCATTGATACCTATACCCATAAGGAGGATATTCCCCCTTTGACTACAGAAGTGGAGAATACGGGAGATAATGATAGTGCCACAGGGATGCCTCCTAAGGAAGATTCCATAGAAATGGAAGTAGAGAAAATCACGGAAGAAAAAGAAGAAAAGGATATTCTCTCTGAAAAATTAGTTGCCGATTTTGGTGAATTTGATCCCACGTTGGAGCTAGCCAATTATAAGTTTCCACATCTGGACCTGCTTGATGCACATGGTGCGTCGGGAGGGATTACCATAAATCAGGAAGAGCTTGAGGAAAATAAAAACAAGATTGTTGAGACTTTAAAGAACTACAAGATTGGCATAGCGCAGATAAAGGCTACCATTGGGCCAACGGTTACTTTATATGAAATTGTTCCTGTTGCGGGGGTCCGTATTTCCAAAATAAAAAATTTGGAAGATGATATTGCCTTGTCTCTGGCAGCTTTGGGTATTCGAATTATAGCCCCAATACCGGGTAAAGGAACCATCGGCATTGAAGTTCCAAATAAAAATCCATCTGTTGTATCTATGCGCTCTGTCATAGCGTCCAGCAAGTTTCAAAAAGCTGAAATGGAATTGCCTATAGCTTTTGGAAAGACCATTAGCAACGAAACCTTCGTGGTAGATTTAGCAAAAATGCCTCACTTGCTAATGGCCGGCGCAACGGGTCAGGGTAAGTCTGTTGGTTTAAATGCGGTTCTGACTTCATTGCTTTATAAGAAGCATCCTGCAGAAGTAAAATTTATCCTCGTTGATCCGAAAAAGGTAGAACTTACCTTGTACAATAAAATTGAAAGGCATTATTTGGCAAAACTACCCGATTCTGAAGAGGCTATAATAACCGATAATACTAAAGTAATTCATACCTTAAACTCTTTGTGCATAGAAATGGACAACCGTTATGAAATGCTAAAGTTGGCCATGGTTAGAAATATTAAAGAATACAATGTAAAGTTCAAAGCCAGAAAGCTTAATCCAAACGACGGCCACAAATTTTTACCTTATATTGTATTGGTTATTGACGAATTTGCCGATCTAATAATGTCTGCCGGGAAAGAAGTAGAAACGCCGATTGCAAGGTTGGCACAGTTGGCAAGGGCAATAGGCATCCATTTGGTAATTGCAACACAAAGACCATCAGTAAATGTTATTACGGGTTTAATTAAGGCAAATTTTCCGGCACGGCTAGCCTTCAGGGTAACTTCAAAAATAGATTCAAGGACTATTTTGGATACCCAGGGAGCTGATCAACTAATTGGACGGGGCGACATGCTTTTCACTCAAGGTAACGATATAACAAGGCTTCAATGTGCATTCGTGGACACACCGGAAGTGGCAAAGATTACAGAATTCATTGGTTCACAACGCGCCTACCCTGAAGCGCACCTATTACCGGAATATGTTGGGGATGATTCTGGCACAGGTATTGATTATGATATTTCTGACCGGGATGCCTTGTTCAGAGAGGCTGCAGAAGTAATTGTTAATGCACAGCAAGGCTCTGCATCGCTAATACAGCGCAAGTTAAAATTGGGTTACAACAGGGCCGGTAGAATAATAGACCAGTTAGAAGCAGCAGGAATTGTAGGGCCCTTTGAAGGAAGCAAAGCAAGGCAGGTATTGGTTTCCGATATTTACGCCTTGGATCAGTTATTAAGTAATGAAATAAAATAAAAAATGAAATATTCTATTCTTATCGTGGCATTCGTCTTTTCAGCCATTTTTGCTCAGGCCCAATCTTCAGATAAAGCCAAGGCTCTTCTGGATGAAGTCTATACCAAGGTTATGAGTTATGATAATATTGCGGTAAATTTCAAGTTTGCCTTACACAATTCTGAGGCAGATGTAGATCAGGAGACACGTGGAGACGTCACCCTGGAAGGCGAAAAGTACCTTTTTAATTATTTAGGTTCACAACAATTATATGATGGTGCTAAAGTATATACCATTGTTCCGGAAAATGAAGAAGTTACAATAGAGGATAAATCTGAAGAGGAAAATACGATAACACCTTCCAAAATGCTGACTTTTTATAAAAAGGGTCACAACTATGAATGGGATATATTACAGAATGTTCAGGGCAGAAAAATTCAGTTTGTCAAGCTTATCCCTATTGATACAAATTCTGAAATAACATCTATTCTGCTAGGCATTGATGTAGAAACCAAACATATTTATAAACTCATTGAAACCGGTAAGAACGGCACAATAACTACGATTACTGTTAATTCTTTTAAAACTGATCAGCAATTATCAAAAACCTTATTTACTTTTGATGAAAACAAGTACAAAGAAGAAGGGTACTACATCATAAGAAACTAGACCATTGCGGATATTAGATAAGTACATTTTAAAACGATTTCTTTATAATTTTTTTAGTTCGTTCCTGATATTGATGTTTATCTTCGTATTTCAGACGATATGGCTATTCATTGATGATTTGGCCGGTAAAGGATTGGATATTATTATTATTGGTAAGTTTCTTTTTTACTTATTGCCAAACCTAACAGAAAAAGTACTGCCTCTTACGGTACTTCTGTCTTCTATATTAACTTTTGGAGCTTTTGCCGAGAATTATGAATTTGCCGCAATGAAGGCATCCGGGATTTCTCTGCAAAGAGCAATGTTCCCTCTAATAATTTTAGTGATATTTCTTGGTGGAGTAGCATTTTTCTTTGCGAATAGTGTAATTCCGGCTTCCGAACAAAAAATCTATAACCTAAGGCGAAATATTGCAAAAGTAAAACCAGCAGCTGTTATCGTAGAAGGCGTTTTTAGTGATGTTGAAGGGTTTAATATCAAAGTAGATGAAAAGTATGGTGAGAACGATAAATATCTAAAGGAAGTAGTCATTCATAAAAAGACAAATCTTGAAAAAAATAATACCGTTATTAAAGCCAAGACTGGCGAACTTAGAAGCAGCCAGGGATCTGATATCATACAATTGGTCCTGACTGATGGTCATTATTATGAGGAAATTGTGGCAAAAAGCGGTTCGGGAAAGGATAAATCTCCATTTGCACGGTCTAATTTTGAGACATATACCATAAATATTGAAATCCCCCAAAATGATCAGGATCTGGAAGAAGAACGTAATGTGCGAACCGATAAAATGAAAAATGTATCCAGACTCAATAAGGATATCGACTCATTACGGGAAAACAATGTGAAAATAGTTGCTGCTTTTTCTAAGAACATTACCAATAGAATGGGTGCATTTCTTCCATTATCTCAGATTGATACGACACGAAAAACTACTAAAACTAAGATTGATACGACACTAAAAACTACTGAATCTAAAATTATATTGGATACCGTTTTAAAAAGCACAAAAAAGGAGGTGCTACCTATTCTTGTTCCGGAAAAAGATACTGTGCAAATAGATAATGTATTGGATCTTTACAGGGAAGACCGAAGAATTCATATTGTTAATGCAGCAAAGAATTCGATATCAAATATTTTAAATTCTGTGCTCGGTAAAAAAGAAGAATTACAACGGCGATATAAAATATATAATATGCACATATTGTCTTTACACAAAAAATTCGCCCTTGCCCTTTCCTGCATAATCCTGTTTTTTGTTGGTGCACCACTTGGCGCCATTATACGCAAAGGAGGGCTTGGTTTACCAATGGTTATAGCAATTGTGCTCTTTTTAACCTATTATTTTATAGGAGTTTTTGCCGGTAATTATGCAAAAGAGGGAAATATTCATCCCATATTTGGAGCATGGCTTTCTACGCTAATAATGTTACCTTTGGGCATCTATTTGACCAAAAGAGCTACTGCTGACAGGGGACTAATGGATTTTGGCTATGTTATTGAAAAAATAAAAGATTTTTTTAGAAAGAAAATTAAAGTTACAGCATCATGATTGCAACTATGGAAGATAAAATCCAATTAAATACTATTGAAGAGGCCATTACAGACATACGAAATGGAAAGGTGATTATAGTAGTAGATGATGAAAATCGCGAGAATGAAGGCGATTTTATTGCCGCCGCTGAAGCAGTTACCCCTGAAATGATCAACTTCATGGCTAAGCACGGACGCGGACTTATTTGCGCGCCACTTACAGAACAACGCTGTGAGGAGTTGGATTTATCAATGATGGTAGAGAACAATACGGTCTTACATCATACTCAGTTTACAGTATCCGTAGATTTAATAGGACATGGTTGTACTACAGGAATTTCTGTTCAGGACAGAGCAAAAACAATAAAGGCCCTTGTAAATAATACCACCAAGCCACAGGATTTGGGTAGGCCAGGACACATCTTCCCTTTAAGAGCGAAGAATGGTGGAGTTCTGAGAAGAACAGGGCATACTGAGGCTGCTGTAGATTTTGCCCGATTAGCCGGATTTGAAGCTGCCGGGATCCTCGTAGAAATTCTGAATGAAGATGGTACAATGGCACGATTGCCGCATTTGGTGGAAGTCGCCCGTAAATTCGACCTTAAACTTGTTTCCATTGAAGACCTGGTTGCCTATAGAATGCGCCATGATAGCCTAATAGTTAAAAGAGAGGAATTTGAAGTGGAAACCCGTTTCGGACATTTTACTTTACATGCCTATCAGCAAACAACCAACGAACAGGTTCACCTCGCACTAACCAAAGGTAACTGGGAGCTGGACGATCCTGTGCTTACAAGGATAAACTCTACCTTGGTAAATAATGACATTCTGGGTACCCTTACGCATAATGCGGATAAGAAATTAGATGATATGTTTAAAGCGCTTAATGAAGCAGGTAAGGGAGCCATAGTATTTATAGATCAACAAAGCCAGTCCTATAATATTCTTAAACGTTTAAAAGGATTGCAGGAAAATCAAAAAAATGGAATTATTAAGGCTCCCAAAATTGAAATGGATACCCGCGATTTTGGAATTGGAGCGCAAATCCTGCATGATTTAAATATCACCAAAATGCGACTTATGACCAACAGTGACCAGGCTAAAAGAGTAGGTATTGTTGGTTATGGCCTGGAGATTGTAGATTATTCTCCCTATTAATTAAGGTTTATAATTCCTTTTTTATTATTGTGGCCATCAATTCAGCTCTTTTGGCTACTTCATCCTCATCCCATCCGAGTTTTATAAGACATGATATGGTTCTGCCCATCCAATGATCTGATTGTTTAAAATGTCCCTCAGGATAATCCGGAATTCCATCAAGGACTTCTCTTGCCACCGGAGCTAAAGATTTCATAGTTCTAAGATGATCCCATTTCTTATAATAGTGCCAATTGTTATTATACCAGTAAAAACAGGCATCCACACCCGCAGGACCAAACGCTGCATGTGTTTTCTGGGTGATGGTCTCCGAAGGAAGATAAAAATTCAGAAATGAATAATTCTCAACACCACCCTCAGGAACTCTTCGGAAGCTGACTCCTTCAATAGGCTCCAGAGCGTATCTTAAAATTGAATAATTTCTCTTCTGAATTGCAAGAAAATCATCCAGACGCGCAATTTGAGCTAACCCAACAGCGGCATGAAGTTCAGAAATCCGGTAGTTATATCCCAGAAAAGGATGGCTTTCTGCTCCCCTGTCGTTTCCAACATGGTCATGCCCGTGATCTGAATAATGATCGGCATTTTTATAGTAAGTCTCATTGTTGGTAATCATAGCCCCACCTTCACCGCAAGTAATTGTTTTCACATAATCAAATGAAAAGCAACCCAGATCCCCAATACTTCCAAGGGGTTTTCCTTCATAGGTTCCTCCTATTGCCTGACAGGCATCTTCAAGCAATATAAGTTTGTGTTTGTCACAAATTGCTTTCAGGGCGCCTAAATCGGCCATAGATCCACACATGTGAACCGGCATAACAACCCTGGTATTTGGGTTAATAGCTTTCTCAACAGCGGAGGGGTCCAGGGTAAGTGTATCATCAATATCAACCATGACAGGGATTGCTCCTAAAGCGAGAATAGATTCAAAACTGGCCACAAATGTGAAACTCGGGATGATGACTTCATCACCAGCTCCTATTCCTGCACTAGCAAGGGCAACAGTTAAAGCTGCCGTACCACTGCTAACCAGCTGTGCGTGCTTTGTTTGCATTCGTTTTGCAAGTTCCTTTTCAAGCTGCAAGGCTTTCCAATGGCCATTTCGCATACCGTCAAACCCGTAGCGCATGAGTACACCCGAATCCAGTACATCCTTTACTTGATCTCTTTCTTTATCTCCAAATAGTTCAAAACCTGGCATAGCAGTATTTAATTTATTATGATATTGATTTATACTCCTTTATTTTGCAATTTCTACGCCTAAGATATGTAAATAATACTATTTTCCATATCGCGCCTGACTTTCTTAAATTCGGAAAACATGTCGTCCTCCGCTCTGTATCCAATGGGAAGAACGAGCACAGACCTTAGACCTTTTGACCCTAAATTTAATAACTCATCATAACTATCCGGGAGAAAACCCTCCATTGGACAAGCATCCAGTTGTTCTACGGCACATATGGTTAGCAAATTACCCATGGCCAGGTAAGCCTGATTAGTTGCCCAATGTTGAATTTGTTTAGCATCCATTTTGGTAAATTCGCTTACTAAAGCCTTTTTAAATGGTTCTAAAACAGCATCACTGGTTCCTCGTATTTCCTTTACCTTTTTAAAATAAAGGGAGATATAGTCGGCATCTATTTTCTTCTCTATACATAAGATTAGTAAATGTGAAGCCTGGGCAACCTGTTTCTGACCATATGAAAATTCAACCAATTTTTCCTGGAGGTCCTTATTTTTAAGTACTACCATCTTTATTGGTTGCAGCCCATATGAAGTAGCGGTAAGATTAAATGCCTTTTTTATTCTTTCCAGTTTAGAAACTTCTATCTCTTTGGAAGAATCAAACTTTTTTACCGCGTAACGCCATTCCAAATCCTTAATTATATCTGCCATTTATTTTTCAATTAAAAAACCATAATTTGATTGCCATGATTATGACCATAATGATCAAAAACATTTTCACATATCCATCGCCTTTTCCAACTGATATTCTGCTGGACACCCATGCTCCTGCCCCATTGCCAATGGCCAATACCAATCCAACTTCCCATATGACCTTATCGTTAAAAATGAAGACGGCAAGAGCGGAAAGGGTATACATAAAAACAACCGCCACTTTAGTGGCATTAGCTCTTACCAGGGTCATATGATTAAAATAATGCAAAAACAATAGAATTACAAAACCTATTCCTGCATTTATAAAACCTCCATAAATACCTATAAAAAAGAATACGATAATACCTATCCATAAATATTTACCTGTCAACCTTTCTTTTAATTCCTGTACTTTAATTTTAGGTTTAAAAACTATAGTCAATACGACCAGGACCATGATAACCGCCAGGATTTTATTAAACGTCTCCCCTTTAATATCCACTGCAATGCTGGCACCTAAAATTGACCCAAAAAAAGCAGAGATGCCTAAATAGATATTAAATGGAAAAGTGGTCACCCCTTTACTTTTAAATCCGGCTACACCAATGGCGTTTTGTATTACAATGGCTACTCTGTTTGTCCCGTTGGCCACACTGGGAGGTAATCCTAAAAAGATTAAAAAAGGGAGTGAAATCAATGAGCCTCCTCCGGCAACGGTATTGATAAAACCAACAATAAATCCAACTAGTACAAGCAGCACATAGTGATACCATTCTTCCATAGGGCAAAAATAGGATGTCGCAAATAAATAATACTATAAACGGCAGAAGAAAATCGTCAACAAACTTTTTAAGGTATAAAAAAGGTTAGTATATTTGCGCTCGCATTAAGGGAGGAATGGCAGAGTGGTCGTCCCGATAGCCATCGGGAGCGGCACATTGAAAACCAAGACTCTTTTTAGATTACTGGAGGAATGGCAGAGTGGTCGAATGCGGCAGTCTTGAAAACTGTTGAGGGTCACACCTCCGGGGGTTCGAATCCCTCTTCCTCCGCAATCAAGCGTAACTTGAAAGACAGCTTGGAAAGATAAATCCCGCTAAGTTTTACTTAAGCGGGATTTTGTTTTCAAGATGCCCATCCTTGAAAAGGATGGCACGTTACATTTGCAGAATGTGAGGTTGTAGGGAACACCGAAGGTAATCCTCCATGGCCTAACTCCAAGACTACTACTCAATATATTAATCAGCTTTGTGCTAACAAAGCGTTTTGCTTATTGGATTCCCTTTTGGGATGCAGGAACCATATGAAAACTAATTACAAATATTGAGAGGCCAGTTGGGATAAATATAACTTTTTGTTTAACCTATCTTATTTTTAGTTAAACATTTTGTATCTTTGGGGAATAATTCCCAGTAAGGAATCGCATTTAAAATATGTTATATGTTTGGATTATTTAAAAAGAAGTCAGAAAAAGATAAGTTACACGAGCAATATCAAAAGCTAATGAAAGAATCGTATGATCTTTCTACCAGTAACAGAAAATTAAGCGACCAAAAGGCTTATGAAGCGGAAGAGATTATGAAAAAAATAGAAGCGCAAGAGTTATAGATGACCGATAAAAAGAAACCAGATAATGTTGTTTTTGATAGTGAAATTCAAAAATACGACGCTTTTCTAAAACCATACGCGACGAATGTTGGCGCACCAGTAATTACAACATCAGATACTATTGCTTGGAAAAACAGAAGCATCAATAAATTGAACCATAGGGTTCAAACCAGATATCTGGAAATAAGAGCTCAGTATGAGCAATTAATGCAAGAATTTGAATATAACAACCTGATTTATAGCGCAAAGTTTACCTTTGAACCCCTTATAGGTGAGGTCTATCATTTATACAAAAGAGATAATAACGAGACTTTTTTATCCATTATCGCACCGGATCAATGCAACTTTAATTCACTGGGAAGTTTCTATTTAAATACTGATCAAATTTGGGAAAAAGTAGTTTAGAAATTATATTGGAAAAAGAACTGACAGAAAGACAATTAGATAGGATCATCGAAATGGCCTGGGAAGACAGAACACCCTTTGAAGCCATAGAATTTCAGTTTGGACTGCCAGAAAAAGAAGTTATTAAATTGATGCGTGGCAATCTTAAGGAATCTAGTTTTAAACGCTGGAGAAAACGTGTTAATAGTGGCGTAAGTACAAAACACTTAAAAAAACGAAGCGAAGATATCACACGCTTTAAATGCTCCAGACAAAGAGCTATTTCCGGTAATAAAATAAGTAAGCGTTAATGTATGATGAAACAAATACAAAAGCGTATTTCCCAACAGCATTTGAAGCTATACTCGAGAGAATAGCAACAATAGATCCAGTTGCTTATGGTCCGTCCAGAAACTATCTGGATGGTGCAGTAAGTTATCTATCGCCTTATATTTCTCGAGGTGTTATTTCCACAAAGTTTGTCTATCAAGAATTATTAAAGCGTGGTTTTCATCCTGATTCTATTTTAAAATTTGTTCAAGAATTAGCGTGGCGGGATTATTGGCAACTGGTATGGATTGCCAAAGGCGATGCTATTAATCAAGACTTAAAGCAACTACAAGTTCCAGTTATTACAAAGCGGATTTCTATGGCTTTGCCTGCTGCGGATACGGGTATTCAAGCTATCGACAATGCTATTGATCAATTTTACAAAACCGGCTACCTGCATAATCATTTACGAATGTACATTGCATCGATTGCCTGCAATGTAGCTCAAACCCATTGGAAAGCACCTGCGCAATGGATGTACTATCATTTACTAGATGCAGATTGGGCAAGCAATGCTCTTAGTTGGCAATGGGTGGCAGGCGCAAACAGCAATAAGAAGTATTATGCGAATCAGGAGAACATCAATAAATTTTGCCATAGTAATCAAACAGGAACTTTTCTTGACGTATCCTATGATGATTTTGAAAACTTACCCATACCAGAAGTGCTGCTTGCTTCGGAAATTTTAGAGTTAACAACACCACTTCCTGAGCAAAAACCCATAAAAATAAACACAGCACTTCCAGCGCTTATTTATAATTTCTACAACTTAGACCCCATTTGGAAAAAGGAGCTTTCTGCAAATCGAATTCTCTTGCTGGAACCTTCGCATTTTAAGCAATATCCTGTGTCTCAAAAGACTATTGATTTTATAGTTGACCTTTCAAAAAACATAGAGAATATGCAATTATATGTGGGCGAATTTAATGAACTTACGACTGCTTATAAGTTTGGGAGCATCTATTATAAAGAGCATCCATTAAACAAACATTACAAGGGCATCGAAACCAAAAGAGATTGGATGTTTTCTGTAAGAGGCTACTATCCATCTTTCTTTGCTTTTTGGAAAAATTGTAAAAAAGAAATTGCATTTTGAATCGAGAAGCCATCAATATTATTTTTCCTCATCAACTTTTTCAACGTTCTCCACTTTTAGAGAATGGTCTTACTATATATCTAATTGAAGAGTTTCTATTTTTTAAACAATACAATTTCCATAAACAGAAAATAGCATTTCATAGAGCTACAATGAAGCATTATGAAGTCTTCCTGACTTCTAAAAATATTGATGTTGTCTATATAGAATCAACACAGCATATTTCTGATATCCGAAAACTAATTCCGCACCTGGCATTAAAGGGTGTTACAAACATTAACTATATCGACCCGGTTGACAATTGGCTTCAAAAGCGAATTGTGAAAGAATGTGCCTGCCATACCATAGAAAGAACTGTCATCGATTCTCCATTATTCTTAAATACCAAAGAAGATTTGCAACCTTTTTTCCGAACAGATAAAAAGAAATACCATCAAACCTCCTTTTATACAGATCAGAGAATCAAAAGGCATATTCTTATTGATTATGACGGAAAGCCTGCAGGCGGTAAATGGACATTTGATACCGAAAACAGAAAAAAATATCCGGCAAAAAAGATACCTCCGGCCATACAGTTTCCAGATGTTGACAGGTTTTATAAAGAGGCTTGTGACTATGTAGCTGCAAATTTTTCAAATAACGTAGGTCAACTCGCAGAACAAGCTTTGTATCCTGCAAATTTTGAAACAAGCCAAAAGTGGTTTCAACAGTTTCTAGAACAACGTTTTATAGAATTTGGCACATATGAAGACGCTATAGTTGCAGAGTATTCTATCTTAAATCACAGCGTATTAACACCAATGCTCAATGTAGGATTGATTACGCCAAAAGAAGTAATAGAGCAAAGTATCTCTTTTGCAAAAGCGAATAACATACCCCTCAATTCCTTAGAAGGTTTCGTACGTCAAATTATAGGTTGGCGCGAGTTTATACGTGGCATGTATGAGAACCGGGGAAGCGATGAACGCACGCGTAACTTTTGGGGATTTAACAAAAAGATCCCTAAATCATTTTATGATGGGACAACTGGTATTTATCCTGTAGATCAAACCATCAAAAAAATACTACAGACAGGCTATTGCCACCATATAGAACGCTTGATGGTTTTGGGAAACTTTATGCTTTTGTGCGAATTCGACCCGGATGAAGTGTACCGCTGGTTTATGGAACTCTTCATAGATAGTTATGATTGGGTAATGGTACCAAATGTATATGGAATGAGTCAGTTTTCAGATGGTGGACTAATGGCCACAAAACCCTATATAAGTGGCAGCAACTACTTATTGAAAATGAGCGACTACAAAAAAGGCGAATGGCAAGTGATATGGGATGGGCTCTTTTGGCGATTTATGGATACGCACCGCAGTTTCTTTAAACAAAACCCAAGATTAGGTATGCTCGTTTCGATGTTTGATAAAATGCCTGTTGAAAAACGGCAACAACATATCGATAATGCAGAAAAATATTTAACTAAACTCTAGTATTACCTATGGAAACAGATACGATAAGATTGCTTTTTGACGCAGGACTTGTTGTCCTTATTTGGATGATACAACTCATTGTATATCCTGGTTTTCTGTATTATGAAAAGGATGATTTAATGAAATGGCATAAACACTATACTTCAAGACTTTCTTTAATAGTAATTCCCTTAATGTTTGGTCAATTGATTCTTGCTGTTATTCAATTGGTCCAATTTCAGGCCATTGAAACAATCGTTAGTCTTACATTAGTAATTGCGGTTTGGGCATCCACCTTTTTACAATTTGTTCCTATCCATAATCAAATATTTAAAAATAACAGCAACATAACACTCCTGAAACAATTAGTGAAACGGAATTGGTTGCGAACAATCTTATGGACACTTATATTCTGTTGGAGTATATATAACAAGCTGTAACTAAAAATTCTTTCTGGTTTTTGGTCTGATTTAGAATGAAATGCTTTTAGAATATTTGACAATAATAAAAACACTAATTTTCATTATCAATTACGAAAAGTATTAACCAAAAATAGACATGAATAAACAAGACTATAAAATACATATCATTGGCGCCGGAGTAAGCGGACTTACAGCTGCGAGAGTTCTAGAAGATAATGGTTATAGTCCTGTTATTATTGAAGCTACCGACAGAGTTGGTGGAAGAGTTAAAACAGATATAATAGACGGTTACCAATTAGATCACGGATTTCAGGTATTACTTACGGCATATCCCGCAGCACAGAAATATTTGAATCTCGACGCATTGGAATTACAGAAATTTATTCCTGGAGCAACTATCTTTCATAATGGCAAGAAAAAAACTATTGGAGATCCTTTAAGAAATTTATCCTTACTCATTCCAACATTGTTTTCGGGTATTGGAACGTTTTCGGACAAATTGAAAGTACTCAGGCTAAACAGACTTTTAAAGAAAGTGACCTTAACTGAAATTTTCGAAAAAACTGAAAAAACAACATTTCAATATTTATTGGATTTCGGTTTTTCAGAGGAAATGATTTCTCAATTCTTTAAACCTTTCTTTAGTGGAATATTCCTGGAACCTGAATTGGAAACATCAAGCAGAATGTTTGAATTTGTTTATAAAATGTTTGGAGAAGGCTTTGCCACATTGCCTAAAGCTGGTATTGAAGCTATCCCAAAACAACTAAAGGAAAATTTAAAACAAACCACCTTTCAATTCAACACAAAGGTCAAATCTGTGGAAGACCACAAAATTTTTCTTGCTGAAGGAACCGAACTGGAAAGCCACTTTACAATCATCGCTACAGAACCCGGTGCGCTTGTATTAAATCTAAAAAATAAAGAGACTAAGTGGAAATCTTGTGATACGTTATATTTTGAAACTAATAATAGAACTATTGATAAACCGCTTATTGGTCTTATTTCTGATAGTGATGCCCTGATTAATAATATTTTTTACCATACTAGTCTGGCGTCAAAATCAGTAGGCAAGAAGGAATTATTATCTGTTACCGTAGTAAAAGAACACGGTTTATCGGAAGAAGCATTAATAATGCGAATTCAAAAAGAACTTCAACAATATTGTGGTTTAGATTCTTATACGTTTATAAAACACTATTGCATAACTCAGGCTCTGCCAATACTGGATGGATTGCAATACGAAATACATCCGTCAGAAACCAAATTGACTACAGGTATTTTTCTTGCCGGAGATATGCAACTGAATGGTTCATTGAACGCAGCAATGATTGCAGGAGAAAGCGCAGCATTAGGCATTCTTGAAACGATTTCAAGTTCTATTTAATTAAAAGAACTGAAATCTGAATATGATTAGAATATGGCCTTATATCGCTTAAGATGTTCCAATGAAGTATATTGAAGTGATTTTTGAAGTGTTGCTTCAAGAACTACCGGAGGAGCAACACCTGCTTTTTCGACTTTAAGCCATCTCTAAAATACCCTGTAGCTGGATCAGTACAACAGGGCTATAACTCGGTTCCTAATACATTCAACTTCAAAACTTAAAATGCTGTATCAGGTCTGCCTTTTAAGCGTATCTCAATTTTTTTCTTCTTTACTGTTAAACGTTTCATTATATCCATAAGATTGGTATCCTTAGATTTCTTATAAATCTCGTTTAAAGCTAATATAAGACGTTTTGCTTCTCTTGTTGCAGCCACCCTGTCACTAGTAGACATATTATTCATTTTTGCTTTCTCAAAGGCAAGTGCTTCATTTATTAAATCCATAGCATACATTTTTTTTATCATTTTAAAGTTAATAAAACAGATCACTATATTAAAGTGTATTCTATTGATTGTGATAATTTTATAATAGAGCAAGTCTATAGGCAATAATATGTGCAGTATAGCTATAAAATAATAGTAAAGAGGCTGTTTTTATAATGAAATGGGTTCTTTTAAAATAGGGCTTTGTCCCAGCAAAGCATTTTGCTTCTTGGATTCACGAATGCTTTCCATAAACCCCAATTGTTATCAATTGACTAAATTTTTTTAAACATAACTTGCTTTTACTTTTGAAATCAAATATTTGTTAGCAGTTTATAGGAAATAAATTAATTAAAATCTTTGATGATAAAGGCAAAATCCCTACTTTAAAAGTATTATTCACTCATCTTATTATCATGGCAAATTTTAGCTTGAATATCAATGGAAAAACACAGCAAATAGATGTAGACCCGGCAACACCAATGCTCTGGGTGCTGAGGGAACATCTCAATTTAGTAGGCACAAAATACGGTTGTGGTATTTCGCAATGTGGCTCCTGCACAATCCATGTCAGCGGTGTTGCGGTACGTTCCTGTCAATTACCCGTTTCTTCGGTAGGCAATCAGTCTGTCACTACTATTGAAGGATTATCCGAAAAGGGTGATCACCCTGTACAAAAAGCCTGGTTGGAACATGACGTTCCCCAGTGTGGCTACTGCCAGTCTGGTCAAATAATGAATGCCAGTGCATTTCTAAAAAACAATCCCAATCCAACCGATGAAGAAATTGATGCGGCCATGAATGGGAATATTTGCCGTTGTGGTACTTATACAAGGATCAAGAAGGCCATCAAGACTGCTGCCAAATCGGAAAATGCATAAATGCTATCCACACCTAAAAAACAAAGAATATGACAATCGTTAAAACAACATACAACAGACGCTCCTTTTTGAAATGTTCTGCACTTGCCGGTGGCGGAATGGTGCTGGGCTTTAGTTGGCTCGCTTCCTGTAAGCCAACTCCGGAACAAGTTTTAAACATGCCAAAAGAATGGTTTACCATCAATGGATATTTGAAAATTGGAGAAAATGGTATGGTAACGATTATGTCTCCAAACCCGGAAATTGGGCAGAATGTTAAAACATCCATGCCCATGATTGTGGCAGAGGAATTGGATATAGACTGGGATAACGTACTTGTGGAACAGGCCCCCTTGAATACGGCTATTTTTACCCGTCAGTTAGCCGGAGGTAGCCAGTCCATCAGACAGGGATGGCAGAGTTTACGTATGGCCGGTGCCACAGCAAGACAAATGTTAAAAGAGGCCGCAGCCCAGGCATGGCAAGTACCCGTGGACGAAATTACTACAGATAAAGGTGTTTTAACACATAAGAATAGTGGCAAATCGGCCGGCTATGGCGAAATGGCCTCTGCTGCAACCAAAATTCCCGTTCCTGAGGAAGTAGCGCTAAAAGACATAAAGGACTTCACAATTATTGGTACCTCCCGAAAGAATGTGGATGGTCTAAATATTGTAACCGGAAAACCGTTGTATGGATTAGATTATCAAAAGGAAGGGATGCTCATTGCCATGATTGCACACCCGCCGGCTTTTGGTTTGAAACTAAAATCCATTGATGCTACTTCGGCTAAGGCTATGCCCGGAATTAAAGACGTATTCACTATTAAAACATTCAATGAAGATTATGAAAGAAGTGCTTTTGACAATAGTGCCTTTACAGATCTCGTGGCGGTGGTTGGAAATACGACATGGGAAGTTATGAACGCAAAAAAAGCTGTGCAAATAGAATGGGAACAAGCACCTGACACTACAACAAACATGAGTCTTTTCGGCCGGTCAATGACTGTAAACTTTCCTGCAGGAATGGAAAACACCGATTCTCATAATGCAAAAATGTCTGAACTGGCAGCTAAGCCGGGGAAGGTAGTTCGCAAAGATGGTAACCCTGAAGCTGCCTTTAAAAAAGCGGTGAAGGTCATAGAACGAAGCTACTCCTGCCCATTTCTCGCCCACAATACCATGGAACCCATGAATTTCTTTGCCCATGTTACAGATGAAAGTGCTGAGCTGGTTGGACCGGTCCAGACACCGGAGTTCATGGAGCGAAGTGTCGCTGAACGATTAGGGATGCCGCTGGAGAAAGTGGACATTCAAATGACCCGTATGGGCGGCGGTTTTGGACGACGGCTTTACGGCCATTTTCTTACGGAGGCAGCCGTGATTTCTCAGAAGGTGAAAGCCCCTGTTAAACTGGTATACTCGCGTGAAGATGATATGACAATGGGGGTTTACCGTCCCTCCTATCATGCATACTATCGCGCAGCATTAGATGCAGATAATAACCTTATCGCTTTTCATGTGCGCACAGGTGGTATTCCTGAAAGCCCTTTGGCAGCTAATCGCTTCCCGGCGGGGGCTGTGGATAATTACCTGGCCGAGGATTGGACCATTGACTCAAATATCACCGTTGGAGCATTCAGGGCACCAAGATCTAACTTCATAGCAGGCGCCGAGCAATCCTTCCTGGACGAAGTGGCGGATGTTGCAGGCAAAGATCCCATAGAATTTAGGCTTGAGCTATTGCGCCGGGCACAGAAAAACCCAATAGGCGAAAACAATGATTATGAAGCCGACCGTTATGCAGGAGTATTGGAATTGGTCAAAGAAAAATCGGGCTGGGGTAAAGATATTTCGAATGTCCATAGAGGTGTCTCTGCATATTTCTGCCATAACAGTTATGTTGCTCAGGTATTGGATATGGTCATAGAGAAAGGCAAACCTGTAGTGCAAAAAGTACACTGTGCTATAGACTGTGGCATCGTTGTAAATCCCGATGCCGCTATAAATCTTGCCGAAGGTGGCATAGTAGACGGCATAGGTCATGCCATGTATAGTGCCATTACTTTCAGGGATGGGATGCCAGAACAAAACAACTTTGACAGGTACCGCCTGATCAGGCATGGTGAGGCTCCGAGATCTATAGAAGTTCACTTCGTGAAAAATGAAATAGACCCAACTGGTCTTGGAGAACCGCCATTCCCGCCTATTATGGGAGCACTTGCCAATGCTTTGTACAAAGCAACAGGACAACGACATTACCATCAACCGTTTATTTCAGAAAGACAGGTAGTGGGGTAGGAATTTTCAAGGAAGGAACTCCAATTATAATGGAGTTAGTATATTAATTGTTGCCTGGTATACCCAATTGTTGTAAAGCTTTGACTTTTTCCTAAATGATTTGCAGAAAGTTTATTTAAGGTATAAGAACAATCCATTTTATCAAAATAAAACGGTACTACCCTAATGCTATCAGGAACCCTGCTGTAGCCTTTGCAGTATTGACTGATAATCTCTGTTATTTGGATTGATTTGAAGTAAGAGGCGACATGTATTCATCGCACTATTTAACTGATTCAAATTAATTTCAGCTAAGAGTTTTATATATAGTAATCTTTCATCATAAGGGAACGTTTTTAATCCGGTTTCAATTATCTCGATAGACTCATTATTATTATTTTTCTGCTGAAGCATAAGAGCATAATTGTAATAAGCATTTGCATTTGGTGGTTCTTTAGAACAGGCGGCAGCCAAATATTCTAATGACTTATCCGTTCTATTCGTTTCGTTGTATAGTAAGCCCAACATATAATAGGGATAACTATAATCGGGTTCCTGTTCAATAATCTTTAAATACGTAGCCTCGCTTTCAGCTACCCGTCCTTTTTGGAAATAAATTAGGGCCAGATTCATACGGGACCTGTTATTATAGCTATCCTCTAAAACTGCTTTCTCATAAAACTCAAGAGCCTTATCCGAATCTCCAAGGCTTTGGTGATAGACCCCTAATTGATGTAAACCGGCAGGAAAATCAGAATTTAAATTAAGTTCCGTTAAATACTCTCCGCTCGCCTTCTTAAATTCCTCCAATTGTTCCACACTGCTTCTGTCAATGGTATTGAAGTAGTGCGCTGCCGAAATGCGCACAGCACGAACGGAATCTTTTAATAAGGGGATTATTTGGGGTGCGAAATCCGCACTTCCTATTGCTTCAAAAGCCCGTACAGTCTGATTTCTGACCAAAACTGACGAATCATTTAAATACCTGGTTAAATCAAGTATTTCTTCATATGAAATTGAAGTATTAGCATAAAGCCCTATAGCTGTAGCCCGGGCTATTTCGGGGTATTTTTTATCGGAAAAAACCTTTTTGAATTCCTGATTGTCTTCAGAATACCCTTTTAGTAAATGATCAGAAAAATGATCCGCTCTTTCAGGACCGTATTTGTCCACTATAAAGTCGCTCGCCCACTTGGCCGTCTTATCCGCATGACATTTATTGCAGGCATTTGGGGTACTGTATGTTACCGATTGATCTGGTCTGGGAATTCTAAAACTATGATCTCTTCTGTAATCATTCACCATATACAATTTACCGTCCATATGGCAGTTAACACAAAGAGCTGCATCTGTATTCATTGCATGGTAATGGTGATCCGGTGTATTATACGTATCCGGAACATGGCATGTTAAGCATAAGTCATTGCCCTGCTTTTTTAATTTAAGGGAATGTACGTCATGGCAGTCCTTGCAGGAAACCCCAAGTCCGTACATTTTGCTTTGAAGAAAGGAAGTATACACATAAACTTCGTCTCGTATCTGTCCATCTAATTCATATAAAGGATCTTCCAACATTCTTGGAAAATAGTGATCCATAAAATTACCGGTATAATCAAAATACGGCGTTAGGTTTGTCCTTCTGGAATGACACCTGGCACATTTATCTACCAACTCTTTGGGTGGCACAGAACTACCCATGTACATTTCAGGGGGCAAAACGCCATTTGCTTCATTTTCCTCTTGTTTATTATAGAATGATACGTGCGCACTTGAAGGGCCATGACATGCCTCGCATGCCACATTTATTTCGCTAAAAGTCGTATTGTATACTCCTGCAGCCAAATCATAATTTTTACGCAGGTCTGTTGAATGACAATCAGCGCACATGGTATTCCAACGCTGACTCCCCCCGGACCAATTGATCCATTCATCATGTTTGATGTCCAGATCGGGTTGCAGATGAAACCACTTTCCTTCCTGTGTATCCCATGCAGTTAACAGGCAATTGTATTCTCCATTAGGAAACTGCACTATATATTGCTGTAAAGGCGTATACCCAAAGGTGTAGACGATCTTGAAATCCGTATAAGTGCCATCTTCTCCCTGAGTATTTACATAGTAATCCGTTCCACGTCTAAAAAATGAACTTTTAACCCCTTTATGCGTAAATGTGGTATTATTAAAGTCGGCAAGAATAGTAGTAGAATCTGCAATTTTCATTGCCTGGTCATGATGCGAATTCTGCCATAAATCATATTCCTCCCTGTGACATTCCACGCAGGATGCGGTGCCAACAAATGTTGCATTGTGGGGTTTTTCTTCAATGTTCACATATTCTTTCTTTTCGATGCCATTACATGCAGCAAAAAGTAAAACCAAAAGTACAGAGTGCAACCAATAAGGAATTGAATACCTATTTATATTGTACATAAAATAGTGGATCATATAGGCTTGTAATCATGTGGTTTTTAGCAATGATAAATAATGAGGGAAATTAAGCAATTCTTGGAAATAAAGTCGCTTGTATTAAAAGTTCATCCTTAGATGATAAATAAATAGTATTTTCGTTTAATCTCTTAAAGTTTGTTTTATATGTACCGTACACCTCAGTATACCTCTAAATATATAGGGCCAGTACAAGTAACTAAAATTATCTTCCTATTCCTTCTTATTGGGGTTTTTCTGAGTCCCGTCCACCACACTTATGGCCAGGATGATAAAAAGACAAGCAATACAGAAAAAGAAACACAAGACCAGGTTATTCCGGTACCTGAAATTTCAGAAATAATTCCTTTGGCTTCGGACATTGAAGTAAGATTACTGCGCACTAATAAGATATTGTCAGATACCATAAATAACAGTGCCCTTGTTAGTTCGCTCAAAAAAATCAATGAAAATTTAGATTCCCTGCAAATTACTTTGAATAGACTGAAAACTTCAGGGCCACCAAGCTTTAATTCCATTAAAACATTTAACCTTGAGCTTCAGGAAGTTGTTCAAAGTTTCAAAGATACCAATATCCCTCTGACAGCGGAGATTGCTAAAATTGAGGACCAAAGAAAAATGTGGTTGAAAGAGCAGGAAAACTGGTCATTATGGGAAGATTCCCTGGTAACTAAAAACACACCGCAACAAATTAAAAAAACTTTTGAGAAATCAAATACAGCTATAAATACGGCGCTTAAAAGTCTGGTTCCAAAATTGGATCAATTATTAATACTTCAGGGAAACAGTTATAAAATTCAACCGAAAATTGAGATCCTGCTGGATGAATTTGAGAGGTTTAGTCAGCAAAATAAGGAGCTTGTTATTCTGGATCAGTCAGACGCAATGTTTTCTTCAGAATTCAGAAATAAATTTAACCCGGAACTATGGGAAAATACCAGGAAAGGTTTAGTAGAACTTTCATACACAAACAAGTTTCATGGAGCTGCTTATTTCTGGGGAATTCTTTTGGGAATATTCCTATTCATAGCAGTTTATTTGGTGATGAAGAAAAGCATTGAAGCTATCGGGAGTGACACTGATTATAAATTCCTTGCAAATAAGGCTTTTGCTTCTGCATTATTTCTCAGCGTAACCACCACCTATATACTAATTAAATTTGACGCAATGCAAGCCATAGAGGAGCTGTTAGTTTCCATAATTATAGGAGCCTCTTTTTGTTATCTTTTAAAAGATCAATTAAAGTCCTGGGAGAAACAGTTTGTATATTTACTGGTGCTGTTGGTATTGCTTGATGACTTCTTTTTTGTTATTAATTTACCTACACCGCTCATTAGAATATACATAACAATTATTTCTCTAGTCCTAATCCTGCTTTGTGTCATATGGCTTAGAAAACGAAGGAAAGAAAATATTTCTAAATTCTGGTCATTCCTGCTGCTTATCGGAGCCCTTTATTTTGGCATCGTATTTTTGGCAGAAATTAGTGGCAAAGAAGTTTTGGCACTATATTTATTCGATTCTTTTATTCGCACAGCAATTCAACTAACCCTATATGGTATTTACTTATTCATATTCCACGGTGCCTTAAAATGGCTTCTTGTGTACTTTAATTCCAAACAAAAATATATATCTTCAGAGAATATCTCCTCGGGTGTTAATCGGTTAACTAGGTTTATAACCTTTCTTACAATAGCTTATTTTATTCTTCCACAATTATTAGTAACCTGGGGGGTTTACAGTAATTTGCAGGAGGCAAATAACAATTTTATGGCTTTGGGATTTACGATTGTGGATACCAGGGTAACACTGCATTTATTAATTGCGTCCATATGTGTACTTTATGGCTCATATATCGCTTCTTCCCTTTTTAGTCGGTTTATGATGAATGAGACTTTGGACGAAAAGAGTTTAGATAAAGGAACACGACTTTCCATAGCGCAGCTTGCTCATTATTTGATTATGTTTATAGGCTTCTTGGCAGCTATTTCTGTTTTAGGTTTCGATCTTACCAATTTCACTATTATATTGAGTGCCCTGAGTGTTGGTATTGGTTTTGGGCTTCAGGGATTGGTTAACAACTTTGTCAGCGGACTTATCTTACTTTTTGAAAGACCTATCCGCGAAGGAGACATTGTGGAGACGCAGGATGTACCATGGTCAACAGTTAAACAGATTGGACTGCGATCTACACGATTACTGACTTATGAACAGAGTGATCTTGTCGTGCCTAATTCTGAACTTGTTTATAAAAATGTCACTAACTGGACTTTAAGCAATAGAAACAGGAAATTAATCTTGCCCGTAGGCGTTGCGTACGGGTCTGATATTTCTTTAGTAATAAATACCTTAATGGAGACAGGTAAAAGTCATGATTCTTTAATGAAAAGTAGTATTCCTGTCGTTCTATTCAGAGGCTTCGGCAACAGCGTCCTGAATTTTGAACTATGGGTCGTGACCAAATATGTTGAAAGGGGTCTATCTATTAAAAGTGAGATTTATCAGGATATCCACAACAGATTCGAAAAAGCAAACATTAAAATTGCTTATCCACAATTAGATGTTCATCTCTACAAGACAGACCAATAAAATAATTCTACCCCAAGGTGTAATCGTAATTAGTACGCGTTTTAGTACCTGATTAACCCTTTTTTTTTTATTAAAACAAGAATAAGTTTTTAGCCCATATGTACTATATTTGTAAGGTAGGTTCATCCTTTGTGATAGATCTGAAGGACTACAGAATATCTCAGAAAAAAATAGTAACAAATAAAACATTTGCCATGAACAAATTAATTAAATCTTTCTCTTTTCTTTTCGTTGCAGTAATGTGCACAAGCCATTTATATGCTCAGGTAACCAGTGACTATGACAACACTGTAGATTTTACCCAGTTCAAGACAATTAAATTCTTAGGTTGGCAGGATAATAGTGACCAACTAATCAACGATCTGGATAAACAAAGAATCCTGGAAAGTTTTGGAAAAGAATTCGAAATGAGGAATCTCACCTTTGTAGAACAGGGAGGTGATTTAGCGGTAACCTTATATCTTGTAATAGATCAAAAAACAAGTACAACGGCATACACCAATTATACAGGTGGCATGGGCTATGGTGGCAGATGGGGCTATGGCTATGGTATGGGATATGGTGCCGGTATGGGCATGGGGTCAGCTACCACAACTTATTCTGAAAATGATTATGAGGTAGGTACTTTTGTCGTTAGTGTTTATGATGGAGAATCAAAAAAATTAATTTGGCAGGGTATCTCCACCAAGACCATAAATGAAAACCCTAAAAAAAGGCAGAAAAGCATACCAAAAGGGGTAGCAAAATTAATGAAAAAGTATCCTGTGAAACCACCTAAATAGGAGTTAATGTTTCTTTTTGGCTATTTGTTTTTATAAGCTGGAAAAATATAAAAATACCAATAGCAAATGCCCCATAGTTATCTCTCAGTACCATGGGGCATTTGCTTTATATTATAAATATATATTACTAAAGACTAAAAGTCAGTTTATTCAGCCATCTTCATATTCGGAGCATAAGAATACTGCGGCAGATACCAGCCTTCTGTTATTTTGGCTTCTTTTACCAGTTCCATAAGTTTAGTCCATAATAAGGTTCCGCTATCTCCTAACATTTCGGAAGTTTTTTCAAGGTTCTGATGATAATCCAGAGGAGATTTAGCCCAGGTGGTCAAAATATACATAGGGCGCTCTAACCCTATTTGACCCGCAAAGACCCTGAATCCCATATCCACATTCTTCGTTTTATACAAATGTTTATATGCGGCAAGGATCTCTTCAACTTCTTCTTCTGACCCCGGGTAGAAATGATAATAGTGCCATTTCCTGTAGGTATTGCCTTCATCCCATTGCAGTGTAGAAGGAACATAAGATAATTCAGCTTTATATTGAACAACATAATGCCTGTAGGAATCTAAAGCAAGGTCAAAATAATCCATGATAAGGCTCAACTCAGGCTTGTTGACCCGTTTTATTAGAGCCTCACGGGTTCCTTCACTCAAACCATCCAGGTTTTTTAAGGGTATTACATGTGTAAACTCAAAGTTATCCTGAATATGTGTAAAATAGTTAAATCCCTCTACCTGATTCTCGGTCAGGTAATTTTTAAGATCCGCAAGGGACATTTCATACTCATCGGCCATTGCAGGAGAAACTTTATCTTCTCGAACCAATAGTAAGTTCACATTCTCCTCCATATCCTGACCAAAGGCATTCGCCAAAAGTAAAAACATAAAAAGGGTGTTGAAATAGTTTTTTATAGAAGTAATCTTCATAATAATTGATTTAATAATTATATGGTTTAGGTTATTAGTTTACAGTATACCCTTTGCCCTGCAGGCATGCACTGTATGCTTTTTTAAAGCTATTCATCATATCAGCTTCTGCCTGGCCGGCAGCCTGATTGTTTGCCTGTTGCTGCTGTGATCGCCCTACCCTACTTGCTCTCCGACCTCCCAGGCCTCCCGCTACAGCACCAATGGCAGCACCTTTCCCGGCATCACCTGCAATTGCACCTATTGCAACTCCTGCCAATGCCCCTCTTGCTGCTCCTCCAACAGCAGCCCCATCGGGTCCCATGTCAACTTGCTGTGCCTGTACCTGTGGAGGGTTTAAAGGGTCTATGCCACTTTGCTGAACTCCCCACTTATAGCAATAAGATTCATCATCTGCCTGTTGCGCCGCACTCTGGTCCTTTGCCGGAAAAACATACAAACCCACTTTATTGGAAACCATAGCCCCCAGAGACTGTTCCTGCGAATAAACATTAAATAGTGCTCCACCTAAAAAAGCACCAATTACAAATAGATATTTGGATTGTGGTAATTTCATAACTGATTTTTTTATTATTATTTACAATTATTATGTAATTTTTTATAGCGTAAATGTATTAATATTATTTTTTAATTTTATTAAAGAACTAATAATAAAAGCTAACTATCTGGTTAATTTGAGCTAGGCTAAAAAAGTAATTCTGGTATAGAGAATCACCCTATTAGTTTACATATCACAACCTATCAATTCATTTTCTTTTCACTATTTTTGGGAAATTTTCTAAAGCGCAGCAATCTCATTTTATGAAAAAAATATTATTTATTGCCTTCGGGCTTCTATTTGCCTGTAACTCTTCACAGAAGACGGTTTCAGAACTGGCTGTTTCCGCAACTACAGAGGTCATGGCTGATCCGCAGGACTATGCAGCAACCATTACTGAAAAAGAACTTAAAGAACATTTATATATCTATGCCTCCGATGAATTTGAAGGAAGAGAAACCGGGAAACCCGGACAAAAAAAGGCAGTAGACTATCTCAAATCAAATTACCAGGCCATGGAAATCCCGGCGGCAAAAGAAGATGGCAATTATTTCCAGGAAGTTCCACTAGAATTTCCCAGGGTTCCTGAAGGCTCAATAAAGGCCGGAGAGACTTCCTATGAGTTAGGATCCGACTTTTTAACATTTACTCCCATTGAAGGAAACTTTGATGAAATTATATATGTTGGCTACGGAATAGAAGATAAAGCTTACTCCGACTATAAAGGCCTGGATGTATCGGGCAAGCTCATATTAATGAAGTCAGGTGAGCCTGTAAATGAAGATGGTACCTACCTAGTTTCAGGCAGCACCAAAAAATCTGTTTGGAGTGATAGGTCTGAAGCTCCTGGTGCCAGACTGCAGCTGGCCAGAAGTAAAGGAGCTAAAGGTATACTTTATTATGATCCCGATAATTATGATCGGTACAAGAGATACTTTGACTACTTAAAAGAGAGTGAAAAAGCAAAACTGGAAATTAAGGTTGAAGGAGAAAATGCTTCCTTAGTCCTTCTTAGTGAAACCATGATTAAAAGTATTTTTCCTGCCATTATGGAAACCCAGGCTTCCGGAAGTATTCCACTGCCTGTCTCCTTTGAAGTTAAGAGTAACAATGAGGTGGTTTCTTCTGAAAATGTTGTTGCCGTTATTCGTGGTTTTGAAAAGCCGGATGAGTTTGTGGTCATATCTTCACATTTAGATCATATAGGGGTTAATGACAATGGTGACATTAATAATGGTGCAGATGACGATGGTTCCGGAACCGTTGCTATGCTTGAAATTGCCGAAGCTTTTAAACAGGCTGCAGATTCCGGTAACGGGCCAAAACGATCTATAGTATTCCTGCATGTTACCGGTGAAGAAAAAGGCTTGCTTGGATCAAAGTACTATACAGATAATGATCCTGTTTTTCCTCTTTCTCAAACAGTTGCCAACCTCAATATTGATATGATTGGGCGCATTGATCCTAAATATGAGCGTGACGGAAATTACGTCTACCTTATTGGTTCTGATAAGTTAAGTAAGGAGCTTCATGAACTATCGGAAGATATTAATGACAAATATGCTCAGCTGAAATTAGATTATACTTATAACGATGAAAATGATCCCAATCGTTTTTATTACCGAAGCGACCATTACAATTTTGCGAAAAATAATATTCCAATCATTTTTTATTTTAGTGGTACACATGAAGATTATCACAGACCTGGAGACACACCGAATAAAATAAACTATGATGCCCTGGAAAGCCGCTCGCGACTAATCTTTTACACAGCCTGGGAAATTGCAAACAGGGAAGATCGTGTTGAGGTAGATATTACCCCCTCTAAATAAAGATACTGACCAGCTGGAACATTTCATTCTTTTACAATTTTTTTAAAGTAGACCAGGAAGAACATAAAAAATAAGCCCCATCAATAATGACAGGGCTTTAAACAATTATTAAGGGTGGAAGACCGGGTTCGAACCGGCGACCTCTGGAACCACAATCCAGCGCTCTAACCAGCTGAGCTACAACCACCATTTGTAAGCGCTGGCAAAGGTAAATTTTTTTACCCATTGTTTCAAACTAAACTCCTGAAATTTTTGGAGCTATACCATGGTTTAGACCTTAAACCAACAGCGCCATAAATCAACGAAAAATCATCAATATTTTTAAAAATACCGATGAAATGCACAGTAAGGTCGATAAAACACACAAAATTAGGCGTTTCACAACATAAATTAGACCATTAGCCATCACAGCTGTAATTTTATTAATAGAATTGGTTAGTAACCTATGCCCTTTATTTTGACCTACATCCGGACACATTGTATAGACGTCATTAAGTATGCTGCAATTGTTATACTTGTCATATGCAGTATTACTGATGCCAATGCTCAGCAGGAACTGCAAAAAAAATACAAAGACAGTATCCGGCAACTTAGGTCCCATAAAGACTTTTCTACAAAAGACACCCTTTATATTGACCTTTTGAATGAATTAGGGTCACAACTTAGATATTATGATACAGATAGCCTGTTACTCCTTTCCAAAGAGGCGCTTCAATTAAGTATTGATTCTGGCTACAAAGAAGGCGAATGCAGATCCAGACTTCGTTTGGGGGATTACTTTTCTGATAAGGGAGATTCCGATAAAGCGATTTACAATTATGAAGTCGGTCACGAGATTGCCAAAGAACTTGGGAATAAAGATCTAAGCCTTAGAATCATTAACAATCTTGCAGGAGAAAATGCTTATAAAGGAGACTATGCCCATGCTTTGACGGGATACCTGGAAGCAATTGAAATTGCGGAAGAAATAGGCGATAAAAAGATGTTATCCATTATGAATGAGAACATCGCCAACCTATATGCCTCTCAAAAGGACTATAAACAATCGCTCGATTTTTACAACAAAGTAAAAAAAATAAATGGGGAGCTGGGAAATGAGGTTATTGTGGCTGAAACCTTAAGTAATCTGGCCTCTGTTTACGCAGATATGGGTAAGCTTGACTATGCTATGTTTAATATAAATTCAAGCGTTGCCATTTTTGAAAAGCACTAAATATTAGATTGGTTGGCATTTACCTACGAAATTAAAGGAAA
>Ga0316196_10000071_pt1 | contig 27768 bp, 22 predicted proteins | sample Eddsed2cm_MG_FD_204938 | JGI IMG/M metagenome (GOLD analysis project Ga0316196, IMG submission 204938) | Coastal sediment microbial communities from Maine, United States - Eddy sediment 2 cm | ecosystem: Environmental > Aquatic > Marine > Coastal > Sediment | place: USA: Maine | collected... | reverse complement strand
GCCTTGTGAGCTAAATTGCCTTAAAATGCTTAAAATTGAGGAAACTCACGCGCAGCGCAGGCGCTTGCATCGCGTGATGCTCTATCTATTTTTTATGAAATTTACAGAATGCCAAAATTTTAGCTCATTTTCGTAATTATCCTTTACGGGGAAATATTGCTATGAAAAAGGGAGCCTTCTTTAAAACGATCAGGGTTTTTGTCGTTTTACTGGTGGCCGTTGCCATTGCGGTGACACTGGTTGTTTTGCGACCCAAGGCAAAGCGGCAGGTACCGGTTGAAAAAGGACGTCTGGTGGAAGTACTCCCCGCCAGGACCGAGGACGTCCAAATGATCGTGGAATCTTTTGGTACGGTGGCACCCCGTGAATCACTTAAGCTGGTTGCACAAGTTCGTGGAGCGATTGTCGAGATATCTCCGACCTTTAAAGAAGGCAGTTTCATTAAAAAAGGCAACCGGCTAATTCAAATTGATCCAAGAACATACGAGTTGGAAGTGAAGCGGCGCAGCGTCCAGATCAAACAAACCGAAGCGGAACTTAAGCGTCTGAAACAGGAGGTGGTCAACCTTCAATCTATAGTGAAAATTGCCAGATCCGATGCGAACCTGGCTGAGAATGAATATTTGCGCTTGAAAAAGCTCATCCGAAGAAAAGTTATAGCGCAATCCCAGCTGGATAAATCCGAACAGGCCTATCTGGCAAGTCTGGAGCGGCTCCAGGCTCTTGAAAATCAAATGGCCTTGATCGGTCCTCAAAAAGAACAGTTGAGTGCGGCACGAGACATGGCTAATGTTATGTATGAACAGGCGAAATTGGATCTTGAACGCTCCGGCATTGATGCACCTTTTGATGGTTGGGTGCTTGAGAAGGCAATCGAGGTGGGTCAGCATGTTAATGTGGGACAACTTCTCGGCAGTATTTACAAATCCGGCAAGTTAGATATCGTAGTGCGTATCCCGTCCAAAGATTTCGAATGGTTTCCAGCCGGTTTTGGGCAGGATACCCCGATTACAGCCGATGTCTTATTTGAAAATGCCGGTCAACTCTATACCTGGAGAGGACATGTCGCCCGGGTTATGGCCATGATGGATGAGAGAACCCGAACATTGCCGATGGTGATCGAGGTCGATGAACCTGCGATCGACGAACAAACAAAAAACTATTTTCGTCTGAGACCCGGGATGTTCGTGACCATTGAGATCAAGGGTAAAGCAATTGAGCAGGCCTTTGTGGTGCCGCGGTATGTCGTTTATCCGGGAGATGTTGTTTACACCGTCAAAGACAATCACCTTAAAATTAAAGAGGTAAACATTTTACGCAGTTATAAGGAATCAGTTATTATAAATAGGGGGTTATCAGAAGGAGAACTTATCATCAAAACCCCATTATCTTCAGTTAAGGAGGGGATGAGTGTCAGGTTGAAGTCAGAGGACTGATGACAGACTACAGACTACAGAGAACAGATGACAGAGGGCAGAGGACGGAGGCGGGTAAGGATAGAAGCTGAGAAATTGAGAAGTTAAGAAGATCGGAGATCAGAAGTCAGAGGTCGGAGGGCAGAAGACAGATGGCAGAGGACAGAAGACAGAGGGCGGATGACAGATGACAGATGACGGATGGCAGATGACAGATGACAGATGACGGAGAATAGAAGACAGAGGACAGAGGACGGAGGTCGGAGGTCAGAGGTCAGAGGAAAGATGACAGAAGACAGAGAACAGATTACAGAGAGTAAGTAACAGGGGATCCCTCGTGGCGATAAGGATTATGGTGCGGTAAATAGAGGAAAGCTCTGTGAAAATAGAAGACAGATGACAGATTGCAGAAGCAAGAGGAGTAGATGTGGGGATAAAGAGCGTCAAGGATTTGAAAGTATATAATATCGCCTTTGAATTGGCCATGAAAATATTTAAACTGACCCAGGATTTTCCAAAAGAAGAACAATATTCCTTAACAGATCAAATGAGACGATCCTCGAGATCCGTAGCAATTAATATCCGTGAAGGATTCGCGAAGAAAAGATACGAAAACGTTTTTATAAGACATTTAAATGACGCCCTAGGTTCATCCGAAGAAACAAGGGGCTGGTTGGATTTTTCTTTAAGATGCCGGTATATCGATCCAAAGATACATGAGATGTTAGATACATCTTACGACGAAGTCAATGCTATGTTGTATAGCCTGATGAAAAATTGGAAGCCCCTAAAATGATCCACCTAATATCTGTCTTCTGTCCTCTGTCTTCTGGCCTCTGGCCTCTGTCTTCTGGCATCTGGAGAATAAAACATGCGTGCTCTCGGAAAGTGGTCCATTAAAAATAATGTCAGCGTAAACCTCATCATGATATTCATCATCATGGCCGGTATTTTTACGGTCATGAAGATGCGGCGGGAAATGTTTCCCCAATTCTCGCTGGACATGATTGCTACTTCGGTGGTTTACCCCGGCTCGAGTCCGGAAGAGGTGGAAGAGGGCATTTGCATTAAGATAGAAGAAAAAATCCAGAGCATTGAGGGAATTAAGACCCTCAGATCCACCGCGCGGGAGGGAAGTGGCGAGGTCGTTGCAGAACTCGAAACCGGAGCGGATGTTCAGAAAATTCTGGATGAGATCAAGGCGGAAGTGGATCGTATCGACACCTTTCCGGATGAGGCTGAGCAACCGATGGTGATGGAGATCATCAACAAGGATCCGACCATCTCGGTGGCAATTTTCGGGGAGGTCTCGGAAAAACGAATGCGTCAAATCACCGAAAGAATCCGGGACGACCTGTTGGATGCCAAAATGGTAGCCCACCAATACACCGGCGGCTGGCAGGATTTAATTGCTTCCATTCTTAAACGCTTTCGATTCAAACAGCCGGAAGCCATTACGCAAATCGATCTTGTCGGGGTGCGCGACTATGAAATCGCCGTGGAAGTGTCGGAGGAAAATTTACGCCGTTATGGTCTTTCATTTGATCAGGTCGTCAGTGCGGTGAGGTCCGGCAGTATCGATCTTCCGGGTGGCCAAATTAAAACCGGGCAGGGGGAGATCCTGATTCGGACCAAAGGTCAACTATATACGGGCTCGGAGTTTGAAAAGATTCCTCTAATTACGTTGAACGACGGCACTGTGGTGAGGCTAGGGCAGGTTGCAAAAGTCATCGATGGATTCGAAGATTTAGATATCAAGACCCGATTCAACGGAAAGCCGGCTGCCATTGTCCAGGTGAGCCGAACCAGCGAACAGGATATCATTGAGATAGCCAAAATTGCCCGCAACTATGTGGAGACTTTGAAACAGGACCTTCCTGAAGACCTTGAATTTGCAATCTGGGGGGATATCTCCACGATGGTGGAGAGCCGCATCGATCTGATGCTGCGCAACGGGTTTCAGGGTATTTTGCTGGTTTTTATTGCACTGGCCCTTTTTCTGAATCTGCGCCTGGCATTCTGGGTAGCTCTCGGAATTCCCATTGCGTTTATGGCGGCCTTCATCGTTCTCAGCGGATTTGATCAAACCATTAATATGATCTCGCTTTTCGCGTTTATTATGACCCTCGGTATTCTGGTGGACGATGCCATTATTGTCGGTGAAAATGTCTATTCGCACTACAGCCGGGGTAAATCGCCCGCGGCGGCGGTCGTCGACGGCTTAAAGGAAGTCGGAGGACCGGTGGTGATGGCGGTCAGCACAACGGTGGTGGCTTTTGCCCCATTGTTGTTTATTGCAGGCCTCATGGGTAAATTTATTGCAGTCATGCCCCTGGCCGTCATCATTATCCTGATCGTTTCCCTCGGCGAAGCCTTGATCATACTTCCCTCCCATCTGAACCATGCCCTGGCCCAATCAGAGAAAAAAGACCGCAAATTGACATCCTGGCATGAACGCCTGCGGGAGAAATTAGAGAAGGGAATGCGTGCAGCCATTGACCGGGTATATTCGCCGGCGATTAAATATGTGGTCAAAAATAGATATTTTACCTTTTCCATCGGCATCGGTGTCTTGATTATCAGTCTGGGAGTCATCGCCGGCGGATACGTACCTTTTGTTTTTTTCCCAAAAGGGGAAAGCGACTGGATCGTAGCGGAAGTCATTTATCCTCTGGGAACGCCCTACAACCTAACCGAAGAGACCATTGAATATCTCGAACAAGAATCATTTGAACTCAATACGGTTTTTTCCGAGTTTTCAAAAAATAACGGTGGATTGTTGAAAAACACCTTTTCAATTGTCGGTGCAATTCCTCGACGTGACTGGAAACCTCCTGAATATGGCGGTCATGTCGGACAAGTCTGGCTTGAGCTGGCCTCCTCAGAAAACCGGGAGGATATTTCAACCCATGCAATTCTGAATAAATGGCGCGATTTGATCGGAGAAATCCCGGGCGTCGAAAGGCTGACCTTTGCCACTCTGGAAGGCGGACCGGCCGGCAACCCGATCGAGATTCAGCTCAGCGGCCAGGACTTTGATCAACTCCAGCAGGCCGCCGCCGAATTGGAAACAGAATTGGCAACCTATCCCGGAACATTTGACATTTCCAACAATTTCAAACCCGGCAAGCAGGAAAAAAAAGTTCGGATCAAGGAGGGATCTCGTTCCATCGGCGTGACCATGCGTGATCTTGCCCGACAAATTCGTCAGGCATTTTACGGTGAAGAAGCATTGCGCATTCAGAGGGATAGAAACGATGTCAAGGTCATGGTTCGTTATGCGAATAAAGAACGACACAGCCTGGCAGGGATTGAAGAAATGCGCATCCGAACGCCTGATGGCCGTGAAATCCCGATTGAAGAGGTTGCCGATCTAACGACCGGCAGATCCTATTCCATCATCAGCAGGGTGGGTCGCAAACGAACTATCACCGTTATTTCCGATATTGATGCAACCATTGCCAATGCGAGTGTCATCACCGGTGAATTGAAGGCTAATTTTTTACCGATGCTTGCTGAGCGTTATCCCGGGATCGTTTATGACTTTGAGGGCCAGGAGAAAAGGACCAGCGAATCCCTTGACAGCATTAAAAGCGGATACCTGCTGGCCATGATGGGGATTTTCCTTTTGCTGGCCAGCCAGTTTCGTTCCTACATCCAGCCGGTGATTATTATGATGGCCATCCCTTTCGGCCTGATCGGAGCCATATTGGGCCATCTCATCATGGGTCTGGAATTCACCATTGTCAGCGTTTTCGGAATCGTGGCTTTGTCCGGAATCGTGGTCAATGATTCTCTGATATTGATAGATTTTATCAACCGCGCGTTGCGCAACGGTGCTGATGTTAACAGAGCCGTGATCGAATCCGGTAAAGCCAGATTCAGGCCGGTTTTGCTGACTTCGGTTACCACGATCGCCGGGCTTTTTCCATTGCTGCTGGAACGGAGTTTCCAGGCCCAGTTTCTGATCCCCATGGCAGTCAGTATTTGCTTTGGATTGCTGGTAGCCACCGTATTGACATTGCTCTATGTCCCTGCGCTTTATCTGATTGTCGCAGATGTCACCAATGTATTTGTGGGTCGGAGGACAGAGAACAGAGAACAGAAGACAGAGAACAGAAGGCGGAAGGTGGAAGGGGGAAGAGGGAATTCGGAAATGGGAATGCGGAAGTCGGCCTCCGGCCCGCAGGGGCCATAGGGGCCTACGCCCCGGAGGGAAGGTGGATTGACTATTGCATAGGGCAGGGAGCATGCCGCCTAGTGTAAAGGTAGAGGGCGGAGGACATCGCTTACTATGATGTCTTCAGCGCACTCTGTCTCGTCTTCGATCCGTTTCTTTTCGTGCTTCAAAACGCTGTTTTTCGATTGCGAGAACAAGCACAACTAGGACGACGAGTATGAAAAACTATTCTCAAATGTTTGCATTTATCGGTGGGCAATCACCACCGTGCGTAAACGAATTTTTGTAATGTTAGGGTTTACTATCCGCATCCAAGTACTCAACCACGGTGATAACGTTTTTATCGATACGGCGTCGATAAGAAACCTTGTCCATCATATTGCGAACCAGATGAATCCCCAAGCCGCCGATCTTGCGTTCTTCAAGCGGAAGCTCCATATCCGGCGTTTCAACACCCAGCGGATTAAACGGGATACCGCCATCAACCATCGACACCTTCAAACGATCGGCCGATAATTCCACCTTGACTTTGATGCCATGCTCCTTGTTATCCTGGTAGGCGTAAGAAATGATGTTGGTTAAGAGTTCATCGAATACCACATTCATTTTTAATCTGACTTTCTCCGGGATGCCATAGTCCTCAGCGAAGGTGTCAAAGTGCTTTTGAACTCGCGAATTTTCGGACAGACGATTCGGAACCGTGAGTTCCAGCTTCGGGCCGGCTGTTTCTTCCGGGGTTCTGAGAAATTGAATGGCCAGCACCGTCATATCATCCAACTGATCCGCCTCGTTTTCGAATCGGTTTACCTCTGAAATCGTCGCAGACACCATGTCTTCGACGGATTCAAATTCATAGGAAAAAATGAACTCAGCAAGGCGCTTATCGGAAAAGAGTTTGTTGGCGGTATCCCTGGCTTCGGTGACTCCGTCGGTGTAGGCCAGCAGAATGTCATTTTTTGACAGCACGGTCTTACCTTCTTTATAAACCAACCCCCTCACCATTCCGAGTACCGGACCGTGGAGGCTGTCCAAAATTTCGAGAGACCCTTCTGCCTGTCTGATATACGGTGGTTTGTGTCCGGCATTCGTATATAACAATATCCCGGTATTGATATTCAGAATACCCATGAAAAGTGTTGCAAAAGTGGCGGCTTTGTTAATCCCGCAAAGTTCCTCATTGACATGGGTAAGGATGCTTGCCGTCGAGAAATCATCTCCCGCCCTCGACTTAATAATGGATTTCGCAATCGACATAAACGAGGCGGCCGGCAGGCCATTTCCAGAAACGTCACCGATGCAAAAACAAAAGCGATCATCCCCTATAAAAAAGAAATCATAGAAATCTCCCCCAAATTCGCGGGCCGGTTGTAGGGTGGCATACAGATCGAACTCATCATGGTCCGGGAACGCCGGGAATTCGGACGGCAGCATGCTCAGCTGGATTTTGCGGCCGACGCTTAACTCGTCTTTCAATTTATCTTTATGAGACTCAATGATTTTGTAGGCCTGCTGCAATTCATCCACGTTGTGTTTCAACGCCAGGTGGGTGTTGACGCGGGCCTTGACGATAGGAGGATATATGGGTTTTGTGATATAGTCCGCAGCACCCATTTCAAGGCACCTGGACTCCTCTCTGATTTCCCCCTTGTCGGTGATGAAGATCACGGGGATTGCGCGGGTGATTTCATCAGCCTTCAAGCGCCGACACAGCTTGTGGCCATCCATCTCGGACGTCGTGATATCCAACAGAATCAAATCCGGTGGATCGTCAGTGATGACCTCGTCCAAAGCCTGTTTTCCACTCATCGCCTCCACGATCTCATAGTCCGGTTTTAGCAAGTCGACCAAGACCTTAAAATCGGGTTGCGCATCTCCAACGATCAGGATTTTCTTGCGTTCTCCCATACTTCTCTTCCTCCCACGACACTGCTATGACGCGGCTGAACGGTGTTCACGAATAAAACGAAGCAGCGTCTGCATGAACCGGGAACCACTTGCAAGTGACTCCGCAAAGCTGAAGTCTCTTTTCCGATCAAACTGGCCGTTTCGGCAGCCCGAGGCTGGGCTGAACCCTGAACCCCTGAAGGATTATACCCCGCATATGGCTGATATTTCGACCTGCGCATCTTTGGGAAGTCTTCCAACTTCTACAGTTTCCCTCGCTGGAAGACTTTCTGCGAAAAAGCTGCTATAAACATCGTTAAACTTCACGAAATCTTCCATGTCTTTTAAAAAGCATGAGCATTTCAGCACATTTTGCAGGGTCAACCCGGCTGCTTTGATGATGGCCTGCACGTTTTCCAATACCTGTTTTGTCTGAACTTCAATATCGCCTTCAACCAGTTCACCGGTTTTAGGATCTATCGGAATTTGTCCGGAGACGAAAAACAGATTTCCATATTGGGTTGCCTGCGAGTATGGTCCGATAGCAGCCGGCGCGTGATCGGTGGCTATAATTTTTTTCATGAAATTTTCCTCCTATGGTTCGCTAAAATGGGTTAGTTGGTTTGGATCGTTAGGTTCACTTCTCGTGGGAGCGGCTTCCAGCCGCGAAAAAAAGTCGCTAAACTAATAAATAATAACAAATAACTCCGGATTTTTACCTGTCTGCCGACTTCTGATTTCTGTCTTCTAACATCTGTCCTCTGCCATCTGTCCCCTGTCTACCGACATCTGTCATCCGTCCTCCGCCATCCGACATCGATCCTCCGACATTAGGCATCTATCATCTGATTTGAGAATAATCCTCGCATCCACGATGCTCAGCCCGTTTTGATGCACGATGACCGGATTGAGATCCATTTCAGCTATTTGAGGATAAGCTTCAACGATTTCAGAGCAAAGCATCAGCAATTTGGTGATGGCCTTTTTGTCCAGCGGCGGTTTGCCTCGGGAGCCGTTCAGGATCGGAAAGGACTTTGTTTCTTCGATCATTTTTCTGGCGCCGGTGGGCGAGAGGGGGATGACCCGAAAGGAAACGTCTCTTAATATCTCAACCATGATTCCGCCCAGTCCGTACATGATCACCGGGCCAAATTGATCATCGTATTTGGTCCCGATAATCACCTCCACCCCTTCGGCCGCCATGGGAGACACCAATACGCCCCGGATATCGGCATCAGGGTTATAATGGCGTGCGTTGCGGATGATGTCTTTGTAGGCCTGACGCACCTCTTTTTGCGTGTGAAGCTTAACCCGCACGCCGCCGGCCTCGGTTTTGTGCAGGATGTTGGGAGAGACAATCTTGAGGACCACATCGCCGCTGGCTTTGGCGGCGATCTCGACGGCCTCATCAGCGTTTTTGGCCAGCAGATCCCTGCTAACCGGTGCACCGTGCAAGCCAAAAAGTTGTTTGGCTTCATTTTCCAGCAAGGAATGGCGCCCGTCTTGGCGGACGGTCTTGAAAATTGCCTCGCCCTGCGGTTTGGCTTTGGCTCCCCAATTCAACACAAAGGTGTTTTTGGGGTGATAGCTTTTGAGATAGCTGCCGTATTCGGCCAGTGCGCTGATACATTTGACGGCCACATCCAGAGAATCGAAGACCGGAATATTGTAATAACGCAGCAGATCCAGCGCGTGCGGTTTTTCAGAATTATAGAGGCTGTGCAGCACGATCGGTTTGTTGCGCGATCTGACCAGCTTTCCCATGCGATGGGCCGCATCTTCTTCCATCAGAGACAGGCTCTCGGCGAAGCGGATGCCGTAGCCACCGAAAAGCCCCACAATCAGCAGTCCGCCGACATTGGGATCGTTTAAAATGATTCGGGCACAATCGGCAAATACCGACGGATCGGCATCTGTGCCGCCGGCCACATCGACCGGATTTGGAACGGATGCCGCTTGCGGCAGGAGACTTCTCAATTTATTCCGGGTCTTTTCGCTAAACTCGGGAATTTCAATGTTCAAATCGGTTAAAAGATCGGAGGCAATTGTGGCATGACCGCCGCCGTCGGCCAAAATGGCGATCTTGTTATTTTTAATCGGCGGTAGGCTTGAGAGCGTTTCAGCCACTGGGAACAATTCGTCGGAATTTTCGATGACGATAATGCCGGCACGTTTAAACGCTCCCCGGGCCACTTCGGAGATGCCTGCCAGCGCGCCGGTATGGGACCCCGCGGATTTTTTACCGGTGGACGAGCGCCCGCTCTTAAGCAGAACAATCGGCTTTTCAAGGGTCGTTTTCTGGGCCTGTTGGATGAATTCGCGGCCGTTGCGCAATCCCTCCACGTACATTAAAATCGCTTTTGTATCAGGGTCATGCTGAAAAAATTCCAAATATTCGTGAAATTGAATATCCGCTTCGTTGCCGACCCCGACGTAATAGGAAAACCCTTTGCGGCTTTTAATTTTGGCCTCGGTGATCAATGTCAGGGCCATATTGCCGCTCTGGGTTAAAAGGGCGATATTGCCTGGCGGCGCATCCTTTAATCCCACCAGGTTTAAGTGGTCATGCAGGTTAAGCATGCCGGACGTATTGGGGCCAATCAAACGAATATGGTGTTTTTTGGCCACGGCGACCATTTCGCTTTCCAGCTTCCGGCCTTCGCGGCCCATTTCTCCGAATCCCCCCGCCAGTACCACCGCTCCGCTGACCCCGTTTCGACCACAATCTTCCAGGACCGCCGGCAGGGTCCCAGCCGGAGTGGCCACCAGCGCCACATCCACCGGTTCATCGATATCTGAGATTTTTTTGTAGCATTTAAATCCCAGGATACTTTTTTCTTTGGGGTTTACCGGATATATTCTGCCCTCATATTTTTCATCCAACAGTGTCCGAATCGTCTGATAGCCGCGTTTGGTTTCATTTTTAGATGCACCAATGATCGCAACCGATTCGGCCTTTAATATTTTTTCCAGTGACATGCCCTTTTCTTCCTTATTTGGTTTCCATTTCCAGTTTTCAGGTGTCAGATGACTGATGCCGGATCACAGATGGCAGAAAACAGATGTCAGATGACTGAAGTCAGAAGACAGGTGACAGAAATTGGAATTGGGAAGGCGGAATTCGGAATGATAATGCATAATTTTTTCCTTTTCTCAAATCCGCTATCCGAAGTTTTTTTTTCCGACTTCCGACTTCTTCTATATGCTCTATGCCCCGTTAGCCCCAACTCGCACCCCGCAACCCGTAACTCGCAACACGCAACCCGTAACTACGTTCTTTTCCTCTCCTCGAAGGCGTTCAAAGACTCCTGTCTTTCTTTGGTTGATACACAGGTCAGGCAGGCTTCAATTTCAAAGTCCATCAATGCCTCAAGGCTGGCCTCGCCACGGGCCATACGCAGTCCTTTTTTGATCAGTTTCAAAGAAATGGCTGAACAGGCAGTGATTTTTTCCGCCATTTGCCGGACCTCCGTATCCAGTTGTTCCAGAGGGACCGCCTTGTTGACCAGACCGATTCGTTCGGCCTCTTTCCCATCAATGTATTCGCCGGTAAATAGGAGTTCACTGGCTTTGCCGGGTCCGATTAAATCCTGTACCAATCTGAAGGCCCCGCCGGTCACAGACGAGGTGACCTTGGCCTCCGGAGAACCTATTTTGGCTTCTTCGGCGGCAATCCGGATATCACAAGCCAGGGCCAATTCGTAACCCGATCCGATGGCATATCCGTTTATGGCTGCAATGGTTGGCTTCTCAAAGCGAATGATTTTTCGGGAAGCTTCCTGGAGTTCCTCCAGGTAGTCTCGATAGGCTTCCAGGGTTCTAGTTTTGGATTCCTTTAAATCAGCCCCGGTAGAAAAGGCTCTGCCTTCACCGGTGACAATCAGCACTTTTATATCAGGATCGTTTTTAGCATCCTCCAGGGCCACCTGAAAATCGAGCCACAACTGCTTGTTCATGGCATTTAACACCTTGGTTCGGTTCAATTTGATAATCGCCGCCCCCTGGCTTTTTTCATAGATTATGCACTCAAAATTCATCATTAACTCCATTTTTACCCAATATTCGGCATCAGTGTCCAGACAATCACCCATGAATCGGTATCCGGATTTTTATGTAAACACACAATACCGCTGTTTTGAAATTTGAAAACCGGCCTATCCGTGGATCCGGTCACCAAATAGGATGCCATTCTTTCCATAAAGGGCAGATGACCGACCAGCATGGTATTTTCATTCGGATCAATAGTAGCGGCAAAGGTGGTAACATCGTCCAGCGGCTTTAATCCGGTGACTTCTAGTATGCCTCCCGCAGGATTTAGGATGGATGCAAAAATTTCAGCTGTTTTGTGCGCTCTCGCTTTGACGCTGTGTTTGATGTGAGAAACATTTACCCTGTAATTTACGGCCACCTCGGCGATGCGCTTGGTTTCGGCGATCCCTTCCTGGGATAGCCCCTGATCGGGATCAATGTCTTTTGACAGGCTTTTGCCGTGTTGAACCAGGTGCAGTGCCATGGCGAGAATCCTCCTTGTAAATTCTATGTTCAGGGGTTCAAGGTTCAGGGTTCAGAGGTTCAGGGTTCAGCCCGGCCGCTGGCCTGAAAAACGGCCAGTTTAATCGAAAAAGAAACTGATGAACGTTGAACCGCGAACCGCCTAACCTAAGTTGAGTAGATATGCCAATGGTTTCAAAACATCAACATTTTTTTAACTTTTTCTGGTATAATATAGGCTAGTGGTTCAACGTTCACAGTTAAAGTACTCTGATTGGTTTCCAATAATAGAATTACGCGTCAATCGGTTCAAATTCCATGTGTCATCCAATGGGTGATATAGGCTATTTCCAAACAATTGAAAATAAAGCTGCGGAAATCAGCATTTTGTAACCTTTAAACATTGAACCCTGAACCTGGAACCGATCAATTTAGGCCTAAAAGAAGCATACGGAGGCATTCATGCGAATCGTAACCAGACCGGATTTTGATGGGATTGTTTGTGCCGTCCTGCTGATTGATGCCCTTGGCATCAAGGGGCCGGTTAGATGGGTTGAGCCCAATGTTCTGCAACGCGGTCAAGTCGAAATCCGCAAGGGAGACGTTATTGCCAACCTGCCTTACGCTGATAACTGTACCCTCTGGTTTGATCATCACCATACCAACGAGATTGATCTTCCCTTCAACGGGGTATTCAAGATTGCGCCGTCGGCGGCAGGAATTATTTTTGAGCATTACAGGGATCGATTTAAACGCGACTACAGCGAACTGGTAATAGCCACAGATAAAATCGATTCGGCCGACCTTGATTTGGATGAAGTTTGTCATCCCGAAAAGCATGATTATGTGCTGCTATCCATGACAATCTCCGACGGAGATTATCCCAGTGAACCATACTGGAATAAATTGGTATCCCTTCTCGGAAAACATGACCTTGGACAAATAATGCAAGATCCGGAAGTCAAGCACCGCTGTCAAGATGTCGTCAAGCAAAATGAGCAATATGCAGTTCACTTGAAGGCCAACACGCGCCTGGAAAAACACGTCGCCATTACGGATTTTCGTCATTTGGAAAACACTCCGACCGGCAATCGCTTTCTCGTTTATGCAATGTATCCGGAGTCATTTGTCCAGGTGAGAATTCGCTATGAGGACAAGAAAAAAGAGACCGTGGCTGTCAGCGTGGGGCATAGCATTTTTAATCCCCATTGCAAGGTGAATGCCGGCTTGCTGCTCGCGGGCTTTGAAGGTGGCGGGCATTGCGGGGCAGCATCTACCCGGTTTCATGCGAGTAAGGCGGACGAATTCGTCCCACAAATCATCGATGCGTTGCTGAAAAACGAAAATAATGAAAATTGATAATTTTTGCCTTGTCGGGATTTATGACTCCTTGAGGACTGTTGAACGCAGGCACTGAGAAATATAAAAAAGGCAGGGTTATTAACCCTGCCTTCCCCTATTATTAATTTTTCAAAATAACTATTTCCCGTTTGGCCCATTGGGAGCATCCATACCACTACCGTCAGGTACACCATCGCCGGAATTTGGAGCCGGTCCATTTGGGCCATTGCCGGCAGCTGAAGTTCCATCGCCGTGTGGCCCGTTGGGAGCATCCATACCACTTCCATCCGAAACACCATCGCCGGAATTTGGTGCCGGCCCTGGTCCGGGCGAACTGTCTTCGGATGCAATGGCCGAGCCAAGCATGATCGCCGAGAACGTAATCAAAACAAGTGTCGAAATCCATTTCTTCATTGTGAAACCTCCTCTGTTTAATGTGTTTTTAACGTGTCATCTCCAAGGTGTTTTATTAGAAAACGAATTGCATTAAAGAAGGTTACAAATTAGAAATAAATTTTATCTTTTTCTCATTCGGGGTTTGTGGTGGAAGGCATCTGTGTCAATTAGTTTCCGGCTCCGGCAGCGTGATTTCCGTAAAAAGCAGACCGACCACGGAAAGTATCGTAAAAACAAAAATCCGCCACAGACCGATCACTGCGATTTCAGAAAACCCAATGGCGTCACCGGCGCCGAGGACTGCGGATATTAGGGTGCTGAAAACGCCGACTGCCGCTGCGCAGATAACGGCGCCAATCACCCGGTGCCATATCATGGCGCCGCCGGCCCCCAGGGTGACGGCTGCGCCGCACACAAGCGGGACGATCAATGAAAATAACCAGACCTCTTTCAAGTGCGGCAATTCACCATACTTATTGAGGTGATGCAGGTCGGCGGCGACAAAGATTCCGACCCCGGCAATCATACACAGACCAATGTGCCAATAGCGAGGCGGCAGGGTGGATCTTAGCTGCCAACGTTTTTGAATTCTATTCCGAAGGGTCAAGGGCCAGTTATAGAAGAGGTTAAAAATCTTGTGTTCGAGCAGGGCGCCCCTTTCACCAAACACCGGTACCACATGGACCGCTTCGGTGGCCCAATGGCCGGCCATAAACCGGGCCAGGGCCGGATAGCGGTAGGTCATCTGAATGGGGAAGGCCAGGTAGCCGATGTATTTAAAAAATCCCAGAAAGACTGCGATGTTGTAATCTTTAAAATTCTTCTCCCGAATGACCAGGTAAAGCACATACAATCCCCGAACCAGGGATCCGGGGGAGATGGGCACCACCTGAAACAGCGCAATGATCCCGATTCCAATGGCGTATGCCTGGGTGCGCGGCATTTCAGGATGCATGACGACATATATGATCGCTACCAGCACGGAGACCACCTGGGTCACCGGCAGGGTGCACACATGCACGGCCAGGCTTTTTAAATACTTCTGGATATAAGGCTCCTTGATTTGTGACAGGATGATCCCGGCATCTTCATCGTTGAGCAGGTGTTTGTGTTTTCCTTCGGTGACCATATCACGCAGCCACTGTTCGCGCAGTGCATTGTTAAAATACAGTCGCACCGGTCGCAGCAATATATAATACAGGCGTTCTTTGGCATACCGCCAGTCGGTAATGATTCGGTGAACACCTGCCGGCAGCCATGAAATCGGCCAGTGATATGAGCAACGCCACATTTGCTCGGCCAATCCCAGGGCATTGTGATCATCGACCCGGCCGTCTCGGTGCCAGCCAATAATTTTTTCGATGAATTTTGCACGTAACGCTCGTCGAAAATAATCAGGACGGGTGAAAATTTTACGGTAATGGGTTCGCCAGAATGGCTGTCCCCAAATCCGTCTAAGGAACCGTCCCATAAACGGTATCACGCCGAGTATGCTAAACAACAGCGTCGACAGCGGGCTGTTTTGAAGCTTTTGTCGGCATGGTTCGTTGATGAGATTTCGGATCTTCCAGCCGGTGATCGTACTTTTTTGTATGGTTGACCACAGCTTCCGGCTGAAAAGCAGACGAATATGATTATGGGTGACATCCGGAATAGAATCACGATAGACTTCTTCTGTGGTTTCAAGCTCGGCCAGCATACCGTCCATTCCCTCAAATTCATCTTTGTGCGCCGCGGTAAACGCTTTCAGTTTGGCAATATCACCACGGTCGAACTGAACCAGGCTGCCACGAAATAATCCGGTAACGATCAATTTGAAATCGCCCGGACTCATGGGCAAAAAAGGCAACAGTGCCAATCCGGCCCGGAAGTCTACGGCTGTCAACTCCTGAGAGGCAGAATTCTCTTCATCAGTGCGTTTCAGGCAATTGGGCTGGCTTTTCCAGGTTGACCACTCATACTGCCTGGCAAATTCATGGGCGCCCATTTGATGCAAGAGTTCTACAAAATGGTGCATAAACTCGTATTTTTCACGATACTCCGGAGATCCCAGTTCTTCGGGATTAACCTTCTTACCTTTAATCCAGCGCTTCAGTGAATCCAGCCGGTCATCCACCTCCAGACGCCAGGTGCGACCTTCCACCCATTCACTCAACTCACCGCAACTGCCCAGTTTTTCATCGATAAAGGTTGCATAGATATCCACCACGGAGGCTTCTTGACCGAATCTGATTTTTGCACCCCGCCGGATGAATTTTTGCCACAACGCGCCGGCTCTGGCTGCGAACGGATTGACTTGAAGTTGAAAAGGTCCCTGGAAACCGATCCAATACAACACATTTCTAAACAGACGCGAAAAATTGCTCGGCGGGATTAAAATTTTGATCGCATATATTCCTCCGATCTTGAGACCTTCGATGGCGCCATCTTCGGAGTCGATATCCAATATTCGCACCCGGTACACCTGTCCGGCGAAGCCGCCGCCGACAAATTTATCCACTTCCAGGCGCACCTTTGCCCGGTTTGCTTGCGCAACACCGATGAAATCATATGGCAATACCGTGCCGTCCTCATAGCGCTCGAGATGCATAGGTCGATGCAAATCAGTATTTTGAAATTCTTTTTCCAGTTGTCGGTAGACCTCAACCGTATTGTTCATATCCATCAACTAATCCAAACCCGGACGAGCCGGAGAAACCGAAATTGAAAATTGAAGATTGTAAATTGAATATTTGTGGAGGTCGCTTCGCTCCGTCCTTTTTATAAATGAAAGAATTCCTCTCCGAGCCGAGGGATCTACGAGCCGGAGGCTTAAATATTCAATCGTTTCAAGTTAGTGAAAATATCCTAAATAAATTTTTTGGCCACAAAATGCATAAAAAATAACAACTAAGGGCCAAAATTTTTTTGAGGCGACGCTCGTGAAAAGTGATCCCAGAAGGGCAGCAAGCACGCTGATAATTTATAGAGGTGTCAGGTGTCAGTGTATAGCCTTTCCTTTTCCTGACACCTGACACCTTTTTTGGTGCCTTCGTGTCTGGTGGCTTAGTGGCTGAGCTTTATTTGGTCAAACAAATATGATACCACAACTTTTAAGATCATTTTATATTTTTTTGAAAGCGGATTGCGGAAAAAAGCAATAGGGGCACTCGTCCGGTGGTTCATCCCCATAATGGACATAGCCGCAAATCCGGCAACGCCAGGCCGTGGCGCCTTCCTTGCCTTCCAATTCGGCGGGGTCCTTTTCTCGATGGATCGGCAGATCCTCCAGGGGCGGCATCACCGGTTGATACACATTCATGGCGTACCCGGAAACGATGTATCGCTGCACCTCACTGGTGCCTTCGTAAATCCTGTACAGCCGTGCATCGCGCAGCAATTTTTCAATTGGAAACATTTTAGTATAACCATAACCGCCGAAAATTTGAAGGGCTTCGTTGGCAACTTCCAGGGCCGCTTCCGTGGCATAAAATTTGGCGATGGACGCCGAAATCGTGGGGTCCATTTGGTTGTCGGCTTCCCAGGCGGCTTTCCAGATCAGCAGGCGGGAAGTTTCCACCTTCTGGTACATTTCGGCAATTTTATGCTGTATAGCCTGAAAATTGGCGATTTTGGTGCCGAATGCACGACGTTTTTTGGCATAGTCCGTTGCAAATTCCATGGCTGAGCGTGCCGCGCCGACGGCAAAGGCGCCAATGGCCGGGCGGGTGCGGGAAAAGGTCTGCATGGCCAGCACAAATCCTTCACCCGGCGGTGCCATAACATTTTCTTTGGGAACCCGGACATCTTTAAGATTAATCCCCACGGTATTGGACCCGCGCTGGCCAAGCTTGGGTATCTTGCGTCCGATGGACATCCCCGGCCAATCTCTTTCTACCAGAAAGGCACAAATCCCATCGTGCTGGGAATCAGGATCCACAGTGGCAAATATCGATATGTAGTCGGCGATACCGCCGTTGGTGATCCAGAATTTGGTGCCGTTTAAAATGTAGTCATCCCCGTCTCTTTCTGCCTTGCAGCGGATTCCGGCAACGTCCGATCCCATGGTGGGTTCCGACGTTGCAAAGCAGATCAGTTTGAAATTTTTTTGTAATTTGGCGAAGTATTTCTTTTTTAAAGCCTCATTTTTTGACAGCGCCAGCGGTTCCATGCCGAGGGAATTATCAAAAATCGAGGTGGCCAGGCCCGGGCAGGCAGCAGCAAATTCTTCAGTGATGACAACAGATTCTATCAGCCCCCAGCCCTTACCACCGTATTTTTTGGGTATATCGCCATTTATCAGTCCGACTGCGTGGGCCTTTTTGAGTACGGGAAGCGGTGTTTCGTCGATTTCATCGTAGTACCAGGCGACGGGCAATATCTCTTTTAACGCAAATTCACGTGCTTTTTTCTGTAGTTTTTGTTGCTGTGGGGATAGCTGAAAATTAAGCATGCATCGCCTCCTTTTGTGCTCCATTGGGTTAATCAGCGACCACCAGCAGAGCTAGGGGGATGAGGATGGCCCCTGGAAGGGGCCGGGGCCACCTCTGCTGGTGGCCGATGATTAAACCGGCTAATTTGCCAGCGAGACATTCGACTCTCTATATTTTTGGCCTTTTCCTAACCACGAATTCCTCTATTAAACCGCTCCTTGAAATATCTATGGTATCTTACAATGTGGCTTGTTAATTGGCAATCGAAATTCAGTTTACGCCCTACTGATTTCATCCAAGATATGCGTTCATCTGATCGAAAAACTGCTAATCATATTCCCATAAACTCCTCTCAAACCTATTTTAAATTGCGGTTGAAAATGCGACGCCAACACCTACATTCCCAAAGGATTTAATTGATTTAATCATCCCCTTCATTTACAATAGGTTGCAATTTAGAAAGGAGGTGGTTGAATGAAAAGAAAAATAGATTTGGAAAGTGACTTTGAATTTTTTAAAGGGGAAATCATCGGTTCGGTATTGGTGCTCAACTTGAAGGACAATCTCATGATTCGGGCAACCAATCTGGAGATTAAGAGTACGATGTTAGATTATCTGGATCAGTTGTCCCGTACCGATGCAATCAAGGTCCTGTTGCTCGTCAGCTCTCCCGAGAAAGCCGGACGGGAGGAATATTGCCAATTCTATGATATGGTCATTCAATCGGCATTGGATATCAGTGCGGTCCATAAACTTTTTCATGCCGTAGATGATCTCATCTTAAAGATCAAAGATATTAATCAAATCGTCATTCATGCCGACGGTGGTAACGTGCTGCCGCTGTTTTTAAATATCAGTCTGGCGTGTGACTACAGAATCGTGGCGGACAACACGGTTTTTCAGAATCCCTGTCTTGAATACGGGCTGGTGCCCAAAGGCGGCGGCGCTTTTTTTCTATCGAAGATATTAGGCGCCAGCGGGGCCTTAAGACTAATGCTGTCCGAAGAAGATTTCACGGCCGGTGAGGCCTTGAAGCTAGGTTTGGTAGATGAGATCGTCACTGTCAATGAATTGCGAAATGCCGCTTTTAAGGTTGCCGAAGACTTTGCCCGCAAGCCTTCCCGATCATTGAGATGCTGTAAACGGCTGCTGAATTTTTCGTTTAAAGAACTTCGCGAGTATCTTGAATTTGAAACGGACGAACTTACCAAAATGATCGGACCGTTTGGGAATGGCTTGTCTAAAAATGTTTGTTGAGTAATCAAAATTGAGCGATTCATTAAACGGCAGTATCGCATCGCCACGTAAAAAAAAATCGCTCAACTCAGATCTGACAAAGGTGTTATAACAAAAAAAACGGCCAACACCTGTTGACATCCGCTACTGGTTTCTTTTAATTTTATATGATCCGTCGTTGTTATATTCGACTTCGGCCTCCAGGTAATATACCTTTTTAAGTTCCGGCTTTATGTCTTGAAGCATATAGTAGGATTCACCGCTTCTGGCACCCGTCGAGCAAACAAAAACAATCGGCTTCTCTGCTGGAAGGGTATCAACTTTTTCCTCAAGTTCACCGACCGGAATATTGACCGCAGTCTGGAAATGGCCGGCGGCAAATTCATCCGGGTCCCTCACATCGACCAAATAAATGCTCTGTGGATTTTCTTCGATTATTTTGCCAAAGGTCTCAAGGTCAATCGATCCTTCCTCAGTTCCGGCTTTGACGGCCACTGCAGCAGGTGCTGCACCATATGCCTTTTTCCAGGCCGGATAACCGGCATCAAAAACCTTAACATTGGTATATCCAAGCTGACCCGCCTTCCTGGCGGATTGATGGCTCAGCTTTCAGGTGTAACCCTCGCAGTAAAAGATCACCAGCATACTTTTATCGGCCGGCAATTTGCCCTGCAATTTTTCGAATTCACTGTCAGGAATGCTGATGGCCGAGGGGATATGACCTTTGTCGTACTTCGCCTTCTTCGGCCGGGCGTCTACGAGAATGGCTTCATTTGTTAACAGCTGGCTGGACACATACTCGACAGATACCGCTGCATAATTTCCCTTGCCCTTCATATAGCCGGGAAACCCGTCGGCAAAGACTTTGACATTCGTATAACCGAGTTTTTCCGCCTTCCTGGCGGAATTGTGGCTGAGCTTTCAGGTGGGCCCGCCGCAGTAGAAAATCAATAGCGTGTTTTTATCCTGGGGCAGTTTGTCAGTCATTTTATCAAATTGGCTGTCCGGGATGCTTACCGCTGTTGGGATGTGTCCTTTGACATATTTGGGCTTATAAGGCCGCGAATCTATGATCATAGCCCCTTTCGGTTGAGGCACTTTGGCGAACTGCTGCACGAGGGCCACATCGGCGATATCGTGAAACCGCCAGGCGGCTTCTGCCGGTTCAGCGGCTTTGCGGGTGGCGGTACATCCAAAGGCCATGGCCAGAATAAGGCCCAGCATCAGGAATAATACCGAAAGTTTTTTCGTGGACATAATAATTTTCTCCTTTATCAATTATTTGCATTTTGCCGGCGAGGGTGAATCAAAAGCGTGGTCGTGCATATAGGTGTATATGTCGCTCACATCTTTCTCAGACAGCTGCTGCCATTCTTCCTGGCATTTGAACTGCCCGAAATCTTTAGATTCAAAGACGGTATTCCACTCTTCCTGGGTCTTGTCGGCCGGACTTAGAGGCGGTGTTTTGGATTCAATTGCGCCCCGCTCAAAACAGGCATTGTATACTTTACGATAGGTGTATTTTCCCTTGCGCTTATTGCCCTTTTCCAGGGCCAGGCCCGCACCAACAGTGCCAAACACAAAAGTGAATGCCATCAACGTGATAAGTACATTTTTGATCATGGTTCCTCCTTTAGTCAAATGTTAATAATTATTGGCTGCGATATTTCCATCCGAACTGCAATTTCATTTGATGCCTTAGTGCAATGATTGTACCAAGAGATCGACTGGTATTTGTCATATACCGTCCCTTATGGCGGGATATTAGAGAAACGCGTTAGTCTGCTATAAATTGTTTTAAAATAAGTAATTTATCAAGTCATGGCGTTTTATCCGGAAATATTTTTTCCACACGTCGACAATAAACTGACCATTTCTGATCCGTTTTCCCCCTTGAATTTGTTAACAGTTAATGTTAAGTTAACACCGCTTAAGTTAACAGTTAACGCTTTCATATTCGCAAGATCGATGTGCGGTATAAGAAAATCTTATCCGGTTTTATATAAGGCCCTAACTGCCAAGGGGCCCAGACAAAAGCTGTATTTACGTTATAAATTGTTACGGTTGTTTAAACTGCGAATGAATTTTGCATAGTAGGAGTGCATGCTGATGGAAATAGCTAAATATTGGAAAACCATTGTAGACACCTTGCAGGATGGTTTAATGGTGCTGGATCCGGCGGGAAATATTCTGGCGGTAAACCCGGCGGCTGAGCGGCTCACCGGATACTCAAGGGATGAACTGATTGGAAACAATTGTCGAACCTTGAACTGTACCGGATGTGATATATACGGCCGTGGTGAAGGAAAGCAATGGTGCAGTCTGTTTGTCAGTGGAGAGGTTAGGGCCAAGAAATGTCTGATTTCCGACAAGAATCGACGTGCGGTGCATGTTGTTAAGAACGCATCCGTCTTGAAAGATTCAGAGGGCCACCTGCTCGGCGCGGTGGAAACCTTCACGGATATATCCGAAATTGTACGCCAGAAAGAGGAAATCGATTCCCTGCGCAAAAGTTGTCGATTAGAAGAGGGACACCACGGGCTTTTGGGCGAATCATCGCCGATGCAGGACCTTTTTGAACTGATAGAAAATGTGGCGCAAACAGATGCGCCGGTGCTGGTTCACGGACAAAGCGGCACCGGCAAAGAACTGGTCGCCAGAGCGATACACGAAGAGAGTCCCCGCAACGCCAAACCTTTCATCAAAGTCAATTGCGCCGCCTTAAACGAAAATTTGCTGGAAAGCGAACTTTTCGGTCATGAAAAAGGTGCTTACACCGGTGCCGATCGCACACGCATTGGCCGATTTGAAGCAGCTCATGGGGGAACGATCTTTTTAGATGAAATTGGTGACATCCCCCTATCGACCCAGGTAAAGCTATTGCGGGTGCTTGAAGAAAAAGAGATTGAACGGGTCGGTGATCACAAACCTATTTCAGTAGATGTCAGGATTATATCTGCCACCAACAAGGACCTCGAAACATTGATAAGCCTGGGGAATTTTCGCGAAGACCTCTTCTTCAGAATCAATGTTTTTCCTTTATCCTGCCCCTCTCTGGCTAAGCGACTCGAGGATATTCCGGTCATCGTCAACCATTTTATAGAAATAAATACGAGTAAGGGGAACAAGGAAATAACGGGCCTCACGCCGGAAGCCATGGAGGCCCTTTTGGCCTATGCGTGGCCCGGAAATGTCCGGGAGCTTCGCAATACCATCGAGTATGCGTCCATTCTTTGCCCCGGCGGCTGGATCGGGAAAGAACACTTGCCACCCAAAATCAACATGGATCGCAACATCGCGTCCTTCAACACCAGATCAAGCACAGCTTCATGGCAGGATGAACGTGATAAGCTGATCCATACCCTGCGCCGATTTCGGGGAAATCAGTCTGAAACTGCCCGAGCGCTAGGCGTAAGCCGTGTAACTATTTGGAAACGGATTAAAAAATATGAGATCGATCTGGCTGCCGACTTAGGCCGGAGCGCGGGCTAAGTCCATCGATTCGTAATTACGATGACGTATTTACTCACTCAGGACTTAGTGCTGAGTGAGCAATTACGTTGGATTGGTCAATAATGATATGTTACTGTAATTGCGAATCGAAGCACTAAGGAAATCTGGCGATGGGCTGAAGGCAGGCCGCTTTAGGTGAAAGATCAATTTTGATAAAAAAAGCACAAAGGAGCATTGAAATATTCAGCAAATTGGATTAAAGCACAGATTCGTTGTTAGAATTCCGGGATACATGACATATAGGTGAGGATTTGCCACTCACGGGATAAAAGCTAAGGAGATTTTCAGAAAACATGACGGACAAGACGGTGGTCATTTTCGGCAGTGGCGTGGCAGGTCTTTCGGCCGCCCTGGAGTTGGCGCAATTTGATATTTCTATAAAGATTATAGAAAAATCCGATTTTACCGGCGGCCATGCCATCCGATTTGCGTGCAAGGCCACAGATAAATGTGTAAAGTGCGGTGCCTGTCTTGTGGAAGACAAACTGGACCAGGCGCTGCGGAATTCCAGGATCAAAATCCTAACAGGCAGCCGGATCGAAAGTATTTCTAAAACCGAGCGATATGCGATTCGCCTGAATCAGAAACCCAAATATATCGATGCCCAAAAATGCACTGCCTGTGGTGTCTGCTTAGAAAAGTGCCCGCAAGACGGAGCCATCATCCAGGGTGCGTCCCGCAACCATTCCCCTTTCTTCGCCATCAATGAAAAAGAATGCCGGTATCTGGTGGATCAATCCTGCAGCCAATGCCAGGAGGCCTGTCCGGAAAAGGCCATTGCGCTCGATGCCCCTGCCGGTCAGGTTGACTGCGAGGCCGATGCCATTGTTTGGGCCACGGGGTTTTCGTTGTTTAATCCTCAAAATAAGCCTTACGGGTATGGGGTCTTCAAGAATATTGTGACGAACATGGAACTGGAAGACATTTTACGCAGGGAAGGGGGGGTGATTAGACCATCGGACGGTCAATCCGCTCGAAAGATTGCCTTCATCCAGTGTGTTGGTAGCCGGGATGCCAAACTGGATCATTTATGGTGCTCCAAGATATGCTGTGGATCGGCCTTGCGCATGGCAGAGTTGATTAACGCCAGACAACCGGAATCTGAAATTTCTTTTTTCTACATCGACGTGCAAACCTTCGGCCGGGATTTTGTTCCTTTTTACCGGCGAGTTCAAGAAGAAGTGCGGATGATAAGGGCTATTCCCGGAGATATCTTTGAGACGCCGGAAGGGCAGTTGCGGGTTACCTATATTACCGGCGAGACCTACGAAACAACTGAAGAGATCTTTGACTGCGTTGTGCTTTCCGTCGGTTTGCAGCCTTGCGAAGAAAACTTAGAAATGGCCAGGCAGCTGAATTTGAAAGTGAGTGACAGCGGCTTTCTTATTCCTTCAGAAATCGCCGGTGAGGCGTCTAACAACGGGGTTTTTAATGCTGGTGCGGTTGGCGGACCGATGGGTATTGCTGAAAGCATTGCCAGCGCCGGTGAGACATCTCTGAAAGTATTGAAATATATAGGTTTTTAATAGTGGCACATTTGACTGGAAAAACGTTGCTGATTGGAAACGGGGCGTGTGCGCGTCGCATTGCTGAAGATATATTGACTCAGACCTCGGATCTGATCATTGCATCGACAGGGGAGAGTTTCGGTTTGTCGACGAGGCCTGCTTCAATGGCCACGGCTGAAGAAGGGGCTAAAATATTTACGAGGACAAAAGTACATTCCTGCCGGGGTACAGTGGGCGACTTTAAAGTGCTTCTTGAGTGCAACGGCGAAAAAAGAACGGCCGCCGTGGAGAAGGTTATTCTTGCCGAAGATGAAAAGCGTATATCGGGCTTTTCCTCCTATGGCTTAACCCGGACGGCTAAGGTCATGGCACTTTCCCAGCTTGGGGAACTGTTGCATGAGCTATCCGAAGATAGCAGCCCGATTTCCGGGATAAAAACAGTTGTTTTCCTTGTAGGGATAGATACGGAAAGCAATTCCGTTATCTTTGAAGAGATCATGCAGGCCTGTCTAAAGCTGCAGGCGGTACAGAAACTGAAGATTTATATTCTGACCAAAAATCTGAAAGTGGCTGCAAACGGTCTTGAAAAATTGTATCGTGATACAAGGGACGCCGGTGTTATTTACATCAAATTTACCCATACCCCGCCGGATATTATTCAGCTGGCGGACGGCAGTGTCTGCATTGAATTCACGGATGAGATTACCGGGAGTATATTAAAACTGGCAGCGGATTTGACGATCGTCGAAGAAAAGATTGTACCTTCTGATTACTCGACTGATCTATCCCGAATTTTTGAGCTTGAGAAAGATTTGAACGGATTTTCCCAGGGTGACAATGTTCACCGATTGACGGTTTTTACAAATCGCAAAGGAATACTGGTTGCCGGTGCAGCCAGAGGCGTGCAATCACTTCCCGATCAGTTTGTCGATGCCGACAATGCGGTCCTGTCGCTTCGCAACATCGAAAAGCAACCTGCTGATCAGATTGCGGGTAAGGCCCAAATTGAGAACGGAAAGTGCGCACGCTGCCTGACCTGCTATCGTCTCTGTCCTTATAGAGCGATCCAGGTCAATACACGCGTGTCGATTGCGCCAGCAGCATGTGAAGGATGTGGCATTTGCTTGGCAGAGTGTCCACGGGACGCAATCAGCTTGGTGGATCAAACACAGGCAACCGATTCCGGGGTACCTGTAACTGAGGTCATACGGCCGGCTGGAGAATCTTTTATACCATCGATCACGGCTTTTTGCTGCAGCCGTTCTGCCGCCAGCGCCGCTCAGCTATCAGCTTGTATGGGGAAAAAGTTGCCGCGCGGGTATCAGATTGTCGAAGTGCCATGCGGTGGCAGCGTTTCTTTGAGTCAAATTTTAACAGCCTTTAACAGCAATGCTGACGGTGTAATGATTTTAACCTGTCACGAAGGGAACTGTCATTCCGAGGTGGGACCGAGGCATGCTCAGCAACGGGTGGAGCAGATCCGGGAGCACTTTAGATCCATCGGTCTAGAAGACGGCCGACTCGTTAAAAAGACCCTGGCGTCCAACATGGGGGTTGAGTTTGCCGGAACCCTGGTTGAATTTGAAAATCAGCTTCTGGCAATGGGTCCGATCAGATCGAAGTCTGAAAAAGAATAGGGGGAGGTAAAAAATATGCCCGATTCATCTGAAGTGATTGATTTAGCCTGCTTGGACCATGATAAATTTAAAAACTGGCCGTACTCACAGGGTTATTGTATTACCTGCGGCATGTGCGCCAGCTCGTGTCCGGCTTCGGGTATCGATGGATTTGATCCGCGCAAACTGATCCGCATGATCTCTCTGGGACTTGAGGATGCGATAATGGAATCCCGTTGGCCCTGGATTTGCACCATGTGCGGTAAGTGTGAAAATGTTTGCCCTATGGAAATCGACATCGCCGATGCCGTGCGCAACATCCGTGCCTTGCGTGAGCGCGAAAAGGTTCCGGGAATCCTACATAAAGGTCTTACCGCCGCTCTGGAAACCGGTAATAACCTGCGATTGCCCAAAGAAGATTATGTCTTTATTCTGGAAGATGTTGCCGAAGAAATTGCAGAAGAACCCGGATTTGAGGGCTTTCAGGTGCCTATTGACAAAAGCGGTGCCAACATCCTGACCACTATTCACAACAAACTGGTCAATACTCACACGGAGGACCTCAAGCACTGGTGGAAGATATTTCACGCTGCCGGTGAGGAATGGACCGTAGCTTCTGAAAACTGGGAGGGGACGAGCTGGGGATATTTCACCGGTGATGACGAAGCCATGAAAGTCATGACCGGGCGTATTTACGAGCAGATGCAGCAACTTGATGTCAAGAACCTTCTGTGGCCCGAATGAGGCCATGCCTATCTGGCGACCCGGTCGGGTCTCGAAAAACATTTTCCACAAGCATTTGAAAAATTCGGATTTATCACGGTTTTTGATTTGCTTGTGCAGTACATAAAGGAAGGCCGCATTAAACTGGACCGATCCAGATTTAAGGAACTGGCAACCTATCACGATCCCTGCAATTACGGCCGCAAAGCTCAACGGCGCTTCGGCTATGGGTTTTTTAAAGAGCCGCGCTGGATTCTGGAGCAATGCATGCAAAACTGGGTGGATCTTTATCCAACCCGCATGGATCAAATCTGTTGCGGCGGTGGTGGCGGTGCGCTGGTAACAGGCTACGACAAAGAACGCATTTTTTACGCCAGAAAAAAGATGGATCAGATCAGGGCCAGCGGTGCAAAAATGCTTGTTGTTCCCTGCCATAGCTGTCACGGTCAGTTTAACAACATTAAAAAAGAGTACGGGATGGCGGATCTCGATGTTAAATATTTGTGGGAACTGGTGGCAGATTGTCTGATTCTATAGCAAGAGTTCATCTGATACAGCAAATTGTTCTTTCGCAATCAGTGCGCCACTTTCAAGCATCTTCAGGTATAATTAATCATCACTTCGATCCAGAATCTCTCTTATTTTTTGTGAAAGCTGCATCACAATTCTTTATTTCGGCGACGTCTTTTTCACCGACCGGTAGATAGATACTGAAGGTGGTTCCTTTGCCTTTCGTGCTGTGGACATCGATAAGGCCGTCATGCTTTTTGATGATACCATACGCCGATGCAGCCCCAGGCCGGTTCCGCGGCCCATCTCTTTGGTAGTAAAAAACGGTTCAAAGATTCTTTGCTGGGTGGCGGCATCCATACCGACGCCCGAATCGGTGATGGTTATTTTCACATACTGCCCCGCTCGGATCTCAAAAGGTTCAACATCATCTCCATCCAGCAGGACGTTTGCGGTCTGAATATAAAGATGACCGCCCCCGGGCATTGCCTGCCAGGCATTCACGTAAAGATTCAACAGGACCTGGTCAATCTGTCCCTGGTC
>Ga0316196_10000070_pt1 | contig 27912 bp, 22 predicted proteins | sample Eddsed2cm_MG_FD_204938 | JGI IMG/M metagenome (GOLD analysis project Ga0316196, IMG submission 204938) | Coastal sediment microbial communities from Maine, United States - Eddy sediment 2 cm | ecosystem: Environmental > Aquatic > Marine > Coastal > Sediment | place: USA: Maine | collected... | reverse complement strand
GCGGCAGGCTGCGACGGCCGATTAGAGATTGGTGTCTAAAAACTCTTTCAGGGAAGCGACGTCGCGGTTTTCGCTGTCGTAGTGGTGAGTCGCGATGCCTATGGACTTGGCACATGCAACCGCTTTTGGGTCGTGCTCAAAACACACCACGTCGTGAGCGTTCAAGTTGAAGTGCTTGAGCACGGATTCGTAGTAGATCGGCTCATGTTTCTTGGGATCCAGTTCTGAACTGAATACCACATATGGGAGATCATTGAGGCCCCATTCCTCCATCTTGTGTTTCGGAGCCATGGTGAGGACAATTTTCCGATTCGGGTACGATTCAAGCAGATCATAAAGTGGTTGGTAGATTCCTTCCCCCTCGATGACAAAGGACTGCATTGCGTCGACTAGTATTGTTTTCATAATATCTCACTGACTATGATTTCCAATTGTCCTGGACTCCGGATGAGGCCTACCTTGACGAAACTTTCTATGGCGTTATGCTTCGCGAGGGTTTTGTCAACTTAAGCCTGCGAATCTGAAGCCGATCGCCCAACAAGATCGCGCACCCTATTTCATCGGACACAGGTCGCCTCTCGCCACGACGCAAAGGCGTGGCCACCAAGGACTCGATTGTTGGCGTACTTGTCTTGGCGATGGGCAACGAACGGCATCATCTCGCGTTTGGCGGCGGCATAGCTTCGAAGTTTGTCTGTCGTCATTTCCGTCGGGACGTGTTCTTAGCGTTTCAACAGCTTACGGGAAAAGGCCTTGGCGTCGCGATTATCCTTGCGGCTTTGCACGAGGATGTCCAGCACGTCGTCTCGATCGACGGCACGCCAGAGATATTGGCGCTTGCCTTGAATTGACACCGTAACATCATGAAGAAACCAACGGTCGCCACTCGCTCTACGCCGCTTTTGGAGGCGCCTTGCGTAGCCCAGGCCGAACGTGGTGCACCACTGCCTGATCGATTCGTACGACACGACGACATTGCGCTCGGCCAACAGGTCTTCAGATGTCGCACAAGCTCAGGGTAAACCTGTGGTAGAGCCAGACTGCGTGGCTGATGACCTCGGGCGGAAAGCGATAGTCGCGATAGTTCGGTAGACTGGACATGATCACATTATCGACGATCCGCCAGCAACTTGACAGAACCTGCCGGGCTGCTGATGGATGAGGTTTTTCCGGAACAGCCTGTGTGCCAGTGGGTGTTGAATTTTCCGGACCCATTGCGTTTTTTGTTCGCCAGCCGATCATGGTCCGGGTGCTCGGCATTGAACCTGAGACGAAAGAGCGTTTATTCTACCTATGCCCCCGTTGTTTTCATACAGGCTTCGGAGCTTGAATGTCAGATATCAAGAATCTATTGATGAAACATCAGAAACTTAATCAATTGGACATGGTGAAAGTGACGAGCCACGTTCAACGGGAAAAAGGCGACTGGGTGCTCAATACGATCATGCTGGATGAATATGACGTGCCGTTTCAATACAGTCGCAGGAAAGTCTATAGAAGCCTGGCAGGATCCCGCGTGAATCTGACTTATTATCCGGAAACCAAATCAATTGCAGGCGTCGACTTTGAAATAATGAAAGTCGTACGAATTCGTAGATCATAGGGCCAAAGTCACCCTGTTGGTACGCCTTGTCGGTTACCTGGTTTTAAACTAGGTCGGTCGAGTGTTTCGCCGTGTTGGGGGTGAACCACAGCGACGGTAAGCCTCTACTGATGACATTCTAGGGAACCTAGGGCGCGATACCCGGATAGGCAGCTTGTAACAACCACTGGGTGGCCAGCGTTCGCAGTTCAAATTCCAACGCACTTTTCTCCTCCTGTGACCGGTGCCCACACAGCCAGGCGCAGCGTTTGTCATAGGGTATCTCGAACTGACAATGGGTCGCCTGCGGCACAGACATTACGGTGTACTTCGGCCAACGCTCAAACACGGGATTAAAATTGCCATGGCCATTGCACATTGAGGGTTCCCCCACCAGGAACAGTGCCGGCACCGTCAACTGGCGAGGTGCTTCACGAGCCAGGTCGCCCGAGTCCACACTATCGAGGCCCAGGTAGGCTGCAGCAGCAGGGTCATCCAGCGCAGCCAGGTAAGCGGCAAGACCACCCGCGGAAAATCCGGCGTAAACTACCTTGTCCAAGCCCAGTTTCTCTGCCAGCGCGCGCATGTCAACGGCATTGCGCTGATGGTGCCCATTGATCAACGTGGCGTTGCAAAAGTCGAGAATGATGCTGGGAACACCCAGTTCGGCCCAGTACTGCGCCCAGCCACGCATGGAATCACGGCTGCGCCTGAATCCATGAGCCAGGATAACTGTTGGTATATCGCTATTCCGCACAGGGCCTAGACGTTCATATTCGACTTCACAGCCATAGATACTGCGAAATTGCTCGGTCGCGGGTTCACTGTTCCGGGGTTCACCGTCCTGGGGTTTATTGACATGGGCACAGGACATGGTTGAAAGCATAAACAGCGCTGCCAGCCCTGCATAGAATGTGTTGAGTTTCACGCCCGAATTATAAACTTATGCTGCCTGGGCCGCGATTTTGACGTAGGAAAGCCTTCCGGAGTCTGGTAGGAGCCCTGTGAATCTTGCTTTCTACCGGGACACAATATCAAACGGGGGCCGGATTGATTCAGACATTTGGAAGTGCAGTCTTCACTGTGTTGGCAACAAGTCTTCCAACGCTGCCTGGAAAGGTTCTGTCAACTTAACCCGGCTGAGGCGAAACCAATCGCCTGTCGAGATCATCGCTCGATGTCATTGGGCACAGGTTGCCTCTTGCCACGCAAAGGCGCACCACTGCCTGATCGTTTCGTACGACACCACGACATTGCGCTTGGCCAACAGGTCTTCGATGCCGCGCAAGCTCAGGGTAAACCTGTGGTGGAGCCAGACCGCTTGGCTGATGACCTCCGGCGGAAACCGGTAGCCGCGATAGTTCGATGGACTGCTCATCGCCACATTGTCGGATGATCGGTGCCTCACTTGACAGAACCGCCCTTACTCCCAGATGGAAACCTCCGGCAAGGTGTACTCTCCAGACAAAACTGCTGATCCCGGTCTGTATATCCGAAGTAAAAAATTCCAGCCACCGCTGATATCAACGCGGTTTGCGTGCGCACCACATACTGCTTCAGAACCGAAAAAGGCGGTAAAGGTGCCATCTTCGTTCGATGTCACGTTGCGGTCGTTGATTACGTTGTTGTCGCTTTTCATGAACCCGTCATCGCCATAGACGGTGATAGACCAAAACGCTTCTGTTTGAGGTGTTTCGTAGGTCGCGGTGTAACACTGCTCGGGATCGGTCGGCCCCGCATAGTTGATGTAAACCGCATCCTTTTCTGGAAACAGCCCCCATGCACCAGCCGCAGCAAGGTGGCGGGTTTCTTCGTTTACTTGCCCGCGGGGACCCATCCAATCAGGCTCGAACTGAGCGAATTTCTTGAACTCAGCTTCATATTCCGACCGCAGGGCCAACATGCTGTCGACATCCCATTGTGGGGGTGGGAACGGCACCGCGCTATTTGCCATGACAACGAACTGATCCTGAAGCGCGTTGGCCTTGGCAACATCATCGGGGTTCGAATCGTCGAGCAATTGAACTCGGTAGAGCAACGTCACATATCGCGTGTCCGTAGGCAGATCATAGGTACCCGGCTCATAGTAGACGGCAGGGGCATAGTGATCATTGTCCAGAACGAGGACAGAGATATATCGTCCGTCCTACGCCTTTGGGACAGTGACCGTTGCGCCGCCTTCAGTGTCTATTACAACGCCGCCGTATAGAGTGTCGCGGTTCATCCTGATGACAGGCTGATCGTTGAGCAGAGTGGGTTCGCGCACGAACGCGTTTGTATTGATCTTCCCGCCCGCGCGACGTTGGGTATCCGCGAACGCGATATCCGTTTCTGCACGGGTGTAGGTTTCGGGCGTGACCGGAATGCCAGCGGCATAGGCGGCGGTCCCAAAGACAAGCATCATGCTCACGGGAATTATATTACTTGCACGTCTCACTTTTTCTCCTTGTGGTTCGACTTTCCGATGGTTTTGCGATTTCTCTTTGCTGAAGAGAGTATCGATCATGGCATTGTCTGTCAGGTTTCGCCTTCGCTCCAGTGATTACATGGTTTCCCAAGTGATGACGTCAGACCAACTCACAGATGGTCGCTGGGTCGACAGTGTCTTCGTGGAGCGGTATGGCGCAGCGTGAAGTACGAAGATGGGTGGCAAGGCACGTGAGCGCAAGACTGGCCGACTCCAATTTCAGGGAGTGTAGCGCGGTCAACGTCGCCTTATCGCCGGCGGTCGGCACGAGATGCGGGTGGCGGATGACAGGTCGGCAACGGGCCGGTTCCGGAGATGACCCGCAAAGGGGGCGGTGCTGATGGTCGAAAGGGGTCGTGTCAGTGCTTTTATTGGGCTGTCCGTGATCTGACTTCGAAGTTTGAGCCACCCGGATTGGAGTGGCGTCGCGGAGCAGGATTCGTGAATTCGCAAGCAGGAGATGCTCTCACGTAGCGCGATTAGGTGCCCGGCTGAAGACCATCTTCTGGTTTCGCAGATTCTCGCTGGTTCCCGTCCAGGCATAGGCGAGCAGCGTTGGTTCGAAGTCGCCCGTAGTGATGCGGTGCGCCTTGCTCGGGGGGTTGAACAGCAGTGAACCGGGGACGTAGACGCCAGCGTTGCTTTCGGAGACGACACCACTCAAGCAGATGTAGGACTCGCTGATTCCGTGGTGGCTGTGCGCAGGATAGGTGCAGCGCGGGCCGAACAGGACCAGACCGAGAATCAGCCGCTCGCTGGCGACCGGCCCGTCCGGTCCCATGAGTTCAGCATAGCCGTACTTGCGAATCAGGCCGCGGGGCACTCGCTCGTAGCCGTATCGCCAGGTCAGTTCGTCGGTCACGTGGCGCAGCGCCCGCACCAGCGGCGCGGTGCGCTCGAGCAAGCCCTGATCCAGCGCCCGGCCCAGCCAGGCGCACACAGGAAGTGTCTCGGGCTCGCGGGCCAGCACTGGCGGGTCACCCTCCATCTCCGCGCTCAAACGGTCGCGCACCTCTCGCTGGTGAGAGCGTATGGGCTTGCTACCACCCGCTGAGCTGAAGCGGTAGACGTTCCAGAACTCGCGCATCACGTAGTGCCAATCAACTTGGTCAGACAGCTTGCTCACGATGCTCTCGGCCTGCTTTTGAGTTCAAAGATAGAATGTCGATTCAGCGGACTACTGACGAACCGCGTGACGGCCAACCGGCTGGCGCATCGGGCGTGTGCGCAGCATCGACGACGACAAACCATTCAGTAGCGTGATCGTTGATAACGTTGAGTCCCTCTTTACAGAGTCCCGTCCCAAGTCTTCCGTTAAACGTTGGAAGCAAGCTGTCAGTTCATCACAGGTTAGCCCAGTGGGCCATGCGCAGTGAGCCATGCGGTAGTTTCGGTAGCCCACAGACAGTGCACAAGTCGGGTTGGCAAGGCACGCGAGCGCAGGACTGGCCGTCGCCAACTCCAGCGAGTGTAACGCGGTCAACGTGGCTTGTGGACTGTCCAGAGGGAGCGGCGCTCTGAGAGTAATCGAACTTTCCGCATGGCCCACCAGACTGCCGTGCTGACCATCGATACCACTGCCCGTTTCTGTAAATGATCGAACACGCGACCCGCCCGGTTGCCGGTCCAGGCCGAAAGCCTTAGCCTGTTCCGACCAGGGCCGACATGGTGGAGGTCGCAGGGGAAAAGGCATGATGATAAAGCACAGAACGTTGATGGGTCTGCTGGGCGCCGTCGTATTCGCGATGATCTCAGTCGGAGCCAGCGCCGGCGAGGTTCTGGATCGGGTCATGAGTACCAACGTGCTTACCATGTCCTCCGATCCGGGGTATCCGCCCCAGTCCTTTCTCGACGACAAAAACGAAATGGACGGGTTCGATATCGAAGTCGGGCGCGAAATCGCCAAGCGCATGGGCGCCGAGCTCGAGGTGGTTACCCCGGCCTGGGAAATTATCACCGCGGGAAGCTGGGGCGGGCGCTGGGATATATCGGTGGGTTCCATGACCCCCACCACCGAGCGGGCCGAGGTATTGTCGTTTCCGGTTGTCTATTACTACACGCCGGCCGCGTTCGCGGTGCACGTTGATTCCCCTGTGACCGAAGTGGCGGAACTGAACGGCAAGATAATCGGCGTTTGTGGGGGCTGCACCTACGAGGCCTATCTGAACAAGACCCTGGTAGTGGACGCGGAGGGCGTGCCGCCCTTCACCTTCGATGTCACCGCCGGTGAAATGCGCACCTACGAGACCGATACCAACGTATTCGACGACCTGCGCCTGGGTGATGGCGTTCGGCTCGACGCCGTGCTGACCGCCCGCCCGACCGTGGAGGAGGCGATCAAGAACGGTTATCCCCTGAAGGTGATCGGAAAGGCGCCGTTTTATGAGCCACTGGCCGTGGCCATCGACAAGGGTGACGAAGAGTTTGCCGCCAAGGTCAAAGAGGTGGTCGATTCCATGCACGAGGACGGCACCCTGTCGGAATTGTCTGTGAAGTGGTACGGGGTTGACCTGACCAAAGTCGAGTAGGGCCTTGGGCGCCGGGGTCGATGGGGGCTTCGACTACGCCCGCTTCAGAAATGCGCTGATACTGTTTGCCGCCGCGTCGGCGCTGTTTATTGCGCTGAATGTGGGCGGGGGTTTTTTCGGCGGTTTGCTGGCCCCGGCCTTGGAACCCGGCTGGGGACTGCGCATTGCGGCGGGGGCTGTCCTGGCCCTGCTGCTGGTGCTCAACGTGGAGATTCTGCGGCTGTTCCCGTTTCGGGTTCAGGTCGCCGTGGTCTGGCTGGAGTTCTTGTTCCTGGCGCTGGCCTTTTTTCACTCCTTTAACCTGTCCTACGGCTTTATCCTGAGCCGGTTGCCGTTTCTGATCACCCAGGGCGCCTTCACCACACTCTATGTCTCGCTGGTCGCCATCGCCATCGCCTTTCTGATCGCCCTGGTGGCGGCGCTGGCAAAGCTCTCCCACAACGGGTTTGCCTACGGCATCTCGGGTTTTTATATCTCCTTTTTTCGCGGCACACCGTTGCTGCTGCAGATCTATCTGATTTACCTGGGACTGCCGCAGATGGGTTTTATCGTCGATGCGGTGCCGGCCGGTATAGCGGCCCTGGCGCTGTGTTACGGCGCCTACATGGCGGAGATTTTCCGCGCCGGCATCCAGGCCATTCCCAGCGGGCAGTCCGAGGCCGGTCGAGCCCTGGGGCTCAAATCGGGCATCGTGATGCGCAAGATCGTCATGCCCCAGGCGATCAAACTGATCATTCCGCCCACCGGCAACCAGTTCATCGCCATGCTCAAGGACTCTTCCCTGATCTCGGTAATGGGCGTGTGGGAGCTGATGTTCCTGGCCCGCACCCAGGGCCGATCGGAGTTCAAACACCTGGAGATGCTCATCACCGCAGCCCTCATCTACTGGGCCATGTCGGCGGTGTTCGAAGTGATTCAATCCCGCATCGAGCGCCACTATGGCAAAAGCGATTTGAGGTAGTTGGCGACGACGCCCGTTTTCGGGGTTGCCGCTACTGGCTCACCCGCAGCGCGCTCTCGAAATCCTCACGATTCAGGTAACACCCCGCCATCTTGCGGTAGCCGGTGAACGCTGAGCGCCCGTGCAGCACACGCCAGTTGTCGAAGATGATCAATTCGCCGGGGGCGAGTACCTTGCGCCACTGCATGTCCGGATCGTTGGCCAGCAGGTCAAACGCTCGAATCGCTTGGTAGAAATCCGACATATCCGCGTCCGGCAGCCGGAACGGGGCCCGGTCGTAGTTGTTGAAGCTGATCTGTTCGATCTGCCCATCCGAGCCCATTCGGATCACCGGCCGCTCAGCCACCAGATGAGCGCCATCACCCAGGTACTGCCCGGGGACCGGAATGCGGGTGAGGGTTTCGAATTCCCCCGGGTGGGTTTCGCGCAGGGTCTCGGCGATGCGCAACCCGTCGACCAGCAGCGACTCCCCGCCCTCGGCGTCGTAGGCGAGACAGAGCAGCAGTTGCAGGCCCGGCGCATCATGGCTGTAGGTGCTGTCGGTATGTGGGCGCAGCGCTTTGGGCGTGTAGGCCGTGTCCGCCATCTGGTCGTTGGACTCGAATGACCAGATCCCTCCGAAAATGGTTTCACGTACATAGCCGACACCCCGGGCGATCTGCTCCACCGAGGCCGGGTCTTGCGGACAGCCCTGGACCAGGGCGAATCCGAGCCGGTCGATCTGATCCAGCATGTCCGCCACGCCCGATGTTTCAAGATCGGTATACGCAACCGGCGCCAGACTGTTCTGGACCTTCGCCGTATCCCAGGATTCAGCTTTTCGATACAGCCTCGGTGAACTGTGCTGTCCTGGCGTCAGAACGAATTCGGCGAGAAAACTGGCGTCATATCGGCTGGTCAGATCCTCATCCCGCCAGCGCACGGACAGTGTCGTGCCATCCTTGCTCAAATCGAAAGAGTCGGCACTCACATTCGCCGGCAGATTCGCCGTCCACAATTCCCGCTGCGCGGTGCGTGTGTCGTAGCTATCCGGTTCACGGCAGTGATCCCGTAGCCATAGCCATGGGAATACGTCCTCCCGTCCGTCCCTGAATCGCACCCGCAGCCCGGGGTCCAAGATCTCAGCCGATTCGATGGCATTCACCGCTCGCGTCCTCAATCCATTCTAATCAGGTGCACTGTCTATCATGTCCGCCGGGGTTCTGGCGAGATCCCGATGCGGTCTCCGCTTTTTCGATGGGGGCTTGGAATGGCCATGTTAGTTTGTGCGGGATTCGTGCAGACGAGGGTGCTTCGGTGGAGATAGAGAAGGCCAATCAGGGCGGGCGAATCCTGGGCGATGTTTCCATCGGGGCATTGGCGGGTGTGGATCAGGTTCTGATGTGCCTGGCGTTCACGGCCATGTTGTTCGGTGGTGTGTTGTCGCCCTTTGCCGGGGTCGGGCTGCTGTTGTTGCTTGTGGGCAACGCAATCATTGCGGCGATCGTGACCTTCATGTCCGGTTTGCCCATCAATCTGGCGACCGCGCAGGAAAAGGCGCCGGCCATCATGGCTGCGTCCGCCGTTGCGGTGGCGCTTCAGACAGATGCAACCGGCTCGGCCGCGCAGGCCGCCCTCACCCTGGTGGTTTTGATTGGCCTCACCACGGTGCTGTTTGGCGCCACACTGCTACTGATAGCGCAATACGATCTCGCCCGGATGATGCAGTACCTTCCCTTTCCCGTGGTATGCGGGTTTTTGCTGGGCGCTGGGTGGCTGTTGTTCGAGGCCGGTGTGTTCATGCAGACCGGCATTGCGTTGAGTTGGGCCCATCTCCCGGACCTTTTGTCTGCCGAGGTCTTGATCCGATGGTTGCCCTCAGTGGGTATCGCTCTGGTTTTGTTTGCCCTGATCCGGCGGGTCCCGGGCAGCCTTACGCTACCCATTTCGATCGCCGTGGTCGTAATCGTGTTCTACCTGTTTGCGTTCTGGTTCGGGATGACCCCGGAAATGCTGAGGCAAGAGGGTTGGACCTTCGCTTCCGCCGAGACCGGCAATGGTTCGTTTCAAGCGTTGTTCCGTGTCGCACCCGATTGGGCGCTCATCGGGAACGCAATCCCAGTCGTGTTCACCGTGACCTTCATCTCCTTGATTACCGCGATGATGAACCTGACGGTGATCGACGCGGCAATCACCGAGCGACTTGATCAGTGCCATGAGATCAAGACCCTGGGCGTTGCCAACGTGTTCAGCGGCCTGGTCGGTGGACTGCCCGGCTATTCCATGATCGGGTTCACCCTGATCGCCCACCGAGCTGGCGCCACCACCCGTTGGGTGGGCATGACAGCGGCGCTGCTGAGCTTGGCGGCGGTGGGGGTGGAGTTCGCGGTCTGGGTGCCGAAGTTGGTGATCGCGACCATCGTCATGCTCATTGTTCTGGAGTTTTTCCACGACTGGCTGCTGCGCCAGGTCAAAGCGCTGGGCTGGCTCGATAGCGCCATCGTGCTGATGATTCTCGGCGTCATCGTTGTCTACGGTTTTCTACCTGGCATCGTGTTTGGTCTGCTCGTGACCTCGGTTCTGTTTGTGGTGCGGTACAGTCGAGTGCCACCGATCGGCCGGGTTGAGACCCTGGCGGGTCGAGGTTCGTCCTTGCAGCGCGCGCCTCTTGATCAGCGTGTTCTGATGCGAACGGGTCGAGGGGTGATGATCTACAGTCTGCGCGGCTACCTGTTCTTCGGCTCCATCAGCCGTGTCTGCGGGAGTATCCATGACGATGTGGAAGCCCGGGAAGGCGAGGTCACCGACGTCATCATCGACTTTGAGCATACCCATGGCGCTGATGTCTCCACCGTCATTGCCCTGCGCCAGTTGCTGCATTATCTGCGCGCCATGGACATCACCCTGACCCTGGCCGGATTGGATTGGGATGTTCGTGCGCTGTTCGAGAAACGCTTGGGAACTGATGTGCCTGTGCACTGGGCTGCCACCGCTGACGCGGCGGCGGAGAGCCTAGAGGAAACGCTGCTGAGCCGACATCACGACCGACCCATGGTGCCTGCGGCTGACCCCGACAATCGCGCCGCCGGGCAGCGGATGGTGTCGGCTTTTCTGGAACTTAATGGATCCGATGATGGACTGGGTGGGTTGATCGACCAGTTGGAGATCCGGGTGTACCGTGACGGTGACGTCATTTTTCGGCAGGGCGACCCGGATTCCGGGGTGGTGCTGATCACGCAGGGGCGCATCGACATCGTACGACAGGATCCGACCGGTCTCGGCGTAACCCGTTTGCGTTCTTTTTTGCCTGGGGCAACGGTTGGGGAGATGGCCTACTACCTCGGACACGGACGGCGGACGGCGACCGCTGTGGCCAAGGGCAGGACCACGGTATGCTATTTGTCCTTGCCCATTCTTCAGGGTCTCGCCAGGAGCGCAGAAGAAGGTTCTGAGCTGGAAATTGCTTTTCACCGCGCCATGGCCAGGGTTCTGGCTGAGCGGCTCGAGTTCCAAAGCGCCAGGGCGGCAGCGTTGGTGGGGCAATAGCGGCGGCCTTGGTCGGACAGTAGTGGGCGCGCCATCACCCAGGTACTGCCTCGGGACCGGAATGCGGTTTAGGGCGCCTCTGATCTATTCGTAAACGCGCATCTTGGGACCGAAACGCACAGCTTCGTCGTTGCAGATCTTGGCAATAGAACAACTACTACCCGCGATCTGCCCCGCGTTCCGCCCTTTGTATCTGCACATTTCCCCTTCAGTCTGCACCGCCCAGAAAAGATAAGAGGCTCCTTGGGCTTTCAAAATCCACCGGTTGGGTTTCGCGCTGAGTCTTGGAGATCCGCAACCCGTTCACCAGCAGCGACTCCCCGCACTCGGCGTCGCAGGCAAGACAGAGTTTCAGTTGCAGGCCCGGCGCATCATGACTGTAGGTACTGTCGGGATGTGGGCGCAATGCTTTGGGCGTGTAAGCGGTGTCCGTCATCTGGTCGCTGGACTCGAGCGACCAGATTCCCCCGATGATGGTTTCCCGCACATATCCAACGCCGTGGGCGATCTGGGCAGCCGAGGTGAGTTCTTGCGGACAGCCCTGGACCAGGGCGAATCCGAGCCGGTCGATCTGATCCAGAATGTCCGTCACGCCCGATGTCTCAAGATCGGTGTACGCAACCGGCGCCAGACCGTGCTGGACCTTCGCCGTATCCCAGGATTGAGCTTTTCGATGCAGCCTCGGCGAACTGTGCTGTCCCGGCGTCAAATCGAGGGATGTCTGGGATGGTCGTGTTAGTTTGTGCGGCATTCGTGCAGCCAAGGAGGGTTCGGTGGAGACAGGGAAGGCCAATCAGGGCAGGCGAATCCTGGGAGATCTGTCCATCGGCGCGTTGGCGGGCGTCGATCAGGTTCTGATGTGTCTGGCGTTCACAGCCATGCTGTTTGGCGGCGCATTGGCGTCCTTCGCCGGGCCCGCCCTGATTTTGTTCCTGGTCGGAAATGCGATCATCGCGCTGACCGTCACGCTGATGTCCGGTCTGCCCATCAATCTCGCTACCGCGCAGGAAAAGGCACCCGCCATCATGGCGGGATCGTCTGTCGTGCTGGCGCTGCAGGCAGGCATGCCGGCATCGGCTGCGCAGGCCGCTTTGAGCCTGATCATCATTGTTGCTCTCACCACGGTCCTGTTCGGTATCACGCTGTTAGGCGTCGCACGCTACGATCTCGGACGGATGATGCAGTACATCCCTTTTCCCGTTGTGTGCGGGTTTCTGCTGGGCGCTGGATGGTTGTTGTTTGGGGCCGGCCTGCTCATTCAGACCGGCATGCCGCTCACCTGGGATAATTTGCCAACCCTGCTGTCCGCCGATGTCATGATTCATTGGTTGCCCTCCGTGGCCATCGCCGCCGTTTTGTTTGTCATGATTCGGCGCGTACCGGGCAGTCTGACATTGCCGCTGGCAATTGCCCTGATCATCATCGCGTTCTACCTGATCACGGCATGGCTCGGGTTGACGCCGGAAGCGCTGCAGCAGCAGGGGTGGACCTTCGCTTCCGGTGCGTCGGGTGGTGGATCGTTTCGTGCGCTGCTGACCGTGTCCCCCGATTGGGCACTCATCGGTCACGCCATCCCCGTAGTGTTGAACGTCACCTTCATCTCACTGATCACCGCGATGATGAACCTGACGGTGATCGACGCGGTGGTCAGCGAGCGGCTCGACCAGCGCCGCGAGATCAAGGCCCTGGGCGTCGCCAACGTGCTGGGCGGCTTGGTTGGAGGTCTTCCCGGACACTCCAGGATGGGTTACACGCTGATCGCCCACCGGGCCGGTGTCACCACCCGCTGGGTCGGGTTGTCCGCCGCATCGTTGAGCCTGGCGGCGGTCGCTGTGGACTTCGCCATCTGGGTTCCGAAGCTGGTCATCGCGACCATCGTCATGCTGATCGTGCTGGAGTTTTTCAACGATTGGCTGGTGCGCCAGCTTGGCGCTCTGGGATGGGTCGACAGTGCCATCGTGTTGATGATCCTGGCGGTGATCGTGTTCTACGGATTCCTGCCGGGAATCGGTTTTGGCCTGCTGGTGACCTCGGTCCTGTTTGTTGTGCGCTACAGTCGCGTGCCGCCCATCAGGCGGGTCGAAACCCTGGCCGGTCGAGGGTCACCACTGCAACGATCACCCCAGGATCAGCGACTCCTGATGCAAATGGGGCGCGGTGTGATGATTTACAGCCTGCGCGGCTATCTTTTTTTCGGATCAATCAGTCGTGTCTGCGGGAGCGTTCAGCATGATGTCGAAGCCCGGGGCGGCGAGGTCACCGATGTCGTCATCGATTTTCAACACACCCATGGGGCGGACGTGTCCACTGTCATCGCTCTGCGTCAGCTTCTCCAGTTTTTGCGGAACAAGGGTGTGTCGCTGACCCTGGCCGGATTGGATTGGGATGTTCGTGTCTTGTTCGAAAAGAGGCTGGGCTCGGAAGCGTCGGTGCACTGGGCCACCACCGTCGATGCGGCCGCGGAGGGTCTGGAAGAAACGTTACTCGCCCGACATCGAAACGCGCCGTTGGTACCCGAGGTCGGTGCCAACCATGCGGCGACCGCGCATCAAGCGGTGTCCGAGTTTCTGGGCCTGAACGATGACGACGACGGTCTGCATGCGCTGATTGACAAGCTGGGCAGTCGCAGCTTTCGGGACGGAGACGTAATCTTCCGGCAGGGGGATGCGGATTCCGGAGTGTTGCTGATCACCGCGGGACGCATCGACATCGTGCGGGCGGGCCCGACCGGCTCCGCTGCGACCCGCTTGCGTTCGTTTCTGGCGGGGGCCACGGTCGGGGAGATGGCCTATTACCTGGGACACAGAAGGCGCACGGCGACCGCAGTGGCCAAGGGCAGAACCACGGTTTGTTTCCTGTCCCTGCCCATACTCCGGGGTCTGGCGGGAAATGCGGACGAGGCCGCCGAGCTGGAGATCGCTTTTCACCGCGCCATGGCCAAAGTTCTGGCTGAGCGGCTCGAGTTCCAAAGTGCCCGGGCGGCGGCCTTGGTCGGGCAGTAGTGGGCGCGCAGACGACAAGCCGGACAGGCACCGGATGCCGAAGTGGTCCTTTCGTCGCAGGTCCACTGGACGGATGCTGGATGATCCAGGCAGTTGCCATCGAACCGGCAAGACGTATTTACGCTGCCAGCCAAACTGGAATGAATACTTTGAGCGTGATCAATCTGAGGGGTTTGGATAGGGGTCGGACCAAGGCAACCCATTGAATCGCTGAGATTTCAGCCGCCTAAATGACCCATTTTCGGCCTTAGGACCGTCATTTTAACGCCTAAAAAGTCGTGTAAGGCGCAGGCAACTCCCGCAGACTGTACATGTCTCCGTGCACTTCCACCGCTTTATGGCGCCCCTTCATGCGCAATTGCTTTCTGACCTTCTCAACGAACTCCTGGCTGCCGACTGCAACGCTGTCCGACCAGCATTCCTGGCGTTGAAGGGCAGGGGCTCCGGAGTCAGCCGCCCACTCGGCACATTCACGCTGTAGCTGCGCGATCTCGGCCATATCGAGCAACTCCAGCAATGCCGCAACGTCGACCACCCGAAAGCGCTTCGGCGGATCCTGTATCTCCCGGTAGCCACAGACGTCCCATTTCCCGGGTTGGTCGACGACGCCGGCTCGTACCATATTGAGATCGATATAGGTCATGCACCGTGCAAGGTAGTCCTCACTGTCAATCGCTACAGCGTGATAGCGATCTTCCCAGAACGCGCCCTTGCGGCCCTTGCGCTTGTTGTATTCCCAACCAGTGCGTCCCGCAATGAGTTGCATGCTACGGGCGATCTCCCCCTGACCTTGGTCTTGGACCAGGAGATGGATGTGATTGGATGTTGTCACGTAGTTGAGTACGCAAAGCTTGTAACGCTTGGTGGCTTGTAACAGCCAATGCCGCCAACGCCGTCGATCGCGCGCGAACTTGAGCAGGAAATCCCGCTGATGGCAGCGGTGAGTGATGTGCCAGATGTGGCCAGGTACGGAATGACGATTAGCACGCGGCATAGGTCTCGTTCCTTGAGATCAGTGTTTTCAGATGGAAAAAGGGGCTTCCAAGCCTCTATCAGGGGCCAGTTTGGCCGGGTATGTTCGTTTTTTCAATGGCTTGGGTTGGTCCGACTCCACTATCCCCGTCACATGCATGTACAGGGGAGAGCGACGCAACGCGGGCAACCCCGCCCGGCGCAGTGGATGTCATGCGAAGGCTTCGCTTGCCAGCAGCAGGGCCACGCAGATCCCTGCCACCGTTGTCCCGGTCCGGTAGATGCGGGGTGAGGGCACAAACATCATCAGAATCAGCACTCCGATGCACACCATGCGCGCCAGCAGTCCGATTGAATCGGTCCCGTCGAAGTAGTGGATTAACAGTGTGAGCCAGACCAGAAAACAGGCGAGTAGAATAAAAAAAAGCCGGTTGCTGCGGGTGATCGACTCCCGATCCTCGGTGGTGACCTGGCCATCCAAGGTCGGTATGTTTGTCGTCACGAAGAACAGCACGCTCGCGCCAGACACGACGTAGAGGAAACCTGGAAAGGACCAGTTTTCGACGGTGAGGAAGTTGAGCGCATGCCAGAACATGTCGAACGAGATCAGCAGCAGGATCAGCAGCCAGACCGTCTGCAGGGGATTTTGGCGCGGCCATCCGGCTTGCTGAATCTTCTGTGACAGAAAAACGAGTAGGTTGCCGATGCCCATGGTCAGTATGGTCACGAACATCAGAGCGACCAGCAACCCGGATTCGTTTTCCATCGCTTCAGTCCTCTTGCCCTCGATCATCTAGGATTGTAACCCCACTTAGACTCGGTGTGGGCTTCCGACGGTGCCCGCCTGACCCGGGTCGTGCCCGCCTGACCCGGGTCGTGCCCGCCAAAGCCCGACGCAACTTCTATCCAATGCGCATCGTTTGGTGGTCAGGCACAGGTCTGAGGTGTATTTTCGTGTCTACGACAACGGTAATCCTCAAACAAGCATCCTACCTGTCTGGCGGACCAGAAATGACAGAATCGGTAGCCATCCGGGAGACTCATTCGAGTAAAGCCGCGAGCTTGTCCCGCGGCGGATGGTTGCCTTACTTCGCGACCGCCTTGTCGTTGATTGTCTGTTACATCAAGGCTATTACGGTTGCAGTTTTGCCCATGGTCGAGGCGAGCTGGAACTTCAACCCGCATATCCAGGCAGTCTTGATGTGGTCTTTTGGATTACTGGCGGTCATCGCCATCTATCGAGACCGCGGCAAACACGATGATCGGCGCCCACTCTATATCGCCATCGCCGGCCTGATCATCATGATCATAACGTTGTACACCTATTACAGTGTCATGATTTTGTTTCTCGCTTACTTGCTACTGTTGATCGGTACATTCGCGAATCAGAATGCGATTCTCAAACAGCTCAACGCGCGAACTCAAGCACAGGCGACGGAACTCACCGAGTTGAATCGCACCTTGGAAAATCGTGTCAACGACCAGGTCGCCGAACTGGATCGAATAGGGCAGCTCAAGCGGTTTCTTTCTCCGGAGGTGGCTGATCTCATCGTAGAGAAGGGTGACAACTCACTGCTGGAAAGCCACCGTCGTTACGTGGCTGCGGTATTCTGTGACCTGCGTGCCTTTACCGCGTTTTCCGAGCGTGCCGAACCGGAAGAAGTGATCGATGTTCTGCAGGAGTATCATCGGGTGCTTGGGGGCCTTGTATCGGCGCACGGGGGTACGATCGATCATCGGGCAGGCGACGGCCTGATGGTGATTTTCAACGACCCCTTGCCGTGTGACGAACCCGTGCGCCGCGCAATCGAAATGGCCTTTGCTATGCGCGACGCCGTGAGCGTACTGTTGCAGGACTGGGCCAAGTACGGCCATCAGCTCGGGTTCGGAATCGGTGTTGCGGCAGGCTATGCGACGCTGGGAATTGTTGGAGATGCGACCCGCAGTGACTATACCGCCATTGGCAACGTCATCAACCTCGCATCACGGCTGTGTGACCAGGCCCAGGATGGCGAGATTTTGATCAGCCAACGAGCCTATCTCGACCTGGAGCATCAGGTGGAGGGGCGCGAGGTGACGGGCCTGAAACTGGACGGGCTGAGCCGGTTGCAGGAGGTTTACAGCATCACCGCACTGAGTTCCCCGGCTGCTTAGCGAGCCGATACTACCAGGCGCGGGCTACGCCGCCTGATTTGCATAGGTCACCCCGCGGGGGCGTTGGTTACGGGTCCAGTGTACTCTCGACAGTGGGTTGCCCTTCGCCTGTTGGGGGCAGGAGTGTGCCTGTAATTCTGCATCGAGCCGTGCGATCATCGTTTCCAGTCGTTAGGGCTGACCTCGTTAAGGAGCTAAACAATGAAAGCGTCAGGATCCCTTTTCTGCGCAGTGTTGCTGTCCTCGTCAGCGCTCGCCTTCGAGCCCGCGCCGGATGCAAGCACGCTGAACGAGGCATTCTCCGGCAAGTCCTATTCCCCCTATGCGCAGCGTGGTTTCCCGGACCGGCCGCTTTGGGGCGATACGCATCTGCACACCTCCACGTCTTTCGACGCGGGCGCCTTCGGCAACAGGCTCGATGCGCGGGCGGCCTATCGCCTCGCGAAGGGCGAAGAAGTGACGTCCAGCACTGGCGTGCCCGCCCGACTGTCCCGGCCGCTCGACTTCCTGGTGGTTGCGGACCACTCGGACAACATGGGTCTGTTCGACCTGATCTACGCGCAGGACCGCAGCATCACTTCGGATCCGGAGGGCCTGCGCATCGCCACGATGGTGGCGAACGGCGGCGAGGATGCGGTAAACGCGGCGCTTGAGCTCATCGATGCCTATTCCCGCGGTGAGGCGCTCTCGCCGGCCCTCGCGATCACCGCCGGCAGTAAGCTGTTCCGGAGCGTGTGGGATCGCCAGATCGCCGCCGCCGAGGAAGCCTACGAGCCCGGTGTGTTCACGAGCTTCATCGGCTACGAATGGACCTCGCTGATTCAAGGCAACAACATGCACCGGGTGGTGATCTACCGCGACGGCGGCGATCGGGCGCGTATGATCAGCCCCTACACCACCGAGGCGCCCGTGGGTAGCACCGACCCGCGCGAGCTCTGGAAATGGATGACACACTACGAGGCCGCCACCAACGGAGATGTCCTGGCCATCGCGCATAACGGCAATCTGTCCAACGGCATCATGTTTCCTGAGACGGCACAGTGGAACGGGACCGAGCTTGACGAGACGTATGTCGTCCAGCGCGCTCTCTGGGAGCCGATGTACGAGGCCACCCAGATCAAGGGCGACGGCGAGACCCATCCGTTCCTCTCCCCGAACGACGAATTCGCGAACTACGAGTCCTGGGACAAGGGCAATCTCAACCTGTCCGAGGCCAAGACCGACGACATGCTCGCCGGAGAATACGCGCGCTCCGCCCTCAAGACGGGTCTCAAGATTGAGCAGCGGCTTGGCACGAACCCGTACAAGTTTGGCATGCTCGGATCCACCGACAGCCACACCTCCCTTGCCACTGCGCAGGAGGACAACTTTTTCGGCAAGCACTCGGGCACCGAACCGAGCCCCGGCCGGGCGGAGCACATCGTCGCCCAGTTTGGCGATCAGCAGATCGTCGGGTGGGAGCAGGTCGCCTCCGGCCTCGCCGCTGTCTGGGCGGCGGAGAACACCCGCGAGGCGATCTTCGACGCGATGGAGCGCAAGGAGGTCTATGCGACCACCGGCAGCCGCATGGGGGTTCGCTTTTTCGGCGGCTGGGACTACACCGATGACGACCTGCTGTCCCGCACCCCCGCGAGCGTGGGCTACGCCAAGGGCGTGCCGATGGGCGCAGATCTGCCCGCGCGGCCGGAAGGCGCCACGGCGCCAAGCTTCATGGTCTATGCGCTGAAAGATCCAATCGGGGCCAACCTCGACCGCATCCAGATCGTGAAGGGCTGGATGGATGCGGAGGGCGAGACACATGAGCAGGTCTACGATGTGGCGTGGGCCGGGGATCGGCAGCCAGGTGACGACGGCAAGCTGCCACCGGTTGGTGATACCGTCGATGTCGCACGCGCCTCCTGGACCAACACCATCGGCTCGGGCGAGCTGGTTGCGATATGGTCAGATCCGGACTACGACCCGGCGCAGAGTGCGTTTTACTATGCGCGGGTCATTGAAATCCCGACGCCGCGCTGGGTGGCCTATGACGCCTTCCGCTACGGGATCGATCTGCCGGACGATATTCCAATGAAGACTCAGGAGCGGGCCTACACCTCTCCAATCTGGCACGCTCCGCAGAAGTAGAACATCAGGGACATCCTGGGATCGTCCGCAGTCTTCGCTGCTTCGCTAAGACTGCGGGCGGCGTACGTCCGATAGGACGCAATCGCAATTAGTCCCCAACTGGCGACCCAAGACAAACCTCCGCGGTGTTTTGGGTTCCGGTAGAATGCCGGCCCATGCTCTCATTCTGTCTTGCTGTACTGTTGTTACTGGCTACCCCCGGCCCCGGCGTGCTGTCGACTGCCGGGGTCGGCGCCGCGTTCGGGTTTAACGCCGGCCTGCGCTACGTCGCTGGCTTGTGTATCGGCACCAACCTGGTGGCGCTGATCGTTGTTTCCGGCTTGGCCGCCATAGTCCTGGCCAACGACTGGGCCCGGAACACCCTGCTGGTGTTGTCGGCGATGTATCTTCTGTACCTGGCGGTGCGCATCGCCTTTGCCGGCAAGAAAATCGCCTTTATCACTGCCGCTGAAAAACCGGGAATTCGGGCCGGGCTGCTGTTGCAGTTGATCAATCCCAAGGCGTATGCCGTGAACATGACCTGGTTCAGCGGCTTCGTACTGATTCCCGGGGCCTTGGTCAGCGAAACCCTGCTCAAGTTTCTGGTGATAAACCTGATCTGGATTCCGATTCATCTGATCTGGCTGGCCGGGGGCAATGTGGTCAACCAGTTGGACTTGAGCCCGCGCACGCACTTCGTCATCAACTGCCTGATGGCCTCGGCCATGTTAGCCGTTGTCGTGTTGGCGATAGCGTCACTGGTTTAGAAACAAGCGAATTCAGCCTATGGCGCGGATCAGAGTGGTTTTACTCTGCCCCGGCTTTGTCCGCTGACGCCGCAGGCAGCTGCCCACAATCGCTCCAGGCATAGATCTCGGTCGCGGACGGGTCGCATTTTGTGCAGCTGCTTCCGCAGGACGCGTTCACCGCCTGTTTCAGCACCGTGCCTTTGCGCACCCAAACCTGGAGCATGCCGCGCATTGCATCGGGATCGGCGTCGAAATGCGCGCACAGATCGGCGAGGGTGGATTGTCCCCGTTGCTGCAGGTAACGGCGGATATCGGACAGGATCATAGCTCGGCCTGCGTTGCGGGTGTCGCCGGTTCACGGCTGTGCTGCGCCCAGCGACGCAGGGTCACGATCAGGAGTGCAAAAGCACCCCACACAATCATCAACCAGGTCGCGGATGAGGCCGGGTGCGCGCCGTAGGTTGCGACCTGGTAGAAACTCGAAGCGGTGATGTAGGCCACCAGCGTCGTCCACGTCGCCACGAACGCCGCCCAGGGTCGTCCGGCTTCGCGCCGGATTGCCCCGATCGTTGCAACACAGGGAAAATACAGCAGCACGAACAACAGGTAGGCAAACGCGCCGGCCTGGCCATCGAAGCGGCTGACCATGGCGCCAAACACCCCTTCGTTCACCCCCTGTTCCGCAGCGGCCGCCCGGGTGTCGCTGACGTCACCGATCTCAAGGCCCATAGGATCGGCCAGCTTTTCGGTCACCGCTGCGAGATTGGCCGGTACGGTGGCCGCGGCGGCAGCCAGCTGTTCCCAGACATTGGGATCTTCCGCCTGTTCGACGGCCGCGTCGGCCGCCAGCCCCGAATACAGATTGTCCAGCGTGCCGACAACAACCTCCTTGGCCAGAATGCCTGAGAATATCCCGACCACCGCCGGCCAGTTGTCTTCGCGAATGCCGAGGGGCGCAAAAACCGGTATCACGGCCCGGCTGGCCGCGCTGAGCACCGATTTCTCGCTGTCCTGGTTGCCGAATGAGCCATCGGTGCCGATGGAATTGAGCAGATTGAGCGCCAGCACCATCAGGATGATGACCTGTCCAGCCTCTTTCAGGAATAAACGCACCCGATCCCAGGCGCGCAACACGATTCCTTTGACCGTAGGCAAATGATACGGCGGCAGTTCCATCATGAATCCGCTGCTGCTGCCCGGCAGCAAGGTGCGCTTCATCAGCAGGCCGGTGAGGATGGCGACCGCAATGCCGGTCAGGTACAGGGCAAACACAACGTTTTGCCCGGATGCGGGAAAGAAAGCAGCGGCGAACAGGGCATACACCGGCAAGCGGGCGCCACAGGACATAAACGGATTCATGAGGATGGTCAGCTTGCGCTCGCGTTCGTTCTCCAGTGTCCGCGTCGCCATGATGGCGGGCACGTTGCAGCCGAAGCCCACGATCAAGGGCACAAAGGCCTTGCCCGGCAGGCCGATGGCACGCATTGAACGGTCCATCACGAACGCCGCGCGCGCCATGTACCCGGAGTCTTCGAGTATCGATAAAAACAGGTAGAGCGCGGCGATCACCGGAATAAAGGTGGCGACAATCGTCACGCCGCCCCCGACGCCATCGGCCAGAAACACGCGCACCCAGTCCGGCAAGCCGAGGCTGGTGAGGAGCTGGCCTAAGCCGGTGACGAACAGTGCGCTGGCGGTGCCGTCAAAGAAATCGATAAAGGCGCCGCCGATATCGATGGTGAACAGAAACATGGTGTACATGATGACAAGAAACAGCGGTATGCCGGTCCATTTGCCCAGCACCAGGCGATCGATCCGGTCACTGAAGGTTCGCCTCATTCTGCCGCGGTTGCGTGTCACCGTCTGCGCGAGCATATGTGCGTGGCTGTAGCGCGAATCGGCGATCAGGATGTCGGCATCTTCGCCGCTGCGGTCCATGATCTGCTGGCGCCAGTGAGACCGTTTCTCCGCCAACGTGGCGGGCAACCCGACACCGGCATCGGCGTCGTTTTCGATAAGCTCGAGCGCCAGCCAGCGGCGGTTGCTGGCAGGCGCCCGGTCGAATTCCGGCGCCAGATCCGCCACGGCCTGCTCGATCACTTCGTCCAGCGCCAGCGAAAATCCGCTCTGTTCGCGGCCGTCGGCCACGGCCAGCATGCGCGCTTTCAACTCCGTCAGACCTTCGCCGCTGACGGCCACCACCGGTATCACCGGACAGCCCAGTTTTTCCGCCAGCGCGCCGGTGTCTATCTCGATGCCGCGTTTGCGGGCGACATCCATCATATTCAGCGCCAGCACAACCGGCACCCCCATCTCAAGGAGTTGCACCGTGAGGTAGAGGTTGCGCTCCAGGTTGGCGGCGTCGAGCACGTTAACGATCAGATCGGCTTCGCGCGACAACAGGAAGTCGCGCGTCACTTTTTCATCGAGGGAGCTGGCATCCAGCGAATAGATGCCGGGCAGATCGACGACGGCCACTTCCCGGCGGTCGATCTCAAAACGGCCTTCCCTGCGCTCTACTGTCACACCCGGCCAGTTACCGGTCTTCTGGCGGATTCCGGTAAATGCATTGAACAGCGCCGACTTGCCGCAATTGGGGTTGCCCGCGAGGGCAACGGTCAGCGCAGACCCGCTCCTGGTCACGGGCGCGCCGGATTCGCAACAGCCCGCCATTACTCGATGGCCTCGGCGCGCAGCTTTTCGGCGATACCCTTGCCCAGGGCCACGCGGTTGCCGTCCCGCGCCACCACGACCCCGCGGCCACGACGATGCAGCACCTCGATCTCGGCACCGACCGACAGACCCAGAGACAGCAGTCGCAGCACCAACGGACGCCCACCGTCAATGGCGATCAGGCGCACCTTCTGGCCCACCGGGGTGTCGATGAGGCTTTGACTGGGCATGTGCCGAGAGTCCGCGTCAAACGAGAATGGTTATCACTATAGCTGGTCTTCCGGGCGTCGGTAAATGTTGAATTGACGTTCTCCTGTCGTGCGCCATGGGTCTCGTTTGTCGAGATCAGCGTTTTCGGACCCAAAAAGGGGCTTCTAAGCCCCCTCAAAAGCCCGATTTTCCCAAGTTTATCCCTTTTTTCAGCAGTTTGGATGGGTCCGACCCTCAGAAGCCAGTTGCGACCCTCAGAAGCCAGACTCAGAAGCCAGAAGGCCCCGCCCGCAGAAGGCCAGAAGGCAATGGTTGCCCAATGACTTGGGGGAAGGGGCGTTCATGCGGGTTATAATCCATCGATACGATGCGGGCTGTGCCTGGGAGAATGGAATGGAAATTCTGACTTGGTTTGTCCGTTTTTGCTTGGCGCCGTGTCTTTTCATGGTCGCCGTATCGAGCGCGGTGGCTCAGGACACCAGCGCTGAAAACGAATTCGATCCTGAGAGCCTTTGCCCTGCCGAGCTCGGCAACCCCCCGGAACCGGCGATTGCGATAACCGGGCAGTTCGAGGATACGGGGGCCGAATGGCTGTTCTGCATCCCTGACCCCGAACTCGGATTGTTCAACGGCATGCTGGTCGTGTACGCGCACGGCACCGTCAATGTGACCCAACAAGCGGGATCTCTGGAAGCGATTTCGGATCAGGTGAAGGTTGGTGATCTAGATATCCCGCGAGTGCTGAACAGTTTGGGTTTTGCGTTCGGGGTGGTGGCCCGCAGCAAGACCGGTCTGTCCGTGCCGGAAGGCATCGACGAGACGAAACGCCTGGTTGAGCTCTTTCGGGACACTGTTGCCCCGCCGGCCTTGGTCTACGTGATCGGCGTTTCTCAGGGTGGTTCCATCGCGACGCTGCTGAACGAGGTGGATCAGAATGACGGCTTCGCCGGCGCGCTGTCCGTCTGCTCAACCCACGGCAAGTTCCGGGCGCAGTTCAGGTACTTCCTCGACTTCGCCGTTTTGTTCGATTACTTCTTTCGGAAACCGCTGCGGGAGGAAGGTATATCCCTGCTCCAAAAGCGTGACGACAAGCCTTATGTGCCACAACGTGTCATTGACAATTGGGAAACGGGCGAGAATCTCAAAGATGTCATCACCGGCTTGATTGCAGAACCCGAGCACGCCGATGCACTGTCCCAGGCTCTGAACTGTGCCGGCGTTCCCAGTGATGCCAGCGGCGAAATGACCCAGGTCGAGATCGCTGAGGAACTCATCGAGCAAAGCTTTTTGGGCATCAATGACGGCGTTGAAACCGTCGGCGGTAATCCGGCCGGTAACCTGAATCGACTCTACTTTTGCTCGGACAATCCGCTGCGTTTGAACCTTGGAGTCAAGCGCTTCCGCACCAGTGCCTGGGCCGTGAGCATGCTGAATGCGAATTACGAGACCACCGGTCAGCTCAACACCCCGCTGGTGGCCCTGCACAATCTGCAGGATCATCGGGTACCATTCTGGCACGAAGTGATTTACTGGTTGAAAACGCTTCGAGGTCAATCCGCCGAGTTTTACACCGTCGTCCCCGCATCTGGCTTTGGTCATTGTGAGCCAACAGTTGAGGAGGCGCTTGACGCGTTCGGGCTGCTGATTCAGAAATCGACTGGATTGGGATTGACCCAATCCGAGTGAGCGCTGGCACCATCGAAACACGCTGGGGAAGGTCTGATCAATTGATGCGAATCGCGTTTCGGTCCACAAGGGCACATCTGCCGCGTTTCCCGGCTTGGCCATAGAATGCTATTAGCGAGATTTTGCAGCGATGAAGCTGTGCATTTGAGTCTCAAGATGCACGTTCACGAATAGATCAGAGGCCCCCTGGACGGCTTCCCCTTCAGACCGAGCGACTAACGGGGCTGCGCTCAGGCCGACGGGTTCATCAGACTCTCACATCGACTGCCACAAACCGACGACGCTGACCAGCAACAACACGCTGCCCAGCACCCGGAAGAACACCTGGGTTTCCGCTGCAAGCAGCCGCCGGTGGAACCGGAGCCCGATGACATGGCCGACGGCCGCGCAGGGCAGCAGCCAGATATGCTGTTCCAGATGCAGATCGACGCCGGCGTAGATGAATGCGGCGAGTTTGATGGTGACCAGAATCAGCCACAGCACGAACAGGGTGTCCCGAAGCTGCTCTCGCGCCACGTGCTGGGCGAACACGGCGATGATCGGCGGCGCGCCGATCAGCGAGGTGCCGCTGAAGTAGCCCCCGATCATCAGGAACAGGGTGTCCACCAGCTTGCTGTTGCTCTTGAACGGGCGGTTGAGAATGTAAGTGATCGAGTACAGCGCCACGATGCAAAAAATAATGGCGCTCATGATCTTGGGCGGCAGGGTGATCAAGCCGAACACGCCGATCAGTTTCGGCACGATCATGACCGCCAGTGCGTAACGCAAATAGTGCCAGTCAACGGTGCCGCGAAACTCGCCCTGTAGCTTGGAGTGCCTGAGGCGACGGTTGTTCTGAAACACCGTCAACGACGCGAACACCAGCAAATGCACTGAAATCAGGGGCAGAAAAAACAGCGGCCGATCGTAGATCAAAAGCAGAAAGGGCAGCGACAGCACGGCGCCGCCGAAGCCCAGTCCCGAACGGACAAACCCGCTCCAGACGAACACCAGTCCGATCAGCGCGTATTGGTACCAGAACAGATCCAGCATCGGAGTCGGTCGGCGTTCGCGTGGGCCGCATAGCCTACTGCCTGCGTAGAAACAAGGCGATCCCATCGGGTCGATTTGGGTCCGGTTGCCCTGTTTTCTTAGGTCTTTTCGGCATGCCTTCGTTTCTTTGAGCTCGTCATGTGCTGAAATGCGGGGACACGGCTGCGCCGCCGATTCTCCGGCGCGCTCGAAAGGATGTGATAGTGGAACAGGATGTGACACCGGCGGCGGCTGCGCCGGACATCGAACCCGCAGCGCTCTGGCAGCGCATCACCCTGATGGATCGGCTGGCGGAGTTGTCGCGGACGCGCCCGGACGTTGTCCCGGTAACCATGGTGAACGATCGTGGTGACGACGCCACCCGCCTCACTTACCCCGACCTCAGCGCCGCCGCTCGCGGAATTGCCCGGTATCTGACTCATGAACGGGATTTGCGCGCCGGCGCCACCGTGCTGTTGGTGTATCCGCCGTCCATGGACTTCGTGACCGCGCTTGTGGGTTGCATGATGGCGGGTGTGGTACCTGTTCCGGTGGCGCCGCCCAACCCGCTGCGGCCCGAGCATGCCCATCGGGAACTGGCCGCAGTGGCCGAGCGCAGCGGCGCCCAGGCCATTCTCACCAATGGGCAGTACCTGATGGGTATCCGCGTGGGCGGTCTCAGGGGGGTGCTGAGCGGCACACACCGTCGCCGTCCGGGCAATCTGCCCTGGTGGCGAACCGAGCGCGTACCGGCCGACGACACCCAGCCGACGCACCGGGCCAGGCCTGGGGACGTGGCATTTCTACAGTACACATCGGGCTCCACATCGAGCCCCAAGGGTGTGGTTATTACCCACGCCAACGTCGTGCACCAGCTCTGGCTGAACAAGCGGGAACTGGGGCTGGGTGCACAGTCCGTGGCCGTGACCTGGGTGCCTCACTTTCACGATTTCGGCCTTATCAGCGGTCTGCTCAGTGCAATTTTCGGTAACGGCCGGCTCTATATGCTGTCCCCCCTGGCTTTTCTGAAAAAGCCCGCTGTCTGGTTCGATGTCATGTCCCGGGTGCGGGCGACGCACACGGCGGCGCCGGATTTCGCCTATCGTCTGGCCGTTCGCAGATCCAACGACGTGCAGCGGGCCAACTGGGATCTCTCTGCGCTGAGTGTGGTCATGAGCGCGGCCGAGCCGGTGCGCTGGCGTACCCAGGATGATTTCAGCGCGGCGTTCCGGGTCGCGGGGCTCGATGCCACCGCTCTCTGTCCATCCTACGGCCTGGCGGAACACACCGTCGGTGTCACGGTCGGGGGCCGCAACCGGCTGTGCGTGGAGCGTCTATCCCTGGAACTCAGCGGGGAGGTTAAACCGTTGGATCCGTCGGATGACGGTGTCCGTCTGGTGGGGTGCGGGCCGCCGTCCCAGGGTGTGGATCTCAGAATCGTTGATCCGGAATCTCACACGGCTTTGCCCGAAGGGCGGGTGGGGGAGATCTGGGTCGACTCGCCCAGCAAGGCCGCGGGCTATTGGGGCGAGCCGGATCTGAGCGCCGCGCGGTTCCACGCCCGGCTCCCGGGCGGCGCGCCGGACGGGTATCTGCGTACCGGGGATCTCGGGTTCTTATGGCAGGATGAGCTCTACATCACCGGACGCCTCAAGGACTTGATCATCCTCAATGGCCGCAACCTTCACCCACAGGATCTGGAGGAAACCGTTGCCGAAGTATCGCCAATGATTCGCAAGGGGCGGGTTGCCGCTTTTTCCGTTCCGACCGAGGGAAGTCAGGTTGGTGACGCCGGTGAGGGGCTGGCCGTGGTTGTGGAGCTGGCCGACAAGCGGCCCAAGCCCGAATCGCTGGACGCCCTGGTAGAGCAGGTCAGGGAACGGCTGCTGGCCGATCACCGGGTGGCATGCCAGGTCCTGGTTCTCGGCCGCCCCGGGGTGATCCAGAAAACCACCAGCGGCAAGCTGCGCCGCCAGGCCATGCGCCAGGCCCATCTCGACGGTGAGCTCGCAGCCCGCGCCCATCGGGTGGTTACCCTGGAACCGGTGTCGGTGAACGCCGCTGAACAAATCGACGGCGAATCTCCGCAGGTGTCTGCACCCGAGACGTCGTTGCCGTTGGAAACCTGGATGATCCGCGAGGTGGCATCCGCTCTGGGTGTGCCGGAAGCTTCGGTTTCACCCGGCGCATCGCTGCAGGCAATGGGCGCCGATTCTCTTCTGGTGGTGAGCTTGTCCGCGGCGATCGCTGAGCGATGGGGGGTTGAGATTGGAGCGGATGTCGTGGCCG
>Ga0316196_10000068_pt1 | contig 27988 bp, 29 predicted proteins | sample Eddsed2cm_MG_FD_204938 | JGI IMG/M metagenome (GOLD analysis project Ga0316196, IMG submission 204938) | Coastal sediment microbial communities from Maine, United States - Eddy sediment 2 cm | ecosystem: Environmental > Aquatic > Marine > Coastal > Sediment | place: USA: Maine | collected... | reverse complement strand
GGGACCACCCGGGTACGGCCATCAGCCCAGCAATCCGGCCTGCCATTTGATAGCCCATGGCACACGCCGCGCGCTTGCGCTTATCATGGACCGAACAGGGACATTCCGGCGCCCCACGGAGATCGACACAAATGTTGAAAGCGCTTTGCATGATTGCACTGCTGGCACTGTGCTGCACTGCACACGCCGCAGCCTATAAATGGACCGACGACGACGGCAATGTGCAGTATTCCGGCACACCGCCGACGGATCGCCCCTACGAAAATGTCAAGGAGCCGCCTCCGCCACCCAGTTTGTCCGGGGCCGAAACCGATGGCGGATCGGAAACCCCTCCGGCGGACGGATCGTCGGAGGCCAATCCGGACCAGCAGCAATCGAAGATCGAGGCCAACTGCAACCAGGCACGGGCAAACCTTGAGGTGTTGAATGAGAACGAGTTGGTGGAGTTCACCGATCCGGATACCGGTGAGACCCGGCGATTGGACGAGGAAGAACGCCAAGCGCAGATTACACAATCCCAAAAGGACATCGACTACTACTGCACAGAGTAGTGTTGCCAGATCTGATCGATCGCTCCGAACACGCCACTGGCCGACGCGTTAGCGCCAGATCCGCTGGCGGCGCAGAAGATTCGTGGCATGTACGGCGCCCGGGCGCCGTCCAACGGCTCGTTGGACGGCATCGATACATTGGACTGGACCGACTTCAACCGGATACTTCAGTTTCGCCCGGTCACGGCGACTTACAGCAGGCCAAGGGCGACCGGGGCCAGGCCTGCCGGACAGCATAATCAGCCATGCGCGTTACACGTTTCCCAATTCCGACGCTGAAAGAAACCCCCGCCGACGCCGAAATTGTCAGTCATCAGTTGATGCTGCGCGCGGGCATGATCCGGAAACTGGCCTCCGGTCTTTACTCCTGGCTGCCCCTCGGGGTGCGGGTTCTACGCAACGTGGAACGGGTGGTGCGCCAGGAAATGGATCGAATCGACGCCGCCGAGGTGTTCCTGCCAGCGGTTCAACCAGCGGAACTGTGGCGGGAATCCCAGCGCTGGGATCAATACGGCCCGGAGCTGTTGCGGTTCAAGGACCGCCATGAGCGGGAATTCTGCTTTGGACCGACCCATGAGGAAGTGATCACCGATCTGGTCCGAGGCGAAATCAAGAGCTATCGCCAACTGCCATTGACCTACTACCAGATCCAAACCAAGTTTCGAGACGAAATCCGGCCCCGCTTCGGCATCATGCGGGCGCGGGAATTCATCATGAAGGACGCCTATTCCTTTCACACCAACCCGGCATCGCTGCAGGAAACCTATGATCGCATGTACCAGGCGTACGTGCGGGTGTTTACCCGTCTGGGTCTGGATTTCCGAGCCGTTCTGGCCGATGGCGGCAGCATCGGGGGCCACACGTCCCACGAGTTCCATGTGCTGGCCGATTCCGGCGAAGACGCTATTGCTTTTTCGGATTCCGGTGACTATGCCGCCAACGTGGAACTGGCCGAGGCGGTGGCGCCGGTCGAACCACGCCCTGCGCCCACGGAGCCGATGAAAACCGTGGACACCCCCGGGCAACACACGATGGAGGCCCTTGCCAGCTTCATGGGCGTTTCCACCAGCCGCTGCCTGAAGACCCTCATGGTCAAGGGCGAAGCCGGCGGGCTGATCGCCCTGTGCCTGCGCGGCGATCATCATCTCAACGAGATCAAAGCGGAGAAGCTGAGCGGCGTGCTGTCCCCCCTCACCCTGGCGGAGGACGCGGATATCCGATCCGCCACCGGTGCGGGTATCGGCTCGGTGGGACCGGTGGGGTTGGAGATCCCTGTCATCACCGACCGGGCTGCGGCGGTACTCGCGGATTTCGTATGCGGGGCGAACCAGGACGATCGCCATCTGAGCGGGGTGAACTGGGGCCGAGATATGGCCGAGCCCCGGGTCGAAGATCTGCGCAACGTGGTCGAAGGCGATCTCAGTCCCAATGGTGATGGCCACATCGCAATCCGCAGGGGTATTGAAGTGGGCCACATCTTTCAGCTCGGCACCAAGTACAGTGAGGCCATGGAAGCCACCGTGCTTGACGAGGACGGAAAGAGCTGCCTGGTCACCATGGGCTGCTATGGAATCGGCGTGACCCGGGTCATCGCCGCAGCCATCGAACAGAATCACGATGATCACGGCATCGCCTGGCCAGCGGCCATGGCCCCGTTTCAGGTTGCGGTGCTGCCACTGAACGCCGCTCGATCAGAGCGGGTGCGTGAGGCGGCCGAATCGGTGTACTCCACCCTCAGCGCGGCCGGCATTGATACCCTGATCGACGACCGGGGCCTGCGACCGGGCGTGATGTTCGCGGATATGGAATTAATCGGGATCCCTCACCGGCTGGTGGTGGGCGAGCGGGGCCTGGATCAGGGCGTGTTCGAGTACAAGGGACGGCGGGACGCAGAGCCGACCCTGGTGCCGCAAGCAGACATCATCGCCTTCCTGCAACAGCGCATTACCCACTGACGGCATTTCCGTCAGTGGGCGGTGGGAAACGGCAGGCGGGCATCCGGCGGAGGCAGTTGGACATGAAACCCCCGCTGCAGAAGGTTTTTCAACACCTGAACCGCGTCCTCCTGGGCCAGGGTGCGTTGCGGCCACAGCACCAGATCCATGACAAATTCGGCTTCGCCAATGGCGCCGAGCAGCGCATCCGGCAGCGCCTGAAAGCCGTCCCGGGACGACAGGTACAAATAGGTGTCAGGCTTGCGACGACTCCGGTAAACAAAGCACAGCACCGCATCATCCCCGGAAGTGATCAGCCAATTTCAAAGGCCGTGTAGCGACCGCCTTGTTCGATCGCCAGAGGCTCGGTCGAGACATCGCTTACCCTGGCGTTTGGCGGCCCCCGATGCAGCCAGTCGATCAAGCCTTGCACCGCAGCCGGTGAACCGCAGGCGATGACTTCCACTCGGCCATCTTCGAGATTTCGGGCGTAACCCCTGAGCTTGAGCTGCTCAGCCTCAGCCTGGGCCGAGGCACGGTACCAAACGCCCTGCACCAGACCGGAGATCAGGCACTTTACGCAGATCTCGGGCTCGATATCAGACCCGCTGTTCATGGAACCAGATCGAGGTCGGCCCCCGATTCCTGCAACATGTTCTCCAGCATGGCCGCGGTCAGCGGCCCCAGATGGCGATTGGCGATCTCACCGTCCGGCGAGACAACAAAAGTCATGGGCAGGCCGAGGATCGCAGGCATGCCTTCCGGCGGCGTGATGCCCGCCAGCAGAATGGGATAGTTGACGCCCAGATCCTCGACAAACGCCTGGAGTTCCGCCACCTCGATATCCTCGATATCCAGTCCCAGTACCGTAACGCCCTGATCCGCGTATTGTTCAGAAAACCAAGCAAGCTCCGGCATCTCGGCCAGACAAGGGGGGCACCAGGTCGCCCAGTAGTTGACCACGACCCAATCGCCCCGGTAATCCGCAAGCCGGTGGATCGTGCCGTGCAGATCGGGCAATTCAAATTCAGGCGTGGCGGCGGATGCCACGAAATTGGGGCTCAACAACAGGGCCAGAATCAGCCCGGTGAATCTGCAACTTGCAACGTGCACATCGACTCCTAGGGAAGGTCTGATCAATTGCTGCGAGCACGCCAGCGTCTTTGCGCTCCCTCGTACAAGGCGCACCGAGCGAAGTTGGCCCGAGGAAAATAAGTGAGCTGCCAATGAGCGAGGTGCAACGCGGTACCAGGGGCGCAAAGGCCCGGCTCCGCTGGGGTTTCGCCCGCAAGGGCACATCTGCCGCGTTTCCCGGCTTGGCCATAGAATAACTATGGCGCTGCGCCGGGAGCCTCGCATCTGCGCCCTTGTGGACCGAAACGCGATTCGTATCAATTGATCAGACCTTACTTAAGTCTCCAGGACATCGGCGATGGTGCGGTCCAGCACCGGGCTCAACCGCGACTCGGCATCGGCCAGGACCGCTACGAACGGCGCCACCCAGCTTGGCGCCTCGCTCAGCTCGGCGACCGTCGGAAGTTTGAACGGCGTTATGCGCTGCAGTTCCTGCAAAGTCAGATCGTCCAGATCCCGGCTCAAAGCCCAGGTCTGATCCTCGGTGCGATGGATGATCCTGGCCCGCCTCAATGACAGCAATATGGTTTCCAACTCGGCCTGAGGCAAGCCCAAGGACCATCCATCCCGCCCCCTCAAATCGAGAGTGCGCCCTTCCCGCTGCCGTTCACGCAGCCGCCGCAACAGGTCGAGAGTGCTCACGAATCCCATCGACTTTGGCTGGTCGCGCGTCCAATTGGGCCGGCCGGCACAACAGCTGCATTCGGCGCCGAGCAGGATGATCACCCAGGTGACATAGATCCAGACCAGGAACAGTGGCACCGCCGCCAAAGCGCCGTATATGGTTTGATAGGTGGGAAAGCGGGTGACGTAAAAAGCAAACCCGCCCTTGGCAATTTCAAACAGCACCGCCGCCACCACGCCACCCAGCAAAGCGTCCCGAATTCGAACCCGGGTATCCGGCACGATGGTGTACATCAGCGTGAAACCAACCGCTGCGGATAGCCAGGGCAGCAAGCTGAGAACGAGACCCCGTGTTCCATCGGGACTGACACCCCGAAACAGCGGCAGCGACACCAAGTACGATGTGGCGACCAGGCTGGCGCCGATCAAAAGCGGCCCCAAGGTCAGTAGCGCCCAGTAAACCAACACACGCCCGATCAGGCTGCGGTGGTGCTGTACCTTCCAGATCCGGTTCATGGCCGCGTTGATGGATGAAATCAACATCACCGAAGTCACCACTAACACTACCGTGCCGATGGCGGTCAGGCCCCGGGCCTTGGACGCAAACGCCTGAAGATAGGACTGGACCACCTCACCCGAGGCGGGCACAAAGTTCTGAAAGATGAAGTCCTGAATATCGGTGGTGACGCGGTCAAATGCTGGGAACACCGAAAAAAGACCGATCATGACAGCCATCAGGGGCACGAGGGAGAGCAATGAGGTATAAGCGAGGCCAGCAGCCAATTGCAGGCCGTGATCGCCAAGGAAGTTGTGGAACACACAGCGCGGCAGAGTTACCAGTCTGGATCGGTACGCCCACCGCAGCCAAAGCGCCGGAGTCATTGGATATCCGGCGCCGGCAAACGCAGGTACCTAGCCACCGCGTCGGATGCTGGCGTTCTCTCGTGCTCGGATGGCAAGTTCCCGGGCATCCGTGGCCTGCTGGCGGGCGCTGTCATAGTCGTGGGATTCGAGACTCTGTTCGGCCGAATCCAGCAGCGCTTTGGCGGACTCATAGTCTTCGGTCGAGTAGACCGGCGCCCCGGCATTTTCGGCTGCTCGCAGCGCTTGCCGGGCATCGCTCATCTCCTGGACCGGCGCGGACGCGCAGGACGCCAGCACCAGAACATACACAACAGCAGTTATGAGTATCCGACGCACGGTTGCCTGATGTTCTGCTATGATCTTGCCGCCCCGGAACGGGGTCAGCACGGGTATCGTAGAGTCAAGCTAGCACCGCCTCACTAGAGCGTCAAGGCGGTCACTCAGAGGCCAATCATGTTCCCGGACGACCAAGTCATTCTGTATCACAATCCACGCTGCTCGAAGTCGCGGGCGACTCTCGAACTGCTGCGACAGCGCGGTGTCGAACCTCGAGTCGTCGAATATCTCAAGACGCCGCCCAGCCGGGCGGAACTGACCGAAATCCTCCGGCGGCTCGAGCTGAGCGCCCGTGACTTGATGCGCAAAAACGAAGCTGAGTACGCCGAGGCCGGTCTCGGAGACCCGGGCCTGACCGAGGACACATTGATTATTTCTTTGGTGCAGCGACCCAAGCTCATGGAGCGCCCGATTCTGGTCGCCCAGGGTAAGGCTGCCATCGGCCGCCCCCCGGAAGCGGTTCTGGAGATCCTGTAGATGGGTGAGATTCTCGTGCTCTACTACAGCGCCCACGGCGCCACCGCCGACATGGCCCGTCACGTCGCACGGGGCGTCGAGGAGGTTGCGGGCATGAGCGCACGGCTGCGAACGGTGCCGCGGGTATCGGCAGTATGCGAGGCGGTGGAGGACGACATTCCCGCCTCCGGCGCCCCCTACGCGACCACGGAAGACCTGCGGCAATGCGACGGTCTGGCGCTGGGGAGCCCCACTCGCTTCGGCAATATGGCCGCACCCATGAAGTCTTTCATAGATGGCACCAGTGACCTTTGGCTGTCCGGCAGTCTGGCCGGGAAACCGGCCGGCGTCTTCACCTCCACCGGCACTCTGCACGGGGGTCAGGAAACGACGCTACTGACCATGATGCTGCCGTTATTACACCACGGCATGCTGCTGATGGGGCTGCCCTATACCGAGACGGCTTTGGTCGACACGCAACAGGGTGGCACACCCTATGGACCCAGCCACCATGCCGGCATCGACAACAGTCGGGCGCTGTCGGACCATGAGAAAACGCTGTGCCAGGCTTTGGGCCGACGCCTGGCCGCGACCGCCGTCACGCTGTGCCGACGCTGATCCGTCTGGCTCGCGCGGCGACACTGGCGGGATACTTCGGACTGCTGATTCTGCTGACGGCCTGGTTTACGCTGATTGAGCCGTCTCCAAGGTTTCCGGTGCTGGTCCCGCTGGTGGGCATGGTCGGACCCCTTCTGTTTCCCCTGATGGGATTGCTGCACGGCCGCCCCTACACCCACGCCTGGACCTCATTTCTGGCGCTGTTCTACTTCACCGCCGGCGTGTTCGTGTACGCGGGCGGTGAAGGTAAGTCGTGGCTACCCCTCCTGGAAATCGCCCTGAGCATAGTCTTGTTTCTAGGATGCATTTTCTATGTTCGCCTATTACGGAATGAGACGGACGCCCTGCGCTGACACCCGGTTGGGCGCGAGCTGTAACATTATTGTAATATTGGGCTTTCACGCCGTGTCTGGATCGGTGAGACGAGCGAAGGTCGCCATTGGATATCACACTCTGGGTCGAGCTGATCCTTTTCGTCATACTGCTGGGATTCTCAGCATTCTTTTCAAGTTCGGAAACCAGCCTGTTCTCCCTGAGCAAGCTACAAATGGAACAAATGCGGCGGGACGACGATCCGAATGTCGGTTTAATCGAAAAACTGCTGAGCGAACCCCGCCGCCTCATCGTCACGATTCTCATCGGGAACGAGTTTGTAAACGTCGCAGCGTCGGTCATCTCCGCCGCCATCGTAATCAAGTTAATGGGCGCGGAGCACAAGCTCTTCAACCTCTTCATCATGGTGCCCATTCTGCTGCTGTTTGGGGAAATCACACCCAAGACGCTGGCAATCAGAAACAATACTGCATTCGCCAGTGCCCAATCCCGACCCATCGATCTTTTTTCCCGATTGATCACACCCTTGCGCTGGGTCATTCGGCTTATCGCCGAGTGGTTCACAACCTTGATCGTGGGCAAGGCGCTCACCCCTGGCAGCATCGTTACCCAGGACATGGTCCGCACCCTGGCCAACGAAGCTGTTGGCGATGGCGTACTCGGGTCCCACGAGGCACGCTACATCGAACAAATCTTCAGTTTCGGGAACGCGACGGTGAAGCAGGTCATGACACCGCGTTCCAACGTGTTTTTTCTCCCCATAGACCTACCGGTTGACCAGTTGCTCCATGCGCTGAGAGACGCGAAGCACACCAAGGTGCCGGTGTATCAGAACCATCGGGACGAGATCGTCGGCATTCTGCACGCCCGCGATCTGTTGGGGGCCGATCTGGACGCGCTGCGAAGCAAGCCGGAACGGCTGACCAGGATCCTGCGCGAACCGCATTTTGTACCGGAAACCAAACCGGTCTGCGACCTGTTCCACAGCTTCCGCCAGCGCAAACTGTCGGTCGCGCTGGCGGTCGACGAGTACGGCGGTGTGACCGGGATGGTGTGCATGGAAGACCTGCTGGAATGCATCTTCGGCGACATCCCAAGTCCTTCGGATCGACTTGCCGCGGTCGGAGCCGAGGTCCTGGACGACGGATCAATCCGCATCGACGGCGCCATGTCGATAGGCCAGTTCAATGAGACGTTTGGAGGGCAGTCCGAGAGCGCCGAATTCGAGACCGTTGGGGGTCTGGTGTTGCACGAACTTGGGGAACTGCCTGAAACCGGAAGACGGGTTCTAATCCATGGTTTTGAATTCACCGTACTCAGTGTGGAGAGCAATCGCATCGCGGCGCTGTCGGTGAAAAACCGATTGTCAGTGACGCCGGTCTCCGAGGGCACACAGGAACGACCCGCAGCAATGGCGTCGCCCGATGCGGACGTCGCGACGTCCGCTGAAACCCAGCCCCCGAAGCCAGACCATCATTCGGTCAAGGACTGAACTGCATGGACATAAGCCTGACCCTGCTGGTGATGCTGATCTGCCTGATCGCGGAGGCATTCTTCTCCGGCTCCGAAATCGGCATCGTCAGCGCAGATCGGATCAAACTGCGGCACGCGGCGGCAAAGGGGTCACGGGGCGCGAAGCTGGCCCTCGAGATGTTGGAAAAACCCGAATGGCTGTTATCCACCACCCTGGTGGGTACCAACATCGCAGTGGTGACCAATACCACCATGGCCACGGCCCTGATGATCGATCTGTTCGGACCGGGTTCAAGCTGGCTCGCCGTAGTCATCGCGGCGCCGCTGATCTGGGTGTTCGGAGAGATCGTGCCCAAAAGCGTGTTTCAGCAACGGGCTGACGTGATCACTCCCCGGGCCATTTTCATTCTGAAAGGCTGTTCCTTCATCTTCTATCCCATCCTTATGGTTTTCAGTTCGCTGGCGCGACTGCTTTCTCGCATGGTGGGCGCCGGCTCGACCAGCGCGAGCCCGTTCACCTTGCGCGAGGAAATATTGAGCATGATGCAGATGCCCGGCGAGGAGGTTGACATCGAGCCGATGGAACAAACCATGATTCGGCGGTTGTTCAACTTTGGTGAAACCACCGCGCGCGAGGTCATGATGCCGCTCATCGACGTGGTCGCCATCGATCAGCAGGCAACCTGCGCCCAAGCAATGCAACTGGCCACCGACAAAGCGCACAGTGTAATGCCGGTGTACGCGGACAGAATCGATCGCATCGTCGGCATTCTGGATACCCTGGAACTGCTGGGCCTGGACCCCGGCTTACCGATCCAGCCATATATCAAACCGGTTACCTACGTTCCCGGGTCAAAGGGAATACAGGATCTGCTGCTGGACCTGCGCCAGGCTCGAGCACAGGTGAGTGTCGTTGTCGATGAATTCGGTGGTGCGGAAGGCATCGTCAGCATCGAGGATATCCTTGAGGAGGTTGTGGAGGATATCCAGGACGAGTACGACACCCATGAGAAAGTCACCGAATGGGTCCGAAAACTGGATGATCGCGAGTACATTGTGGCGGCCAGGATGCCGTTGGACGATCTGGCGGACGAGCTCGGAATCGAGCTGCCAAAAGAGACCTACGCAAGCCTTTCGGGGTTCCTCCTGGACAAGGCGCAAGAAGTGCCCCAGGTTGGCGATTCGATCAAGTATCGGAGCATCACCTTCACAGTCCACCGCGGCACGCCCAGGGCCATCAAGGAAGTCAGGATCATCTGGTAGCGGAACTCGGCGACGATCCAGCGCAGTTTGGCCGGTCTGGTCGGATTCAGCGGACCGACCCGGTTGTTATCCCGCACGGCGCCCCTTCCGACGCAAGACAGTGCTGACAAACGGGACGGTCAAGCGGCGTTTGGCGGCCAGCGACGCATAGTCCAGGGCATCCAGCAGGCGCATCAGATGCGGCAGATCGCCCGGATGATGTCGAAGCAGATAACGCGCGACATCTCGGGGCATTTTCATGCCCTTGATCCGCGCACGCTCCTGCAAAAGCCCCAGTTTGTCATCATCCGCGAGCATCTGAAGGGGCCACACGGTAGCCATGCCGAGTCGAAAATTGAGACCGGGGTTGCTCAACGCCATGTCGGGGCGGCCGGAAACCAGAATGCGACCGCCTCCTTCGATCACACGGGAAATCAGGCCGTTGAGCGCATCCTGCCAGGCGGGCGCCGCGGCCAGCAGCGGCAAATCATCGACCGCAATAAGGTGGACGGACTCCAGGCCCAGCAGCGCGTCCGGCGAAAACTGTCCCAGCACCACGTCCAGGGGCAAATAAACGCAGGTGCCATCCCGACGGCTGACCTCGGTACAAGCCGCCTGAAGCAGGTGGCTACGGCCGCTGCCAAGCTCCCCCAGCAGCAACCCCAGGCCACCCCGCGGATCGTCCAGCCAGCGGCGCAACCGATCCACGGTGGGTCGGTTCGGCCCCGCGTAGTAGCTCTCGAAATCAGCGTGATCAGCAGCCTGCAAGCCCAGTGGCAGCTGACCGCTCACGATGGTGCCTGCTCATCGGGCGGCGCCGCGTCGACGCCGTAGAATGCGCTGCGCAAATACTCATCGTGAGTGTGACGCAGCAGCACCATGACGACGGCAGCCACCGGCAACGCCACCAAGACGCCAAAGAAACCGAACAAATGCCCCCCCACCAGAATGGCGAAAATCACCGCCACTGGATGCAGCCCGATCCGGTCACCCACCAGCAGGGGTGTCAGCAACATCCCCTCGATCGTCTGCCCAACGCCGAACACCAGCAAAACCGGCAGCACGTGAAAAATGTCCTGAAACTGGAGGAAAGCCGCCACGCTGGCCACCAGAATACCCACGATGGCACCCAGGTACGGCACGAAACTTATCAGACCCGCGAGCATGCCGATCAGCAGCGCAAAATCCAGCCCCACCAACCATAGACCAATGCTGTAAATCGTCCCCTGCGCGATCATGACCATCAATTGACCCCGCAGGAAGGCACCCAAGACCTGATCGGATTCCGCCGCCAGAGAGGAAACCACGGGTTCCAAACGGCGGGGCAACAGATCGCGGATTCGGGCCATCACCACATCCCAGTCCCGCATCAAGTAAAAAGTGACCACGGGTATCAGAACCAGATCGGCGATCCAGGTCAGCAGTAGCCCCCCGGACTGGCCCGCATACGCCAGAATCACCTTGAGCAGCCCGCCGGCCTGGCCCCAATGACCCGACAGGCCTTGCCCAATGGCCCCGAGGTCCAGCGTGGACCCGTCAATGCCCAATGCTTCGAACAGCTCCGGCAGCAAATTGGCCTGGATCCATTCGATGTACCCCGGGAGTTTTTGCGCCAGAGCGATGAGCTGGCGTTGTATCAGCGGCACCAGCAGCAACAGTACCGAAGCCAATAGAGCAAACAGAAAACCGAACACCACCGACACGGCGACCGTCCGGGGCATGCCCCTGGCCTCCATGCGATCGGCGACCGGATCGCCCAGGTAGGCCAACAGTGCGCCCATCACGAAAGGCGTCAACACCGGCGTGAGCAGATAGGTTCCGTAGCCTGCGGCCAGCACCAGGATGATCCAAAGACAGGTACGATCAGTGCGCATGATTCCTCACTGTAGGCGCGTTAGGGAGCCTCTGATTCATTCTGGGCGAAGCAGATTGGAGGGTGAAATGTGCAGATTCAAGGGGCGGAGCGCGGGGCAGATCGCGGGTAATAGTTGTTCTATTGCCAAGATTTGCAACGATGAAGCTGTACATTTCAGTCCCAAGATGCACGTTCACGAATAGATCAGATGGCTCCTTAGCACTCAGGCCCAGCAACATCCCGAGGCGGTTTAGGGTCTGTCGTCCGAACGGGGGCGGGGGCGCACACCCAACGCCCGTCGCCCCCAGACTCCAACGTAGCCAAGGCCGCTCAATACCGTCGTGATCGCAGTCATCAAGACCAGCAGAGGGACAAGGGATTGGTGTACTGACCACAGCCCCTGGTTGACGAGGACCACCAACACCAGCAGGAGTTGCGTGAAGGTATTGAGTTTGCTCATGGGCGTCGGTGCTGCATCAAAAGATGCGATCAGACAGTGATAGCACAAAGCACCACCGACGATGATCAGGTCGCGCAAAATGACCAATCCCACCAGCCAGGCAGGCAACAAGCCGACCCAGCCAAGACAGACGAAACACGCTATCAAAAGCAGTTTGTCGGCCACCGGATCCAGCATTCCGCCCAAACGGGAACGCCACTCGAATCGTCGGGCCAGAAAACCATCCACGGCGTCGCTCAAACCCGCCACCGCAAACACCAGCAGCGCTGAGTCGTAGCGATGCCCGATGATGAGCCAAGCCAGGGGCGCGACCAATATAATGCGCAACCCGGAGATCAGATTGGGAATATGCCTGGCCTGCATGTGCCCACGCCATCGGGTGTCGAATTGGGGTCAGTTTGGGAACCTTACCAAACCAAATCAAGCGCCGGCGTACCTTTGCACATGTCCCGGAATCCCTCAGCCGGGTCGCACACTTCGGACACCGCACGTCAACGTGTAACATAGCATGAATACCGGGTATGTCCGGCCCCTCTGGGGTTTCGCCCACAAGGGCACATCTGCCGCGTTTCCCGGCTTGGCCATAGAATGACTATGGCGCTGCGCCGGGAGCCTCGCATCTGCGCCCTTGTGGACCGAAACGCGATTCGCAGCAATTGTTCAGACCTTCCTTCAAGGAGTACGCGTGAGCACGGACTCTCCCAAGCGGTCACCGGCGCCGCTTTCCTACCGTGATGCAGGTGTCGACATCGACGCCGGAAACGCACTGGTACAGCGCATCGCCCCGCTCGCCCGGGCGACCCACGGTCCCGGCGTACTCAGCGGGCTCGGCGGTTTCGGCGCCCTGTACGAGCTGCCACTGGACCGCTTCCGCAATCCCGTATTGGTATCCGGAACCGACGGCGTGGGCACCAAACTGCGGCTGGCCATGGAACTGGAAAGCCACGACACAGTGGGCATCGATCTGGTGGCTATGTGCGCCAACGACATCGTGGTGACCGGCGCCGAACCGCTGTTCTTTCTGGACTACTACGCCAGCGGACAGCTGGACGTCGAAACCGCCGCCAGCGTGGTAGCCGGTATCGCAGAGGGGTGTCGCCAGGCTGGCGCCGCTCTAGTAGGTGGTGAAACCGCGGAAATGCCCGGCATGTACCTGAACAAGGACTATGACCTGGCGGGTTTTTGCGTGGGGGTGGTGGAAAAAGCGCACATCATTGACGGTCAGCGGGTTGGGCCGGGTGACAGACTGATCGGGCTTGGCTCTTCGGGTCCACACTCCAATGGCTACTCGCTGATTCGAAAGGTGCTGGAGATGAGCGGTACCCGGGCGGATTCACCCTTCGACGGCCGCACCCTGGGTGAGGTGTTGCTGCAGCCCACCCGCATATATGTAAAGACCATTCTGAGTCTAATCGAGGCCTTGCCGGTTCACGCCCTGTGTCACGTCACCGGGGGCGGGCTGCCCGAAAACCTGCCCCGGGTGCTGCCAAAGGGCTGCCGGGCGCTGATCGAACGGCGGAGTTGGGCCCAACCGGCGGTGTTCCACTGGCTTCAGGACCAGGGCAACATCGAGGACGAGGAACTGCTTAGAACCTTTAACTGCGGCATCGGCATGGTGGCGGTGGTACCCGGGGATCGGGCCGATGAGGCCGTCGCGATCCTGACCGGCGCCGGGGAAATTGCAAGTGTAATCGGCCGTATCGAGGCCGAGTCGGGGGATAAACGGATCGAGATCCGCCCATGAGTCAGGCACCTGTATCGGTGGTGACGCTGATATCCGGTCGTGGCAGCAACATGCGCTCTATCGTGGAGGCGATGGCCGGGCAGCGGATTCGGGGTCGCGTAGCGGCTGTGATCAGCAACCGTCCCAACGCCCAGGGCCTGCACTATGCGCGTGAGCAGGGCATCCCGACCGATGTCATCGATCACAGACTCTACCCCGACCGGACCGCGTTCGAAAAAGATCTGTCTGTGGCGATCGACCGTCATCGTCCCGGACTGATCGTGTTGGCCGGATTCATGCGGATTCTGACACCGGCCTTCGTCGACCAATATCTGGGCCGGATGCTCAACATCCACCCGTCGCTGTTACCCCGTTACCCGGGACTGAGCACCCATCAGCGGGCGCTGGACGCGGGCGACAATACTCACGGGGTCAGCGTGCATTTTGTGACGGCGGAATTGGATGGAGGCCCGGTGATCGCCCAGTGCCGCGTTCCGGTGCTGGCAAATGATACCGCTGAAACCCTGGCCGACCGGGTGCTGTCCGAAGAACATCGATTGTATCCGGAGGTCGTGGGCTGGTTTTGCGAGGGTCGATTGCAGTTCGGCACGGGCGGCATCCGCTTCGATGACGCGCCCCTTTCGGCACCTATCCAGCGCTCATACCAATCGACCACACCGGCGTAACAAAGGGGGCCTCTGATCTATTCGCGAACGTGCCTCTTGGGACTGAAATGCACAGCTTCATCGCTGCAAATCTTGGCAATAGAACAACTATTACCCGCGATCTGCCCCGCGATCCGCCCCTTTAATCTGCACATTTCACCCTCCAATCTGCTTCGTCCAGAATAAATCAGAGGCTCCAAAGGAATCGGAATGAAACACAGACTGGCCACGCCGACGCTGAAAAATCGGCTCAGCGGCGCCGCAACCCCGATCGGCACCAAAGCCGTTTGGCTGGCAATGCTGTGCCTGGCCAGCCTGCTGGCCGCCGTGGGTCCCGTCCAGGCCAGCGCGCTGCCGCCAGCGTTTGAGGCGCGCTACGCGGTCCATGTGGCCGGTCTTTATGCCGGCCAGGGCATTCTGAGCTTGAAACCGAGCCGGGATGGCGGCTGGCTGTTTACCGTTGAAACTCACCCGGAGGGCTTGGCTGCACTTTTGGCGGCACGCACCACCGACCGCAGTGAGCTCGAGCTCAGCGACGCCCAGGCCCGACCAATCCGCTACACCCAGTCCGAGGGCAAGGATCAGCAGACGCAATTGGATGCGGGTTTCGACTGGGTGCGGCGCGAGGTGTCCGTCACCGATGCAAAAGGGCACCGTGCTATTCCGCTACCATCCGGGCCGATTCAGGACCGGGCCAGCGTATACCCGGCGCTGATGGCCGCTTTGGAGGCCGACAGCCTGCCGGAACAGGTCCAGCTATTCGACGGGAAACGCGTCAAAACCTACGCCTTGGCGCTGCATCCCGGGGAAGAATTGGACACCGCGGTGGGGCGGCTCGACACAGTCCGGGTTCAACGCGGAGTGGAAGGCGACAAACGGATATCGTCTTTCTGGTGCGCACCGGCGCTGGCTTATTTGCCGGTGAAGGTCATCAAGACCAAGCGCGGCCAGGAAATCCTGCGCCTTACGGTGCTGAGCGTGAAGGGGCTGGGGACCGGGAACTGAAACCCGGATCGGACCCGTCAACATCAGGCGCGGGGCAACGTCACCCCGCGTTGGCCCTGGTATTTACCGCCCCGATCCAGATAGGAGGTTTCACACACCTCATCGGCGCCAAGGAAAAGCATCTGGGCTACGCCTTCGTTGGCGTAAATCTTGGCCGGCAGGGTGGTGGTGTTAGAGAACTCCAGGGTGACATGGCCCTCCCATTCCGGTTCCAGCGGCGTCACGTTGACGATGATGCCGCAACGGGCGTAGGTGGACTTGCCAAGGCAGATCACCAGCACATCGCGCGGTATGCGGAAGTACTCCACCGTCCGGGCCAGCGCAAAGGAGTTGGGCGGGATAATGCACACGTCGGCCCGTACATCGACGAAGCTGCTGTCGTCAAAATTCTTGGGGTCTACCACCGCCGAATTGATGTTGGTAAAGATCTTGAACTCGTCGGCGCAGCGCACATCGTAGCCGTAACTGGACGTGCCGTAGGAGACGAGTCGCTCCCCGTTTTCGGCGTATCTCACCTGGCCAAGCTCAAATGGCTCGATCATGCCAGTTGCGGCCCTGCGTCGAATCCAGCCGTCTGATTTGATGCCCATGGTGCAAGCCTCTCTCGTGTCGTCAGGCCAAGGCTGCCCCGAACCCGCGCCTGTTTGGGCGCAGGCCCGGACGCAGCCGATCAGCTGTTCTGGATGACGATGTTCGGAAACTTGTGGGCGTAGCTCTTGGATTTTTTGGCCAGGCTCGCCGCCACCCGCCGCGCGATCTCCCGATAAATCTCGCTGATTCGACTCTCCGGTTCCGCCGCCACGGTGGGCGCGCCGTCGTCAGTCTCACGGCGTATGCGGATGTCCAGGGGCAGGGCGCCGAGAAAATCCGCCCCGTACTCTTCGGCCATGCGCTGTCCCCCGCCCTCTCCGAAAATGTGCTCCTCATGGCCACATTGGGTGCAGATGTGAATGCTCATGTTCTCGATGATGCCCAGCACAGGGACTTCGACCTTCTCGAACATTTTTAAACCTTTGCGTGCATCCAGCAAAGCAATGTCCTGGGGCGTGGTGACGATGACCGCGCCGCTGACCGGGACTTTCTGTGACAAGGTCAGTTGGGTGTCGCCGGTACCGGGCGGCATGTCAACGATAAGGTAATCCAGATCGCGCCAATTGGTGTCGTTCAGCAGCTGTTCCAAAGCCTGGGTGACCATGGGGCCGCGCCAGATCATTGGCGTGTCCTCCTCGATCAAGTAGCCGATGGACATGGACTGGATGCCGTGGGCCAGCACCGGCTCCAGGCTGCGCCCGTCCTTGGACTCAGGCCGGTTAGCGGCGACGCCCAACATGCGTGGCTGACTGGGGCCGTAGATATCCGCATCCAGCAGGCCGACGCTGGCCCCCTCGGCGGCCAGGGCCAGGGCGAGATTTACCGCTGTGGTGGATTTGCCGACCCCACCCTTGCCGGAGGCGACGGCGATGATGTTTCGCACCTTCTCGAACGGCTTCAAACCTTTCTGCACCGCATGGCTGGTGGCCTTCCAACCCAGCTTCAAACCCACCTCCTGGACCCCCTCCAGGGCGCTCACGGGTCCGCGAATCGCCTCGGACAACTGCCTGCGATAGCCCTCGATGGGAAACCCCATTTCCACCGTCAGGGTGACTTTACCCCCGTCGATGGCCACATCGCGCAGGCAACGCGTGGAGACCAGGTCTTCATCCAGGTACGGATCGATATAGGAACGCAGGGCGTTCTCAACCTGGTCACGGGTGATCTCTGTCATGCTGTTCGTGTCCTCTGTGTAATCCAATGCAACAGGCGTAGCCGGGTGCGCATCACCACATCAATCCGCCAAACTCATCGTCTTCGTCACCCGGCTCGTGCAACAGCACCAGTTTTTCCGGGTGTACAGCCTGCAGATCGAGCGCCGGCTTGCGCTCCAGCAGCACATATTGTTCAAGGTTGGCGTGGGGCCGGGCGATACCCATATCGCCCTGGCTGAGCCGCTGCTGCTGGGCGCGGGTAACGCCGATGCTGCGCACCTGAGCACCGGACTCCTGGAAGTTGTAGCTGACCTCCGGCGTCTCGGGCAATGCGATACCGTGACCGCTGATGATGCCCCGGGCCTGCTCGGCTCGCTCACGAGCCGCGCGCTCACGGGCCTCCTTCTCAAGCCGCTGGCGCTCCCTCGCCTGGTGACGCTGGCGTTGGGCTTCCCTGTCGCGCGCCCGAGCCTCATCCAATTCCTGCTGGCGTCGTGCCTGCTCAGGATCCGGCACCGCCCTGGCCTGCTTGCTCTTTTTCTGTTTGCGCTGCTTGCCCCGGGTCTTCTCCGCTTTCTTGATCTGATCCTCGGATACAAGACCGGCTTTCAACAATTGTGATCGAAGATCCTCCATCATCCCGCCCCAGGCATCTGTGACCATTCAAGTGTGTTTGGGTTCTACCCCGGACATCCGGCCCAGGAGCAGGTCGCCGCAGCGCGTTTGAGCTCGGAATTCACCCCGCCCGCCCTGCTCAGCCCAGCATTTTCATCCTGGCTGCGGACCGCGTAGTGTAGAACACCCCACCGCGGATGGGCAGACCCCCAGCGCAGGGGCAACATCGGCGCCCGACACGGGCTGGCCCGGCGAGGCTTATGCTAGTATGTCGCGCCTTGTCACCCAGTCTGATTCCCACGGCCAATCCGATGCTCAAATCCCAGCGCACACTTCTGGTCACCAGCGCCCTACCCTATGCCAACGGCCCGATACACCTCGGCCATCTGGTGGAGTACATCCAGACCGACATCTGGGTGCGCTTTCAGAGGCTGCGCGGCAACCTTTGCACCTATGTATGTGCGGATGATGCCCATGGCACCCCCATCATGCTGCGGGCTGAGCAGGACGGGATAGAGCCCGAGGCCCTGATCGATCGTGTGGGAACCGAACACCGGGCCGATTTTGCCGATTTTCTGATCGGGTTCGACAATTACTACACCACCCATTCGGACGAAAACCGGCACTACGCCACCCTGATCTACCAGCGGCTCAAAGACGCCGGCCACATCTCCGCCCGTACCATTACCCAGGCATATGATCCGGAAAAGGAGATGTTCCTCCCCGACCGTTTCGTCAAGGGGGACTGTCCCCGCTGTGGCAGCGCCGATCAGTACGGGGACAGTTGCGAGGTCTGCGGCGCCACCTATGCACCCACCGACCTGGGCAATCCGCGTTCGGTCATCACCGGCGCAACCCCGGTGGAGCGCGAGTCCCTGCACTATTTTTTCAATCTGGCCGACTTCGAGCCGATGCTCAGGGCATGGATACACAGCGGTTCAATACAGCAACAGATGGCGCATAAGCTGGCCGAGTGGTTCGACTCCGGCCTGCAGCAATGGGACATATCCCGGGATGCGCCCTACTGGGGATTCGAGATACCCGATGCGCCGGGCAAGTATTTCTATGTCTGGCTGGACGCCCCCATCGGCTACATGGCCAGTTTCCGCAACTGGGCGGATCGGCACGGCGCGGATTTCGATCACTACTGGCGACCGGACAGCCCGACGGAGCTGCACCATTTCATCGGCAAGGACATCGCCTACTTCCATACTCTGTTCTGGCCGGCAATCCTCGAGGGCGCGGGTTTTCGAAAACCCACCGGTGTCCATTGCCACGGCTTTCTGACCGTGGACGGACAGAAGATGTCCAAGAGCCGGGGCACCTTTATCATGGCCCGCAGCTATCTCGATCATCTCCGGCCCGAGTATCTGCGCTACTACTTCGCCGCCAAGCTCGGCAGCGGAATCGACGACATCGACCTGAACCTGGAGGATTTCCGGCAGCGGGTGAACAGCGATCTCGTGGGCAAGGTGGTCAATATTGCCAGTCGCTGCGCAGGGTTCATCCACAAGCAGTTCGACGGCCAGCTGGCCAGCGCGCTGCCGGAACCTGAGTTGTATCGAGAATTCGTGTCCGCCGGCGAAAACATCGCCCAGGCATACGAGGGCCGCGAGTATGCACGCGCCATGCGTGACATTATGCAGCTCGCAGACCAGGCCAACCAGTACATCGACGAGGCCAAGCCCTGGTTGCTGATCAAGGATCCGGAGCACACCGCCGAGGTCCAGGGCGTCTGCACCCTGGGCCTCAACCTCTACCGGGTGCTGATCACCTATCTGGCACCGGTTCTGCCGACGGTTGCGTCAGAGTCCGCCCGATTTCTGCGTGTGGCCCAGTTGCGCTGGGCCGATATCGACCAACCCTTACTCAGCCATGGCATCGAAACCTTCAAGCCACTTATGCAGCGGGTTGACGAGTCCGCCATCCAGGCCATGGTGGCGGACTCGAAACAGAACCTGAGTCCGACCGCTCAGCCATCAGCCCAGAAACCGGCCCCGGAACAAGCCATCGCTGAACAACCCATCGCCGAACAGATCGACTTTGACGCGTTTGCCAGGGTGGACCTGCGAGTGGCGCGAATCAGCCGGGCGGAGCCGGTGGAAGGCGCCGACAAACTGCTGCGCCTCAGCCTGGATCTGGGGGAGGAGCAGCGCACCGTGTTCGCCGGCATCAAGGCGGCCTATGACCCCGCCGATCTGGAGGGCCGCCTGACCGTGGTGGTGGCGAATCTTGCGCCGCGAAAGATGCGCTTCGGCGTTTCGGAAGGCATGGTCCTGGCCGCCGGCCCCGGTGGGGCGGATATTTTCCTGTTGAGCCCGGACACGGGCGCCGAACCGGGCATGAAAATCAAGTAGACCGATCCGATCTTCGAGGCGGTCGGTCCGGGACGGCGGATCACCCACCAGAACTCTGTGACGGGCAGAGCCACCCGTCACAGAGTGTGTGCATGGACGCCGCTCAGGCGGCGTCGGCCCGTTGTGCGCCTTTGGCAAAACTGAGGCCCGTGTCACCGGCATCCACCCGAATGGTGTCGCCGGGACCAAAGTTGCCGGCCAGAATGTCCTGCGCCAGCGGATTTTCCAATTGCTGCTGGATCGCCCGCTTCAGCGGACGGGCACCATAAACAGGGTCGAATCCCGCCTCGCCCAGCCGATCCAGAGCGGCTGCCGTGATATCCAGATCCATATCCCGCTCGGCCAGGCGGTGTCGCAGAAAATCAACCTGTATCCCGGCAATGGCGCGAATCTGCTCCTTGTCCAGAGGATGGAACACCACAGCCTCGTCGACCCGGTTAATGAACTCCGGCCGGAAATGCGTGCCAACGATCTCCATCACGGCGGATTTCATTCGATCGTAGTTTTCTTCACCCGCCAACTCCTGGATCACTTCCGACCCCAGATTCGATGTCATCACAATGACCGTATTACGAAAATCAACGGTGCGGCCGTGTCCGTCGGTCAGTCGTCCGTCATCCAGCACCTGCAGCAGGATATTGAACACATCGGGGTGTGCTTTTTCGATCTCGTCCAGCAGGATCACCGAATAGGGCTTGCGGCGCACCGCCTCGGTCAGATACCCCCCCTCTTCGTAACCCACATAGCCCGGGGGCGCCCCGATCAAACGGGCAACCGAGTGTTTTTCCATGAACTCGGACATGTCGATGCGAACCATGGCCTCCTGGGTATCGAACAGGAACTCGGCCAGAGCCTTGGTCAATTCGGTCTTGCCGACGCCGGTGGGACCCAGGAACAGGAACGACCCGTTGGGCCGATTCGGATCGGACAAACCCGCACGGGATCGACGGATTGCGTTGGACACCGCCACCACGGCCTCTTCCTGACCGACCACACGGGTACGCAGAGACTCTTCCATGCGCAGCAGCTTGTCGCGCTCGCCTTCAAGCATCTTGGACACCGGAATTCCGGTCCATTTGGAAACCACCTCTGCGATTTCCTCGTCGGTCACCTTGTTGCGCAACAGGGTATGCTCGCGCTGCTCCGCCTGGTCGGCGGCCTCCAGCTGGCGCTCCAGCTCGGGCAACTTGCCGTACTGCAATTCCGACATGCGACCGAGATCACCGGCACGGCGTGCGGTCTCCAGTTCCTGCCGGGTCTGTTCCAGCGCTTCACGGATGTGGGCCGACCCCTCGACGGCGGATTTCTCCGCCTTCCAGATTTCCTCCAGATCGGCGTATTCCCGCTCCAGATCGCCGATCTCGCCTTCCAGCGCGTCCAATCGCTTGCGGGAGGCTTCGTCGGTCTCTTTCTTCATCGCCTCGCGTTCGATCTTGAGCTGAATCAAACGCCGGTCGAGACGATCCATCTGCTCCGGCTTGGAATCCAGTTCCATGCGGATGCGTGAAGCCGCTTCGTCAATCAGGTCGATGGCCTTGTCCGGCAGCTGGCGGTCGGTGATGTAGCGATTTGACAGGGTGGCCGCGGCCACTATGGCCGGGTCGGTGATATCGACGCCATGGTGCACCTGATAGCGGTCCTTGAGGCCCCGCAGTATGGCTATGGTGTCCTCTTCCGAGGGCTCCTCCACCAGCACCTTCTGGAACCGGCGCTCAAGTGCCGCGTCCTTTTCAACGTACTTGCGGTACTCGTCCAGGGTGGTGGCGCCGATGCAGTGCAGTTCACCCCGGGCAAGGGCCGGCTTGAGCATATTGCCTGCATCCATCGCCCCTTCGGCCTTGCCGGCGCCGACCATGGTGTGCATCTCATCGATGAACAGAATGATGTTGCCTTCCTGTTTGGCCACATCGTTCAGCACCGCCTTGAGGCGTTCCTCGAATTCACCGCGGAACTTTGCCCCGGCGATCAGAGCCGCCATATCCAGGGACAGGAGGCGCCGGTGTTTCAGACCCTCAGGCACTTCACCATCGACGATGCGTTGTGCAAGACCCTCCACGATGGCGGTCTTGCCCACGCCGGGTTCGCCAATCAGTACCGGGTTGTTCTTGGTTCGGCGCTGCAAAACCTGGATCGAGCGACGAATTTCGTCATCACGCCCTATCACCGGATCCAGCTTGCCCTGCTCGGCCCGCTCCGTGAGATCAATGGTGTACTTCTCCAGTGCCTGGCGCTGCTCCTCGGCATTGGGATCGTTGACCTGCTGGCCGCCGCGCAGATTTTCGATGGCCTGCTCGATCATGCCTTTGGTAGCCCCGGCGACCCGCAGCAAATCGCCGAGCTGACCTTTGTCATCGACTGCCGCAAGCAGAAACAGCTCGGAGGAGATGTAGGCATCATCGCGCTTCTGGGCCAGTTTGTCGGTAACGTTCAGCAACCGGGCCAGGTCGTTAGAGACATGGACTTCACCGGCCGCGCCGCCGCTGACGGAGGACAGACGGTCCAGCGCCTCTCCGACCTGAGAGCGCAGCATATTGACGTTGACTTCTGACTGGGCCAACAGGGGCCGAACGGTGCCACCCTCCTGATCGAGCAACGCGGCCATCAGGTGTACCGGTTCGATAAATTGATGATCCCGACCGACGGCCAGGCTTTGGGCCTCCGCCAGCGCCATCTGGAACTTGCTGGTCAGCTTGTCCATTCTCATGAAAAATGCCCCCGTTCGAGAGTTCGAAAAAATTGACTATGCCCACACAATGGGGGCGGTATTGGGGCTAATCAAGGTCTTGGGGCGATGCCTGTCTGCTGATGATGCGACGCCGTGCCAGCTCAAGCTTCATCTGCCGGCGCAAGCGCACGATCCGCTGCACTGAGTTTGAGACAGCCAAAATCGTCCAGCAACAGATCAACGGGAACATCCAGCACGGGCCGTAAAGTAGCCGGGGTGCACGAGGCGGGTAAAGCCGGATTCGGCCGGATATGATCTCGCACGGCTACACTGGCGCAATGAAAATGACTGCAGTCCGTTTCGCCAACCCGGGTTTTGGGGTCGTTCTGGTAGCCCTTGTGCTGACGCTGGGGGCGTGTTCAGAAACGCTGGAACCGGAACAACAGGTTCGCCTGACACTTGAGCGTGCCGAACAGTTCGCGCGTCAACGGGATCGGGCGGAACTTATGGACATGGTTGACGCCGACTACGCCGACCCTGCCGGCCGCGACCGTCGGGCGATGGACGCCCTGCTTCGGTTTCACTTCCTGCGTAACCGATCGGTCCACCTGCTGACCCGCGTCGAATCGGTTGAGATCACCGAGTCAGGGCGTGCAACTGCCACGGTACTCGTGGCGTTGGCCGGACAACCCATAGCCGACCTGGCGGAACTCGAACGACTCCGGGTCGATCTGCTTCGGCTGGAACTCATGCTGCAGCGATCCGGCGAGTATTATCGATTGCTGAGCGCTCAGTGGCAGCGCGCCGGGTTGACGGATTTTCTGCCATAATGCGCCCGCCAGAGAACCAGCGCTCACCCCCCGCAAAGGAACCCGCAAATGGAATGGAATGTTTACCTGTCCGGCGAAATCCACTCAGATTGGCGCGATCGAATCGCCACCGGTGTGCGCCAGGCCGAGTTGCCGGTGCGAATACTTGCGCCGGTCACCCAGCATGAGGCCAGCGACGATGTGGGCGAACGTATCCTGGGCAAAGCCGAGTCGGCCTATTGGCGGGATCACAAGGGCGCCATGATCAACGCCATAAGGACCCGCACCTGCATCGAGCAGGCCGACGTGGTGGTGGTACGCTTCGGAGACAAGTACCGGCAATGGAATGCCGCCTTCGATGCCGGCTACGCCGCGGCCCTGGGAAAATCCCTGATCATATTGCACGACCCGGAGCTGACCCATGCGCTCAAGGAAGTGGACGCCGCCGCCTTAGCCGTGACGGAGCGCCCCGAGCAGGTGGTGGAGATACTCGAGTATGTCATCCGCCAACCCTGAATCGGGTTCCGGAGGCTTGGTTCCGAGGTGCGTCCCTCAGCGCCCGCCGGCCACATCCACCAGGCTCCCGGTACAGTAGGACGCATCGTCGGACAGCAACCAGACAATGGCCTGGGCGACCTCTTCCGGCAGCCCGCCGCGCCGCATGGGAACCTGCCCCTGCAACCGCTGAACCCGACCGGCCTCACCGCCGCTGGCATGGATGTCGGTATGGATCAGACCCGGGCGCACGGCGTTGACGCGGATGCCCTCGGCCGCCACTTCCTTGGCCAGGCCGATGGTCAAGGTATCCATTGCCCCCTTCGACGCAGCGTAATCCACATACTCGCCCGCCCCACCCAGGCGGGCAGCGGCCGAAGACACGTTGACAATCCCGCCTCCCGCGCCGCCCCGGGTGATTGCCATCCGCCGCACTGCTTCCCGGGCGCAGACAAGGGCACCGATAACATTGACAGCGAAAACACGCTCCAGCCGTTCGACCTCCATGTCGGCAAGACACATTTGTTGGGAGAGAATACCGGCGTTGTTGACCAGTCCACGTAACGGCCCCAGCGCACGCTCCGCCGTATCGAACAGCGTCACGACCTCAGTTTCCGAGGATATGTCGGCACGCACGGCCATGGCGTTGCCTCCAGCGCCTTTAATCCCATCAACCACCGACCGGGCGGCGTCCTCGTCGCTCAGGTAGTTCACGCACACCGCGTACCCCCGGGCTGCGGCAAGCCGGGCGGTGGCTGCGCCGATCCCGCGCCCGCCCCCTGTCACCAGCAACGTGGGTTGCGAATCCGCTGTCATGCACCACCTAAACGCCGCCCTGCCATCCGATGAGCGTAGCAGAGAACGGTATCCCGATTCAGTTCGGTAGATTTGGCAGATACGGTCATTGCGACAACAGGTCGCTTGTCATATCGTCACGGCTCGCCTCCGTCGGACCCAAGACTTGAGCATCGACACCGACGACCGCATTCGACACATCGGGTTCCTGCTGGTCCCCGGCTTCGCCATGATGGCGTTCACCTCCGCCATCGAACCCATCCGCGTAGCCAATCGCCTGAGCGTCAATCCATTGTATCGATGGACCCTCTATTCCGCCGATGGCGGTCCGGTCAGCGCAGGCAATGGGGTGACCGTGATGGCGGACAAATCCGTCGCCGAGGACCAGGGGCTTGATCTGATTCTGGTATGCGGGGGTCTTGCCGCGCACCGCTACGACGACCCCAAAGTGCTGCACTGGCTGCGACGGCAAGCGGCACAAGGGGTGGCCCTGGGCGGACTCAGCACAGCCAGCTACATACTCGCACGTGCCGGATTACTCCGTGGCTATCGATGCACCATCCACTGGGAGAGCCTGCCGTCATTTCGCGAGGCGTTCCCGGATATCGAAACCAGCAGTCGGATTTACGAGATAGACCGTGGACGACTGACCTGTTCCGGAGGCACCACGGCCATGGATATGATGCTGCATATGATTTCCGAGGATTCGGATCCGCAGGTCGCGGCGGAGATCTGCCGGCAGCTTCAGCACGACCGGGTGCGGACCGCGGAGGACCTGCAACACCAGGCCGAGCGACTGCGACTGGGTCGGCGATCACCCAGACTCGCCGATGCGGTGGAACTGATGGCGCAACACATCGAAGCCCCACTGTCTCCCCAGAAAATCGCCGAAACGGTGGGGCTGTCCCTGAGGCAATTGGAGCGCCTTTGCCAGCAGCATGTGGCAGCGACACCCCATAGCTACTATCTCGAGTTGCGCCTGCGTCACGCCAGGCGGCTACTGCTCGAGACGCCCATGTCGGTCCTGGAAGTTTCCCTGGCGGCCGGATTCAGCACCCAGTCGCATTTCACCCGCTGCTACCGACAAAGCTTTGGCCGCACACCCACTGGAGAACGCGGACTGGGTTGACCAGCGCCTGATGTGTTGCCGGTGCTGAAATGCGGAGCCGGGTCGAGATCCAACATGAACATGGGCAATGTGCGGCCAGCGATGCTGCCCGAGGGTCGGGTTCCCACCGCCCGAGCACCGCAGTGTCGATAAAAACCGGCGGCATGGGGGTCTGCCTGGATACTGATCCGTCGAAAACCCTTGCCCCGCGCCCAGTTTGCCGCGTGCTCGGTCAAGGCGAGACCGACTCCCCGGCCGATCCGCGGTGGATTCACATACAGTCCGTCCAACTCCACCGTTTGCCTGTCCACCGGTCGAACCGCATAGAAACCCACCACCCGGCCCGAACACTCCGCGACCATTACCAGGCCGGCTTCGCATTGGTCCTCGCTTATGGTGAGTTCGGCACGACAGGCTGACAGAAATGCCTTCGAGTATCCCCAATGGGCTTTGGCACGCAAGGCCAGTTGACTCAGCTCACGCGCCTCCGAGGGGACCGCCGGCCGAATCGACGGTTTTTCGATCGGATCTCTCAGCGCATCAACGGCCTCTGCCACCGCGGCCCCCTCCCCCATAGCCTCCACCACCGTGCCCTGGACGGCCACCGCCGTAACCGGGACGGCCTCCTGGGGGTCTGTGGCTGGGCGGCGGCCGGTAGTGGGGCTGCCCATAGTAGGAACCGCGGTACGGATAGCCACCCCAACCAGAATTGTAGGAAACACCAACACCGTAATAGGCGCGGTTGTCGGAAGCGCATCCGCTGACCAAAGCAGAGACCCATAGGATCAGCATGAGCAAGGTCGGACGTGTGAGATGGTGCATACGACTGCGTCCTGAACGGATCACGGCTGTTGAATCCCGAAGACCGCCCCTGTCGGATCGGCGATGATAGCCCCCTGCCCGGCCCCGCCAGGTTCACCCAGTGGCCGCAGGATGCGCCCCCCCGCCGCTTCCGCCCGGCCTACACTGGCGGTCGCGTCGTCCACCAGAACATAGGGCACCCAGGCGGGGTTGACCCCAATTTTAGGCAAAGTGACGACGCCTGCCCGGGGAACGTCATCGGAGACAAGCAGGTAGTATGGTTCGCCTTGCGGCATGCTCACCGTGTCCAAGCCGTAGTCAAACAGATCCTGATAGAAGGCAACCGCCGCGTCCCGCTCCCAGGTCCATAGTTCGCTGCCCAACCAGTCGCCCGATGACGGACCCTGATCCACCGGATCACCCCGATCAGAGGCGACGATGGCGAAGCCCGCGCCTTGGGGGTCACGCAGTGCGCTGACGCGGCCGCGATTGGGCATGGGTTTGGCCGCGACGTCTACGGTTGCGTCCCTGGCCGTGGCCCGGGCAACGGTTTGATCAACGTCGGCGGTGGAGAAGTAGCTCAGCCATTGGGCACGTCTAAATTCCGCCTGATCTTTGGTCAACTGGATCGCATTGCCGATGGGCACGCCATTCAACAGGACGGTATTGACACTGACCGAGTCCGGTTCAGTTTGGACGAACTCCCAACCAAACACATCCTGGTAGAAGCCGCGTGCCTGTTCCAAATCGTCGGTGAACAAATCCACCCAGACGACCTTGCCGGCGTACTGAACCCCGGTTGGCTGCTCGGTCAAAGGCGGCACCATCACCTGGCGCCCCGCGCAGGCGCTCAGGGTCAGCAAACCCAGCGCCAGGAGTACGAACTTCAATGCCTGCGTCCAGGAGCTGGTTGCCCGCGAGCCAGCCGGAATAGCCTGCCGATCCAACATCATTCAATGATTCCTTCTCAAACAGCCCGACATCGGCTCTCGGCCGAAGCGGATTTAAGGAGCAAGAGACTACTCCGAGTCAAAGGTTGCGCTCGAAAAACGCCAAGGTGCGTTGCAGCGCCAAATCGGCGGATACAGGGTGATACTGAGACCTGCGGTCGCAATTGAACCCATGGTCAGCCCCGGGATACAGGTGGACAGGCAGATTCGGATACGCCGCCTCCAATTGCCGCACCCCCTCCAGAGGGATCGAGGCATCCAATTCTCCGAAATGGAGCAGCACCGGACAGGTCGGCTTCTGATCCAGCAGATCAATCGGAATGTGCCGACCGTAGTAACAGACTGCACAGGCCGGGGCATTATGCGCCGCCGCCA
>Ga0316196_10000067_pt1 | contig 28024 bp, 26 predicted proteins | sample Eddsed2cm_MG_FD_204938 | JGI IMG/M metagenome (GOLD analysis project Ga0316196, IMG submission 204938) | Coastal sediment microbial communities from Maine, United States - Eddy sediment 2 cm | ecosystem: Environmental > Aquatic > Marine > Coastal > Sediment | place: USA: Maine | collected... | reverse complement strand
AAAGGCGATTTCGCCGGGTGAAGCTCCGAAGAGATCAGCGACGGCCTGTCGGGCCGACGCAGCGACGGCGTCGGTTTCGCGCGAGGTCACAAACGGTCCGCCGTGGTTGCTTCCGCCTGCACGCATGAAGTCCGCCATCGCGTCGATGACGGACTTCGGAACCTGCGTCCCCCCCGGACCATCAAGATAGGCAGCAACTTGCCCATCGACGGTTCGGGAAAGTGCCGGGAATTGACTGCGAATAGCTTCAACGTCGAGCGCCACGGTTGCCTCCAGGTGGGGAGACCGACGCTACTCCGCTACTTGCCCACTCCGCTAGTCACCCACCGGGCGCTCACGCCGAATTGCGGGGAGGTTCCTCTTCTTGACAACACCCATCCTGATAACTGTCCGGCGCTCAGGGTCGCTGACGAAACGAGCGTCGGACTCCTCCAGCAAACGCCGCAAGCGATTGATCTGGTTGCGATGACGTTCGACCTCGTGCTCGAGGAACAGGATCCTTCGAACACCTTCGAGGTTCACGCCGGCGCTCGTGAGCTCTTGAATCAGCGACAGGCGCTCGATGTCGGCCTCCGAGTAGCGGCGCGTGCCGCCGGGTGTCCGATACGGCTCGATCAGGCCGCGCCGTTCGTAGATGCGCAGGGTCTGCGGGTGCATACCCGACATCTCCGCGGCGACGGAGATCACGTAGAGGGCTTCTTCACGGTTGCTCATGTGACACCCAGGTGCTCTCGCGGATTGTCCGGGGCCCGCTCATCGCGGAATGCTTCGAGGAGCTCGCGCTCCTCGTCGGAGAGTTCGGTCGGCACGGTGACCCTGAGGGTCGCCAGGAGATCTCCCGTACCGCTCGATGTTTCAACACCTTTGCCGGACACCTTCATCACGGTACCGCCCTGTGTGCCCCGGGGGACACGAATCTTGGTGACTCCGTCGAGGGTCGGTACCTGAATCACCGCGCCGAGCGCGGCCTCGGAGAACGTCACGGGCACGTCGATCTTGAGATCCCGTTTGCCGCTTCGCTCGAAGACTGGGTGTTCGGCCACGTGGATGCGTACAAAGAGGTCGCCGGCAGGACCGCCATTCGATCCCGGCTCACCTTTCCCGGCCAGCCGGACTTTGGTGCCGTCCGAGATTCCCTGAGGAACCTTCACCTTCACGTTGCGCCCATCGACGTTGATGGTTTTGGTTGTGCTCGCGAGCGCTTCATGGAACGTCAGCGAGAGGTCCGCCTGGAGGTTGCGACCGGCCGCAGGACGCGGCTGGTATTGCCGCTGGCCCTGTCCGAAGAGGTCACCGAGGCCACCCAGAAGGTCCTGGAAACCGCCGCCGCCCGCGGACGCCTGGCCTCCGAAGAGGTCTTCCACGCGCACGTACTGCTGATGGCCGCCCGGGTCCCCTACGAAGTAGCCCATCTCACGAGCGTGGTCGTACTCCTTGCGCTCGTCGTTATCTGAGAGCGTGTCGTATGCCTCGTTGATCTCCTTGAACCGGGCCTCGGCGACGGCATCGTCGGGGTTGTTGTCCGGGTGGAACTCACGGGCGAGCTTGCGGAAGGCCTTCTTGATCTCTTTGTTCGAAGCGGTCTTCGAGACGCCGAGCGTGGCGTAGTAGTCCTTCTCAAGCCACTCCTTACGCATGTTTCACCGTCACCAGCGAAGGCCGGATCACCCGGCCGCGCATGAGGTAGCCCCGTCGGAGCTCGGCGTCGACGAATAGGTCGCCGTCACCGTCACCAGGTCCGGAAACCGCCTCGTGCACCTTCGGATCGAATGGTTCGCCGACCGCGAGGATCGGTTGGAACCCTTCGCGAGCGAGGGTCTCGAGGAGCTGCGAACGAGTCGACAGCATGCCTTCGAGTGTCTTCTCCTCCGACTCGGTCTGTGGCTCGAACGCGGCAGCCGCATCGAACGCGTCAAGCGTTGGCAGAAGGCTTTCGATGACCCGTTGTGATGCGCGCTCAACGTTCTCCGCCTGGTCCCGCTCGACGCGGCGGCGGTAGTTGTCGAAATCGGCTGCGACGCGTTGCAGCATCTCGAGCTGCTCACCGGCTTCCTGACGTGCCTCGCTCAGCTCACGAAGCAGCAGTGCCTGGGCCTCGTCGGGGTCCTCGGGGAGCTCGAGCCCGAGATCATGCGCCGTCGGCCCCGGCTCGAGGATCACGAGATCGTCGAGGGTGTCGGGCGCGCTTGACCCTTGACCCCCTCCGTCAGCGGCTGCGCCGCTGGCACCTCCCCCTGAGGGCGAGGAATCCTCGGAGGGGGAGGGAGCCGAGGCAGAACCGTCGGACTCGTGGCTCGATGCTCGTGGTTCGAAGCTGTCCCTAGGCCTCTTCATCGTCCTCCACCACCTCGGCTTCGACAACCTCGTCGTCACTCGCCGGCGCGTCGTCGGCTGCTGCCGTAGCGCTCTCCGCGGCGGACGCCTCGTAGATCTTCTGTCCGAGGATCTGGGATGACGTCAAGAGCTCGTTTGTTGTGTTCTTGAGGGCTTCGGTGTCCGCAGCTTCGTTGGCCAGCAGCGTCCGCAGCTCTGCGATCTTGTCGTCGATCACCTTGCGCTCGTCGTCGGTGAGCTTGTCGCCGTGCTCGGCGAGCTGCTTCTCGATCTGATACGCAGCCTGGTCCGCCTGATTGCGGGCTTCGGCCGCCTCTTTGCGCTGGGCGTCGTCGTTGGCGTGGGCCTCGGCATCCTTGACCATCGATTCGATGTCTTCATCGGACAGCGCGGTGCCGCCGGTGATGGTGACCTGCTGGGTCTGCCCGGTGCCGAGGTCCTTGGCGGACACGGAGACAATCCCGTTCGCGTCGATGTCGAAGGTGACCTCGATCTGCGGGACGCCGCGTCGCGCTGGGGCGATACCGGGGAGCTTGAAGCGGCCGAGACTCTTGTTGTCATTCGCCATGGCGCGTTCACCCTGGAGGACGTGAATCTCGACCTCCGGCTGATTGTCGGCGGCCGTGGTGAAGATCTCGGATCGACGGGTCGGGATCGTCGTGTTGCGCTCGATCATCTTCGTCGATACACCACCCTCGGTCTCGACACCGAGCGTCAGAGGTGTGACGTCGAGGAGGAGGATTCCCTTGACGTCACCGGTGAGGACACCCGCCTGGAGTGACGCACCATCGGCCACGACCTCATCCGGGTTGACGCCCTTGTTGGGCTCCTTCCCGGCAAGTTCATTCACGATGGCCTGCACCGACGGCATACGGGTCGAGCCGCCCACGAGGATGACCTGATCGATGTCGTTCATCGTCACGCCTGCGTCCTTGAGTGCCTCCTCGAACGGCATCCGGGTGCGCTCGACGAGATCCTCAGTCATCTGATCGAACTCCGACCGCGTGAGCGTGCGCAGCAGGTGGATCGGGCCCTCATTGGTTGCGGTGATGAACGGGAGATTGATCTCGGTCTCCATCACAGAGGACAGATCGATCTTGGCCTTCTCTGCGGCCTCTTTCAGGCGCGTCATCGCCATGGCGTCCTTCGAGAGGTCCACGCCGTTGTCGTTCTTGAAGCCTTCGACGAGCCAGTTGATGATCTTGTCATCCCAATCGTCGCCGCCGAGGGTCGTGTCGCCGTGGGTCGACTTGACTTCGAACACTCCCTCGCCGATCTCGAGCACGGAAACGTCGAAGGTGCCGCCGCCGAGGTCGTAGACGAGGATGAGGTGGTCGTCCTCGGTCTTGTCGAGTCCGTAGGCCAGCGCAGCAGCAGTCGGCTCGTTGATGATGCGCAGGACTTCGAGGCCCGCAATCTGACCGGCTTCCTTCGTTGCCTGGCGTTGTGCGTCGCCGAAGTAGGCGGGAACGGTGATCACTGCCTCGGTGACGTTCTCACCGAGGAACGCCTCGGCGTCTCGCTTGAGCTTCATGAGAATCCTGGCGGCGATCTCCTGCGAGTTGTACGCCTTGCCGTCGACCTTGATATCCCAATCGGTGCCCATATGGCGCTTCACCGAACGAACGGTGCGCTCCGGGTTCGTGATGGCCTGCCGCTTCGCCTGGTCGCCGACCAGGACTTCGCCGTTCTTGGCGAACGCAACAACCGAGGGGGTTGTGCGGTGCCCCTCTGCATTGCTGATGATCTTTGGTTCTCCGCCCTCGAGGGTCGAGATGACGGAGTTGGTGGTTCCGAGGTCAATACCTACGGCGCGTCCCATATGGGTGTGCTCCTTCGTTGCGCGTGCCCACCGGCGCGGTGGGATCGGTCTCTGAGTGGTTACGCACAGTATAACTTGAGTCGGGTCGTATCAATTCCCAACACTTCGCAACCGCTTTCACGTTCCCGAACGCCATATACCCCTCGGGGGTATATCATCATGACATGAAACCGGAGGACGCTGAGGTTCACGACATCCTGACGCGGCTGCGTAGGGTGGAGGGCCAGATTCGCGGCATCCATGGCATGCTCGAAGACGGGCGTGACTGTTCCGACGTGATCACCCAATTCTCTGCCTCGCTGCGTGCGCTCGAGCAAGCCGGATACCGATACTTCGCGATGACGCTCAGCGCGTGTGTCAGCGAGCCGGAGCGCGCCGCCCTCGAGGGTTACGACCCCGAACGGCTTGAGAAGCTGTTCATGCAGCTGACGTGATCGAAGAACGCATGAGCGAAGTTGTTCTCGTCGAGGCGCGTGATTGGCAGGTATGGAGTCAGGACCATGACGCTGTGATCATCGACGTTCGCGAGCCGTTCGAGTGGGCCATGGGAACACTCCCCGGCGCGGAGCTCATCGGCCTCGGATCGTTGTTCTCGCGCGTCGACGAACTCGATCCCGACCGCCCGATCCTATTCATCTGCCGCACCGGAAACCGTTCCGGCGTGGCTGCCGGATTGCTGGCACAACGCGGCTTCAAGGTGGTCGCCAACCTCACCGGAGGACTTGTTGCACTTGGGTTGGCCTAGTCGATCGTCCGTAGGTCGAACGAAGAAGGAGAAACATCACCGTGACATTTGGATTGAATCGCAAGCTGGCCGGCCTCGCCCTCGTGGTGTTGCTGCTGGTGGCGGCATGTTCGTCGGGCAGCGACACAGCGACGATCGACCTTGTCTCGCCGGCAGAGGCGGCTCAGGTCATCGAGGATGACCCGGCTGGGCTGGTTGTTCTGGACATCAGGACTCCTGAGGAGTTCAACGAAGTGCGACTCGCGGGTGCGGTCAACGTCGACTACTACGACGCCGACTTCGCCGATCAGCTCGACGCCCTCGACAAGAACGATCCCTACGTGATGTACTGCCGATCCGGCAACCGCTCGTCCGATGCCGTCAAGGCGATGAAGGAACTCGGCTTCGTCGAGGTCTACGAAATCGACGGCGGCATCGTCAATTGGTACGACTCGGGTTTCCCAGTCGAGCAGTAGCATCCCCGACCCGGCCGTCTCGAAGAGCGGGGGTCCCACAGCGATGGTGACTGACGTCAAGCGGCGCCACCTCAGGATCGACGGCGTTGCCGTGGCGGTTGCCGTCGGCGCCGCCGGATTTGTGGTGCTGCTCGGGTACCAGATGCTGACCCGCCTCCGGCTCTTCCACCTCAACGCGTTCGACGTCTCGATCTTCGATCAGGGTGTCTGGCTCCTCAGCCGCTTTCAAGAGCCGTTCGTGACGGTTCGAGGACTGAACCTGTTCGCCGACCATTCGTCGTACATCATCATCCCGCTGGCGCCGCTCTACTGGATCCTCCCATACCAGCAGACGTTGATCCTGCTCTCGATCGCCCTGATGGCGATCGGCGGCCCGCTCGTCTACTCCACCGCTCGTGTGATCGGAGCGTCACGAACGCTGGCAGCCGTTGTGGCGTTCGGGTACCTGTTGCATCCAGCCGTTTCGTGGAATGCACGGGACAGCTTCCACCCTGAGCAGTTCGTCCTTCCGCTGCTGCTGGCCGCCTTCCTGTTGTTCGCGAAGAACCACGACGTATGGGCGGTGGCGGCGGTGTTGCTGTCGCTCACCGCGAAAGAGGACGTGGCCTTGATCACCGTCCCCTTCGGACTGTTCGTGTGGTGGTGGTTCCACAAACGCCGAGCAGGCATCACCATCGTCGTGGCCTCGGTCGCCGTGTTTCTCGTGAGCTTCCTTGTGCTGCTGCCGAGTTTCTCGCCGACCGGTGAACTGCTCTACAACGATCGCTACGCCCACCTTGGCGACGGCATCCTCGGCATCATGTCGGGACTTGTCGCGAATCCGCGCGTTCTGCTTGGGGCCCTGTTCGACTTCTCGAACATCGGGTATGTCGCAGCGCTGATTCTGCCGCTCCCGCTTGCCTTGCGAGAACCGAGAGCGCTGCTCATGATGGTGCCGGCGTTGGTGGCGAACCTCGTTTCTGTGCATTCCTATCAGGCGCAGATCTACTACCACTACACCGTCTACCCGCTCGTCGGTGTGGTTGTCGCGGCAATCATCGCGGCGTCGGTCGCCACAAACTGGTCGGATCAGGCTCGCAAAGCTGCGATGGCTGTTTCGATCGTTGCCGCCCTCGCCTTCTTCCCCCTCTCGGGTGTCTTCGCAGAGTGGAATGGGCCGCTCGCCGATCAGGAGCAGTACCAGGAAGCCCTGGCGCTGGTCCCTCCCGACGTCTCCGTGGCAGCCTGGTATCGGTTCGTGCCACACCTGGCACACCGGACGACCGTCTACCAGCTGCCCAATCCCTGGGAGCGATCGAACTACTCCGCTCCGGGCCTCCCGCTTCCCGACCCGGACACTGTCGAATGGGTCGTGATCCGGAGAGGCGAAGACGTCGCGCTCTCGGAGCAGCTTCTGGAGTCAGGAGAGTTCGAGATCATGTACGACGAAGGCTCCGCGTTGGTGTTGAAGCGGAAGGAGAGGTAGCTCTCTACTCCACCAGTGGGTCTTCGCGCGGTGTGAAGAATGAGAAATGGGGCAGGTAGGGGGCTGGGTCGGCCGACCATTCGAACGCTGCGATTTGGCTGAGGCTGCGGCGGCCGAACAGTGCTCGGGTGATCTCGAACGAGTCGCCGCGCACCGTGATGCCTTCTTCCCGGGTGCCGAGGACTCGATCGAATCCCTCAGTCTGGATCCGGAGTGCGGGGAGATCGGCTGTATCAAGCCGCGGTGCGATTGCATTCGAAGCGCGGAGGCAGAGTCTCAGCCCCTCATCGTCACGCGGAGGTCGCATCCCCAGCGCTCCCAGCACATCGCAGTGGTGCATCACCACATCCATCACCATGGCCGACATCGCTCTGCCCGAAGCCTCAAGCAAGGCTTCAACCGTTGGACCGAGTTCCGACCACTCGGCGGCGATGTCGGCAACCGTTCGGTCGCTGCGCTCATCGACGTGGCGCTGTGTCCACGGTTCGGACGTGGCATTGTCGAGACGGCCGGTGGTGAGGTCGGAAGCGACGCCGGTGACGTGTGCGAAGGTGTCCTTGACCGTCCACAAGGGCGTAGCCGGGACGATCGACGCGAGAGTGCGGTCGTCGAGCCCCGTGACAAGAGCGGTGAACCGCTCGCGGTTTGAGCGATAGATGGCAGGGAAGTCGAAACTCAAGTTGTTGTGTCCAGCCAATCGGTGACCAACTCGGCAAACCACCCGGCGGCCTCGAGCATCGGTACATGTCCGACGCCTTCCATTTCCTCATACGTCCAGTCCGGTCGCTGTTCGGCGGCCCATCGCGCGGAATCCACAGAGACGAGCCGGTCCTCCGAGCCGTGGGCGAGAAGCGTCGGAGCGCTGATCTTGTGGATCAGCCTGGTGAATCGACGCGGGCGGAGCACGTACCGTGCGATCGACCGGTCGGCCTCGAGGAACGACGGGATTGCCCATTCGTGGCTGCGCCGCCGGCGGTTGGCCTCGGTGAGCCTGTCCCGTGCCCATGCAGGGACGGTCTCCGGGTCGACAGTGACCATCCGAAGTGTCTCGGCGGTCTCCTCCTCAGGCGAGTGGGCGGCGCGATACGCGCGGAACGCAGGGACGCCGATGCCGGGCACCAGGGGCCCGATGAGCTTTGTGAGGACTTCGAGATCTGGAGGGTGCCTGCGGCTCACTGGGAGCGCAGGATTGATCAGCACGAGCCGGTCGACACGCGATGCGTGCTCAACGGCGGCGATCATGGAGACGAGGCCACCCATCGAGTTGCCGACGAGCGTTGCTGTTTCGAAATCGAGGGCGTCGATCACCTCCGCCACGAGGCGACCGTTGTCCTCGACGCTTGGGCGTCGATCTCCTGGGGTGGATTCACCAAAGCCGATGAGGTCGAGAGCGACCACGCTCCCTCTCCCGGTGAGGAGTGGGCCGGTGACATCCCAGTTCTCCGTTGATCCGCCGAGTCCGTGAACGAGGAGGATGAGAGGTCCGCTGCCCCCGTACTCCGTGACCCGTATCGGTCCACCGATATCAAGCATCGTGTCGTTCACGACCCCAACGCTAATGGGTCTACGCCGTGACGGCTTCGACGAGTTCGGGTGTGCGATCGGGGTCGTAGCCACTCTGGAGGTAGAAACGAGTGATGCCGAGTTCCTCCAGAGCGGAGAATCGTTCGCGCAGTTGTTCGTACGTGCCGATGGGCGTGTCACGCTTGGCGAACACTTTGGCAAGTTCTTCCCTCGTCATGTTGTCCTCTTCTGCACGTGCGTCGAGGCGTCGGGCGAGTTCGGCCTCGGTGGCGGCTCCGACCACCTGGCCGGCGCTCGAGAGCATGAGGGCGCCTGGGTCGCGGCCGGCGGCTGCGGCGGCCGCCCGAGCTCGGTCGATTCTGATCTTGAGGTCAGGGCCGGGGTAGACGTTGAACTCGTCGGCGTACGTGCCGGCGAGACGAGGTGTCTTTGTGGCACCGATACCGCCAACGAGCAGCTTCACGTGTCCGTTTGGCTGCGGTGCGATAGGGAACGCCTCGAGGGTGTAACGATCACCATCGAAACCGACCGGATCGTCCGACAGCATCGCACGGGCGTAGGCGAGGGCTTCCTCGAGCATCTCGAACCGCTCGGCCATCGGCGGATAGGGAAACCCGAACACCTCGTGTTCCCGGTCCATCCAGCCGGTTCCGATCCCCAGGGTGAACCGGCCGCCGGACATGCGGTCGATGGTGATCGCCGTCTTCACCAGCACCGCCGGGTGTCGAAACGTGATCGGTGAGACCAACACCACTAGCTCGAGATCGTGGGTGTCACGAGCGAGGCCGGCGAGTTGGGTGAGCGCGTCAGGGGCAGGTGTGGTCTTGGCTCCCTCCGCATCGAGGGCCATCAGATAGTGGTCGGGGAGTGCGATGGCCGGGAGCCCGTGTTCTTCCGAGAACCGAGCGGCGGCGAGGACATCTTCGTAGACGCCGCTGGTCTGAATCGCGAACTCCATGTGAACCTCCGGTCCGATTCGTACCAGGCCGATGGTACGGCGCGAGGCCGCGCTGCCGGCATCGCTCAATCGGGCCTGCACACGAGGGCCGGCGGTGCCTGCAAGCTCCGCCGGCCTCCGATTCGTACAGTTGGTCAATCCCAGATGGTGGCGTCGGTGATCGACTTGAGCAGGAACCGGCTCCAGCCAGCGTTGTTGTCGAAGTCGATGAGCGGCATTGACTGGCCGATGAGCTTTCCAAGGTCGCCGCTGTCGAGGGCTGCTGCGAGACGGTCGAGGTCGGCGTACGAAGTCAGGCGATATACCGTGAAGAACGAACCGGCCTGCTTCTCGGTTGAGTAGATGGCGGCACAGGTGCCCACGTAGGCCACGCCGTCGGGTACTGCCGCCTTCAGGGCCTCCTCGTTGGCATCAACCTACTGCTGGAACTCGACGCTCTTACCTAGGACGACTTCGAACCCGTAGACCTGCAGAAACTCCATGGCTTTCCCTCCCCGGTCGGTTCGACCCCTCTTCGCGGAGGCGGGATGCCGGTGGCACCCAACGTCAACCTACGCGGCGGAACGGGCGCGAGGAAGGGGCAACCGGGTCAACCGCACTGGGCGGCTGCGGCACGGGCGTGGCGTGCGAAGTCGAAGGCCTGGTCGAGGACCCACCGGAAGGCGAGGCCGTCGAGTGCGCCGAGCAGCACCTCAGCAGTCATCGTCGCCTCGGCCGGCGCGAGCTTCGGGTTCTTGCGCTGGATCGCTCCGGCGAATCGTTCGACGCGTCGGACGTGGTGTCGGAGGAAGCGCCGGGCAACCGAATCGTCGTTGCTTCCCGAGACGGCGATCTGTAGGTAGATACGTGCCAGCTCCGGTTGATCGATGATGAACCGGGTGTAGGCGTCGACGAGATCATCCAACGTATCCGTCCCAGCGCGATCTGGATCAGGATCTACCGCTCGGATCGCGTCCCGAGCCACTCGCATGATGGCCTGTTCCTTCGAGGTGAAGAGGTTGTAGAACGAACCTGCCTGGACTCCCGCGCGGTCGCAGATCGCCTTGAGTGTGGTCGCCTCGAGGCCTCCCTCGGCGAGCAGTTCGCGGGTCGCGTCGAGGATCCTCGTCTCGGTCCTGATTCCGACCTGATATCTGGCCATTCCCGCGTCTCCTTCCCGCCCGAGTTTACCCGAATCTTGAGCGGACGCTCCAAAATAGAGTGTATACTCAAAATGCTGGACGGTCAGCGGTCAACGTCCGCGGTCGTTCGTTGCCGGGTACACCGATGCGGTATCAAACGGGGAGAGCACCATGAGTCACTACAAGAGCAACCTTCGAGACCTCCAGTTCAACCTCTTCGAGGCGTACGGCGTCGACGAGTACCTCGGCGTCGAACCGTTTGAGGAGTTCGACCACGACACCGCGATGGACATGCTTCGCGAAATCGATCGGCTTGCGACCGAGGACTTCGCCGAGAGTTTCGTAGAGGCCGACCGCACGAAACTCAAACTCGTCGACGGCAACGTTGAATTGCCGCCCGGCGTGAAGAAGAGTCTCGATGCACTCCACGACGGGGGCTGGCACCTCATGGGCGTGACACAGAGCCTTGGCGGATTCGGGGCTCCCGATGCCTTGCGCTGGGCCGGCAGTGAGTTGTTCGCGGGCGCCAACGCTGCCATCTACCTCTACGCGATCGGCGGCCTCATGGCTCGCGTGATCGAGGCCGTCGCCACACCCGAGCAGGTCGAGCGCTTCGCGAAGCCCATGATCGAACGGAACTGGGGCGCCACGATGGTTCTGACTGAGGCGGACGCGGGATCCGATGTGGGAGCGGGAATCACGAAGGCAACCCACGTCGAAGGTGACATGTGGCACATCGAAGGGGTGAAGCGGTTCATCACCTCCGGGGACAACGACTACTACGAGAACATCGTCCATCTCGTGCTCGCTCGCCGGCCTGGTGCGGAACCGGGTACGAAGGGGCTGTCGATGTTCATCGTCCCGAAGTACCACGTGAACGAGGATGGCTCGCTCGGCGAGCGCAACGGGGTCGTGACGACCAATCTCGAGGACAAGATGGGGATTCGTGGATCCACAACCTGCGAACTCACCTTCGGGATGGACGAACCCGCGGTCGGCTACCTCGTCGGCGACGTTCACGAGGGCATCCGCCAGATGTTCCTCATCATCGAAGATGCTCGCATGTCGATCGGCGTCAAGGCGGCCGCCACGCTTTCCACCGGATACCTGAACGCCCTCGAATACGCGCAGGAACGGATCCAGTCGGCGGACCTCACGCAGAGCCGCGACAAGACGGCGCCGCGAGTGCCGATCATCCAGCACCCGGCCGTTCGCCGGATGCTGATGACGCAGAAGGTGCACGCCGAGGGCATGCGAGCGATGGCGATGTACGCCGCGTGGCTCCTCGACATGGCGCATCTCCATCCCGAAGAGCCCTACTACGCGAAGCTCAACGACCTGCTGCTGCCTCTCGTCAAGGGCTACTCATCTGAGAAGGCCTACGAGTTGCTCGCGCAGTCACTGCAGGTCTTCGGTGGGTCCGGATACACGCGCGATTACCCCATCGAGCAGTACATCCGTGACGCCAAGATCGACACGATCTACGAAGGTACGACCGCCATTCAGGGCCTCGACCTGTTCTTCCGCAAGATCGCAAGAGACCAGGGTGCGACGCTGATGCGTCTCGGCCAGGACATCCTCGAGACGATCAAGGGCGGTTCCGAGGATCTGGAGGTGGAGCGCGAGTTGCTCGGCAAGGCGCTCGACGATGTGCAGGCGCACGTCGGTGTGTTGGTCGGCCACTCGATGGCTTCGATGCAGGACCCGCCTGCGATCTACAAGACCGGGCTGCACACCACGCCGCTCCTCGAGAGCCTCGCCGAGGTGATCATGGGGTGGCTCATGATCCGCCATGCGGAGATCGCTCTTGAGGCACTGGACGGGGCAAGTGAGGCCGACCGTGCCTTCTACGAGGGCAAGATTGCGTCGGCTCGCTACTTCGCGACCACGGTGCTGCCGAAGGCGAGACTGCGCAGGGAACTCGCAGAGGCCGAAGACGGGAGTCTGATGGACCTGCCGGTTGAGTCGTTCTGAGGTTCTCCTGCGATTTCGCACAGACCTAGAATTCGAACGTGGTCGTTGTCGGCGAGGAACAAAGCTTCCTCGCCGCCGCGATTGCCGAAGGCAATCCCAAGCTCGAAAGGGGCTTCAATGTTGGTAATCGCGGAGTCATCGTACGGACTCCTCAACGTCTTTCTGTGGATGTTGTGGTTCTTCCTGTTCATGATCTGGATCTGGCTGCTGATCACGATCTTCGTCGACATCTTCCGAACCCATATGTCGGGATGGGCGAAGGCCGGCTGGACGATCTTCATCATCATCCTGCCGTTCCTCGGCGTGCTCATCTATCTGATCGCCAACGGCAGCGATATGCAAGACCGATCCATGGAGCATGCAGCGGCTGTTCAGCAGGCGCAGAACTCATACATACGCGACGTTGCTGGAACCGAGACCACGGCCGATCAGCTGAAGACGCTGTCGGACCTGCACGACGCTGGCAAGCTGTCGGACGACGAGTTCGCCGCTCAGAAGGCGAAGCTCCTCGGCTGAGCCGATCGAGTCGATTGAACTGACTGAGGGACCGGGTCGACCCGGTCCCTCTCTCGTTGGACCATCGCCCATGTGGTGTGCCTACCCTTGACCCATGAGCACCAACGACTTCTACGACCGCATCCTCGGGCTGCGCGCCCTGCGATCGTTTCGCAATGACCCGCTGACGGACGATGATCTCGACCGGCTTCTCGAGGCCGCTCGATGGACCGGTAGCAGCAAGAATCTTCAGAACTGGTCGTTTGTGGTCGTCGACGGAGATCAGAAGGAACACCTCGCAGAGTGCGGCAACTTTACGGACCCGATGCGCAATGCTCCGATCGCGATTGCGCTGGTCGAGGAAGCAGGCGGATACGAGTTCGATACGGGGCGTGTTGCACAGAACCTGATGCTCGCCGCCGATGCCATCGGGGTCGCATCCTGTCCGATCACACTCCATCGAGATGAAGCGGTGACGGCAGTGCTCGCTCTGCCCGACGGGGCGAGGTGCCGGTACGCCGTCGCCCTCGGCTACCCGACGGACGATGCCGCTCCCGCTCGATTTGGTGGCCGCAAGCCCATGAACGAGGTGGCCTACCGCAATCGACATGGTGAGACCGGGTGACCGACCAGTCGATAGGTGTGTTCGACTCGGGTGTCGGCGGACTCGGTGTGTTGGGCGAGATTCGTTCGCTGCTCCCGAATGCGGCACTGATCTATGTCGCAGACCAGGCCTTCGCTCCATACGGCGAGCGCGGCCTCGATGCGGTCCGCGAGCGGGCGTTTGCGGTCAGCGACTACTTGATCGGCGAAGGTGCCACCACCGTGGTGGTGGCCTGCAATAGCGCATCGGCCGCGGCCCTTCACGAACTCCGGGATCGGCATCCGACGATCTCGTTTGTAGGAATGGAGCCAGCGGTGAAGCCGGCAGCCGGAGCCACCAGGCGCGGAACGATCGGAGTCCTGGCCACGGAAGCGACGTTCCAGGGTGAGCTCTTCTCGTCGGTGGTTGATCGACATGCCCGCGGCGTCTCGGTCGTCGCCCGGGCGTGTCCGGGCCTCGCCGCCGCGATCGAAGCCGGTGATGATGTCGATGATCTGGTGCGTCGCTACACCACAGATGTCGTTGGTCGCGGAGCCGATACGATCGTGCTCGGGTGCACGCACTACTCGTTTGTCGCGGATCAGATCCGGGCCGTGGCCGGTGCCGGTGTGGAGGTGATCGACCCTGCGCCCGCGGTTGCACGGCAGACCGCGCGTGTCCACATCGGAGACCACGACCACGGCTCGGGAACCACGCAGTACTTCACGACCGGCGACCCGGAACGGTTTGCGGCCCAGATCAACCGCGTTACCGGGGAGCACGGCGACGTCAGCGGCATCGAGATAACGGATCCGGTCGATTCCCGCATCCGCATCGTCGAGGGAGACATCACCGTTCAGGATGTTGATGTGATCGTGAATGCCGCGAACGCCCAACTCGCGCACGGGGGCGGCGTCGCTGCGGCGATTGCACGAGCCGGAGGTCCGTCGGTGGACGAAGCGTCTCGGGCCTGGATTGCGGAGCACGGCTCGGTGCCACAGGGTGGTGCGGCTGTGACCACCGCAGGAGACATGAAGGCGCGACACCTCGTCCACGTTGTCGGACCGATCTACCGTGGAGTTCCGAACGATGAAGTCGAGTTGACCGTGGCGGTCCGAGCAGCCCTGGATGCGGCCGATGCCCTCGGAGCAACCTCGATTGCGATGCCGGCCATATCTGCGGGGATCTACGGCTATCCGCCGAACGCGGCGTGTCGCGTCATCGTCGGGGCCGTCGAGAACTGGCTCGCCGAACACGGCTCGGTCAGTGAGATACGGCTCGTTGCGTTCGGTGGAGACATCGCAGAACACTTTCGGCGGGCTTTGCGCTCTTGGGGGTAGCGGCGTCGTCCTAACATCGGTGTCATGAAACCATCGGTTGCCATTCTCGGAGTTGGTTCGATGGGCGAGATTCTCGCTCTTGGTCTGCTGCGCGCCGGGTGGGATCCGGAAGACCTGGCGCTTGCCGCCAGGCGGCCGGAGCGAGCGAGAGAGACCGAGTTCCACACCGGGATCGCGACCTCGCTCGACGCAGCCGAAGCGGCGGCGGGGAAACGCGTGGTTGTGGTTGCGGTCAAACCCAAGGATGTGCGCGAACTACTCGCGCAGATCCGCGAAACGATCACACCGGACCAAGTGGTCGTTTCGTTTGCCGCCGGCGTCACGACCGCCGCGTTCGAAAGCGAACTTCCGGGGATACCGGTTGTTCGCTCGATGCCCAACACGCCGGCCGCCATCGACGAAGGTATGACGGCGTATTGCGGAGGAGCCGAGGCCGACGAGGCTGCGCTCGACGACGCGGCAGCCGTGCTTGGAGCCGTCGGTTCGACTATCCGGTTGTCGGAGGATCTCCTCGATGCCGTTACTGCCGTTTCCGGGACCGGGCCCGCATACGTTTTTCTCCTGGCCGAAGCGATGACAGAAGCTGCGATCCGGGAAGGTCTGCCGCATCACGCAGCGGAGAAGCTGGTGCATCAGACGCTCCGGGGCGCTGGGATGCTGCTCTCACGGTCCGAGAAGAGCGCATTCCGCCTGCGCGGCGAGGTCACCTCACCCGGTGGAACGACCGCCGCCGCGATGCATGTCCTCGAGGAGGGCGGTTTCCGGGCGCTCATGGAGGATGCCATCCAATCCGCCACTCGACGATCTCGCGAACTCGGTGCCGCCGGCTCGAACGAATCGGCCCCATGAACGTCGTCGGCCGCAGCCTGCTTGCCGTCACGAATCGATCCAGCGTCCGCAAGCTGTTCGCCGAATCGTCGACCGGCCGCCGGCTCTCACTACGGTTCGTCGCAGGTGAAACCCTCGATGACGCCGCTGCCGCCGCACGAGAGCTGAACGAGGCCGGTGCTCGCGTCTCGCTCGATCACCTCGGGGAGCACGTAGACGACACCGAAGCAGCGGCCCAAGCGAGGGACGACTACCTCCTTTGTCTTGATCGGATCCACGCGGACCGGCTTGACGCGAACATCTCCGTCAAGTTGACACAGCTTGGGCTCGGCCTGGACGACAACCTTGCTGTTGCATCGCTGGGTGCGCTCGCAGCGCGAGCAGCGGAGGGCGGTGCGACGGTGACGATCGACATGGAAGAGTTCGAGCTGGTCGAGAAGACGGTCTCCGCGTTTGAAGTGGTCCAGACGGAGTTCGGGAATCTCGGAATCGCGGTGCAAAGCTACCTCTATCGAACCCCGGCCGACCTGGATCGGATCGTCGAATGCGGTGGTCAGGTGCGTCTCTGCAAGGGTGCCTACGCCGAACCCGCCGAAGTCGCTCATCAGGACTCCGACCGGGTTGATGCCGCGTTCGACGCTCTCACGCGGAGGTTGATGGCGACCACCGGGATTGCACCGGCTATCGCTACGCACGATACGGATCGGATCGCGATCGCCAAAGAACTGGGTGAGGGCCGGAGCGAGCCGTGGGAGCTCCAGATGCTCTACGGCGTTCGCACCGGCTTGCAGCGGGCCCTCGTCGAAGAAGGCTTTCCGCTTCGCGTCTATGTGCCGTACGGGACCGCCTGGTACCCGTACCTCACCCGACGGATGGCCGAGCGGCCGGCGAACCTGGCGTTCTTCCTCCGCGCCGCCGTCGGCCGCTGAGATACAGCGATTGTGCAGACCGTTCCAGAAACTGGCGGGCCCCGGCGTCAGCTGCTGCGGGTGAACGAACGGTACGACTCGCCACGATCGCTGTCGGCTCGGATCCACTGGGACGTCATCGTTGGCTTGTCGCCGTCGACGACCGTCGCCGTCCAGCGGTAGGTCGTCGGCCAGGAGCGGAAGACCGCCGCCACCCGCGTGACCACCGACATCAGTAGCGGAAGACCCTTTGGCTGCCAGCCCTCGGTCACATCGAGATCAACGCGCACCTCGCCGTCGCCGGGACGTACGTGCCAGGCACCCGCAATGATGGGTGCCCCGTCGATCGCTATCGACCAGGCGCCATCACTAGCTCCAACCTCCGCCGGCTTGTTCAGCTCCGGAAATGAGGGTTCGAACTCGAAGCGCACCTCGTGACCGCCCTTGGATCCGACGATCGCCTCCGTGCCCCGGCCGCTCCCGACCGTCTCCCCGCCCGTGTCAAGCGCATCGAGAGCGATTGGATTCACCTGTGCTGGATTGACGGACACAGCGCACAGGTCAGATGTGACCTTGATGAGCCGCCGGCGAATCAGCCATTCGGCGGGCAAGCGGCCCAGGTCCGCCTCACGCCCATCGATACGGACGACTGGCGAGGGCCCGGAGCGATGAAAGAGGTCGAATTTCGACATCCAAATCAGGGGGAGTGAGCGAGGCTCGGCGATGGCGGCGCCCATTGGCGCAAGGAAAGCCGCCGTGCGGCGCCCACGAGGGGTTCGGTCACCCGCGTGAACCTCGATGAGACGGTGTTTCGTGTCGACGAAGCGAACGTTCGCCCGGACCCCCTTCGGATCGACGACGAGGCTGGCCGTCTCGAACTCTGTCTCAACCCATTCGCCGAGTCCGTTGCCGATGGCGTAGCTCGCCGGATCGAGTTGGAGCCCATGCTCGAAGTAGACGTCGATGTTGCCGTCACTGCTCCGGCTGAGAAAGACGAGCATGCCTCGGCCATGGTCGCGATCGTCAAAGACCTGGATCTCGAGGCCGGAATAGTGGGGATCTCCCGTGATCTCGAAGTTCAGCATCCGGTCCAGCAGGTCGATCTCGAGCGAGAACGGGTGGAGCGGCACCAGGGGCCGGTGGTCGTTGCTCATGGTGAACATGATCGATGTCGTGCCCGGAACCGTCATGGGTCGAATGTCCCAATCACCCGAGCGTTGACGCAAGATCCGCTGCACACCGGCCGACTGTCTGTCGTGGTGAAGCGCCTGTGAAGCGGGACTAGCCTCCGTCCATGCAGAAAGCGAGCCCCATCGAGCGGCCGATCGTGCTTCTCGGCTCGGAGACTCTGGTAGTGCTCAACTCACAACGACGGGAACGCAACAAGCCATGAAACGACTGATCTTCGCCGTGGTCGCACTTGTGGTGCTCGTCGCTGCGGCGTCACCCTCCGAGGTCGCGCCCGTGCTCGAAGCTCAGGGCTTCTTCGTCGAGGCCGGATCCGATGCAGACCCGGATGCCGTCGAAGATGCTGTGATCGCAGCGCGATTCGAGGGTGGTGCGCTGTCGGTCGCCGTTCTTGCCTTCGAACCCGCTGGCGGTGCGCCGATCTTCGCCGAGAACACGCTCGACGAGATGGGCGGCAGAGGGACCGTCTTCACCGTCGGGCCCGAGACCGTCGCATGGGCGTCGGAGGGCGACACCTACACGAACGAGCAACTCGACAAGGCGACCGACGCCTCACTCGACGGCGGCTCCGACACCGAGGTGGTTGAGCTCTTCGTCGCAACGCTGATCGATGCCCCCGTCGGCGCAGCCGAACCGGGAGGTGGTGGTGGCCTGCCGTGGGGATGGATCCTGCTCTTGGTTGTGATTGCCGGCGGGGCCTTCTTCTTCTGGCGCATGTCACAGTCGTCGAGGAAGAGCGAGGCTGCGGCCGTCGACTCGGCCAGGCTGGAGGTCAAGAAACGACTCGACGACGTGGCGAACGACATCATCGATCTCGAAACTGAAGTTGCTAGTACGGAAATCGTGGCGGTCCCGGTGTTGTACAAGTCCGCCACCGAGGCGTACTCGAAAGCGCTCAAGGAATATGAACGAGCCGAGACACCGTCCCAGCTGATGGCCACGGCAGAGGACCTCGATCAGGCGATCTGGCAGCTCGACAGCGTGGAGGCGCTGCTCGACGGGAAACCTGCTCCGCCGAAGCCCGAGAAACCAAAGTTGCCGCAGCCGACGGCCCCTCCGCGAACCTCGACATCACACCCGCCGCCCGGTGGGTCGCCACTCGACACACCACCGCGCGTGCCGCAGACGACATACCGCCGCCCGGCTCGTCGGAGTTCGTCGAACACATCTGCGATCCTCACGGGAATCCTGATGGGGGCGATGTCATCGTCACGCCGCTCGCCCTGGGGCTCGTCGGGGTCATCGCGTCGATCAGGCTCATCCGGTTCATCGAGCCGATCCCGCTCATCCGGCAGTTCGCGTATGCGTGGTGGGGGCCGACGCAGGCGCTGACACCCACCCTAGAATCGGAAGAACTGTCGTAGACGAAGAGTCGCAACCAAAGAAGAGGGGACTCGGCGATGCTCAAGAAATGGTGGAACTACATCAAGTCGTGGTTTGGCGCGACCTCGGACAAGATGATGGATCCGGAGATCGAGATCCAGATGGCGATCGATCAGGCGAACAAGAAGAATCAGGATCTCAGGAACCAGGCCGCAAACATCGTCGCGCACCGCACGCAACTCGAAGCCAAGATCGAGAAGGGGGCAGACCAGGTTGGCGAGACCCGCGAGATGGCCAAACAGGCCATACTCAAGGCCGAGGAAGCGAGGAACGCCGGCGACACCGCAGGTGTCACCAAGTGGACCAACATCGCCCAGGCGCAGGCAACCAAGCTCCAGGCTGCCGAGAACAACCTCACGTCGCTCACGGGCCAGTACGAGATGGCAATCTCTCAGGCCGACGAAGCCAAGGCCGCCGTTGTGGCAAATGCCGCAAGGCTGCAGGAACTGTCCGCGAAGCAGATGGAACTGCTTGGCGCACTCGAGCAGGCCAAGATGCAGGAGTCGGTCAACGCTGCCGTCCAGTCGATGTCTGCGACGATGGACGATTCGATGCCGTCGCTCGAAGATGTGGCGAACAAGATCGAGAAACGCAAGGCGCAGGCCATGGGCCAGGCCGAGGTCTTCGATGTCACGCCCGAGGGCGGAGAGATCGAACTGCGCCAGGCAATGAACGAGGCACAGGCAGATGCGAAGCTCGAGGAGCTCAAGGCGGAGCTTGGATTGACGGACGTGGCAGAGCCTGCACCGGCGCCCGAAGCCGAGGGTGAAGCGTCCGGTACGACCAGCTGAAGTCATAACGGAGAGGGTCCTCCGCGCATCTCCTACCATGTGGGCTTCGCGATGCCGGAGGATCTCTTCTTATGACCACGATCGAGGCGCCGACGCGGACCGTCGTCACTGTTGACGGCAACGAAGCAGCGGCTTCAGTTGCCTACCGAACGAATGAAGTTCTGGCCATCTATCCGATCACGCCGTCATCACCGATGGGTGAACTCTCGGATGCCTGGTCGAATCAGAAACGTCCGAACATCTGGGGCAATGTCCCTGAGGTAATCGAGATGCAGAGCGAGGCCGGCGCGGCCGGGACCGCTCACGGCGCGATCCAGGGTGGGGCGCTCACGTCGACGTTCACCGCGTCTCAGGGCCTGCTCCTGATGATCCCCAACATGTTCAAGATCGCTGGTGAGCTCACGCCTGCGGTGTTCCATGTAGCGGCGCGGACCGTCGCAACCCATGCCCTGTCGATCTTCGGTGATCACAGCGATGTGATGGCGACACGCGGGACCGGGTGGTCGATGCTCGCTTCCAACTCCGTGCAGGAAGCGCACGACATGGCGGCGGTCGCCCAGATGGCAACCCTCGAAAGCCGGATCCCGTTCCTCCATTTCTTCGATGGATTCCGCACCTCACACGAGGTGAATATGATCGAGGAGCTGTCGGACGACGACCTCCGCGCGCTCATACCGATCGAAGGTGTGCTCGCCCACCGGGACCGCCGGATGGATCCGGATCGTCCGGTGCTGCGCGGCACAGCCCAGAACCCCGACGTGTTCTTCCAAGCTCGCGAAGCTTGCAACCCCTTCTACGACGCGGTCCCCGACATCGTGCAGAATGCCATGGACCGGTTCTCGGACCGGACGGGACGCCGCTACCACCTCTTCGACTACGTGGGTGCACCGGACGCCACGGAGGTCATCGTCATGATGGGCTCCGGAGTTGGGGCGGCCGAGGAAGCCGTCAATGCCCTGGTCGATCAAGGAGAGAAGGTCGGCCTCGTCAAGGTGCGCCTCTTCCGGCCGTTTTCGACGCAGGCGCTCGTAGCAGCGTTGCCCGCAACCGTTCAGAACGTTGCGGTCCTCGACCGGACCAAGGAACCGGGAGCGGTCAGCGAGCCGCTGATGCAAGACGTGATGATGTCGGTCGTTGAAGAGACGCAGGCAGGTAGGACCTCGTGGACCGTGATGCCGCGGATCATTGGCGGCCGTTATGGCCTGTCGTCGAAGGAGTTCACCCCGGCGATGGTCGCCGGCGTCTTCGACGAGGCACGCAAGGAGGATCCGAAGCATCGCTTCACCGTCGGGATCGTCGATGATGTGACCGGTCTCTCGATTGATGCCCGCGAGGGCTTTGCCACGGGGCGCCAATCTCAGGTTCGGGCCGTGTTCTACGGCCTCGGTGCCGACGGCACGGTCGGAGCCAACAAGAACACCGTGAAGATCATCGGTGATCACTCCGACCTCTACGCCCAGGGCCACTTCGTGTACGACTCGAAGAAGTCCGGTGCGATGACTACGTCACACGTCCGGTTCGATCCGGCGCGCATCGAGGCTACCTACGAGATCAGCGATGCGAACTTCGTCGCTTGCCACCAGTTCGAGTTCATGAGCAAGGTCGACGTCCTCGCGAAGGCTTCCGACGGTGCGACGTTCCTCTTGAACAGTCCGTACGGACCGGAGGAGGTGTGGGAGCAACTGCCGGCCGAGGTGCAGCAGCAGATCATCGACAAGCACCTCAAGTTCTACATGATCGATGCGACGGCGGTCGCGCGGTCGGCCGGACTCGGCCAACGTACGAACACGGTGCTCCAGACCTGTTTCTTCGCCCTCGCGGATCTCATGCCGCAGGAGCAGGCGATCGAATCTATCAAGAAGGCAATCGAGAAGTCGTACTCGAAGTTCGGTGAGGTTGTTGTCGAGAAGAACAACGCGGCCGTCGATCTGGCGGTCGCGAACCTCCATCAGGTCGATTACCCGGACTCCGTGACTTCGACGGTGAAGATGAAGCGGACGGTCCCAGCCGATGCCCCCGACTTTGTTCAGCGGGTCACCGCAATGATGCTCGAGGATCGCGGGAATCTGCTTCCGGTTTCGGCGTTGCCGGTCGACGGCACGTTCCCCACCGGGACGACGCAGTACGAGAAGCGCAGCATCGCGATCGAGATCCCAATCTTCGACCCGGAGATTTGCATCGAGTGTGCGAAGTGTGCGCTCGTATGTCCACATGCCGCGATCCGGATGAAGGTGTTCGAGCCCTCTGCCCTCGAAGGTGCCCCGGAGAGCTTCAAGTCGCGCGGGTTCCGGAGTCGCGAACTCCCCGACCACCTGATGACGATTCAGGTGGCGCCGGACGACTGCACCGGTTGTGGCGTTTGCGTCGATGTGTGCCCCGCCAAGTCGAAGGAGGAGGTCAAGCACAAGGCCATCAATATGGAGGCCAAGCTCGACTACCTCGACGACGAACGGGTCAATTGGGACTTCTTCGAGACGATCGAGGAGCCGTCACGGGACCGGTTCAAGATGGAGACCGTCAAAGGTTCCCAGATGCTTGAACCGCTGTTCGAATTCTCGGGTGCCTGTTCAGGCTGTGGCGAGACGCCGTATGTCAAGCTCGTCAGCCAGTTGGTCGGAGATCGGCTCATGGTCGCGAACGCAACCGGGTGCTCGTCCATCTACGGAGGCAATCTCCCGACAACACCCTGGCGGACGAACGACCAGGGCCGCGGACCGGTGTGGGCGAATTCGCTGTTCGAGGACAACGCCGAATTCGGCCTCGGCATGCGACTCGCTCTCGACATGGAGGAGTCGGAGGCTCGACGTCTCGTCGGTGCCCTCTCATCGCTGATCGGTGAGGACCTCGCGACGGCGTTGCTCGAGGCCGATCAATCCGAACCGGCTGGTATCGAGGCTCAGCGGACGCACGTCGCCGAGCTGATGACGAAGCTCGCCAACATCGACGACGAGGAGGCACGGCGCCTCGAGTCGGTCTCCGGTGCACTCGTTCGTAAATCCGTGTGGATCATGGGCGGCGACGGATGGGCCTACGACATCGGGTTCGGCGGTCTCGACCACGCCCTGGCTTCAGGTCGGAACGTGAACATCCTCGTGATGGACACCGAGGTCTATTCGAACACGGGCGGCCAGGCATCGAAGGCCACTCCGCGTGGCGCCGTTGCCAAGTTCGCATCCACTGGCAAGACGACCGGGAAGAAGGATCTTGGGCAGATCGCCATGTCCTATGGCAACGTCTACGTCGCTCAGATCGCGATGGGGGCCAACAACCTCCAGACCGTCAAGGCTATCGCTGAGGCCGAGGCGTTCCCGGGGCCGTCGCTGGTTATCGCCTACTCGACGTGTATAGCACACGGGATCGACATGGCGACGTCGATGAGCCACCAGAAGGAACTGGTGGAGGCCGGATATTGGCCGCTCTATCGGTACGACCCGCGGCTCATCGAGGAGAACAAGCAGCCGTTCCGTCTCGATGGTCGGCCACCGTCCAAGCCGCTCATCGACGTCATCTCGAAGGAAGCCAGGTACGCGGTGCTCAAGCGGGTGAATCCCGAGCACTACACCGAGTTGATGAACATGGCCCAGCAGGACGTCGATGACCGGTGGTCGCTGTACCAGGACTTCACCGAGATCGATCGGGTGAGTGCCGAGGAAGAGGAGGAAGAGGAATGAGCGTCGATCTCTCGACGACGTATCTGGGCTTCGATCTGAAGAACCCGATGGTCGCCTCCGCGTCGCCGATGACGGCGCGCCTCGATTCGCTTCGGGAACTGGAAGAAGCGGGGGTTTCTGCCGTAGTACTGCCGTCCGTGTTCGAGGAGCAGATTGAGCACGAAGCGATGGAGATGCAGCGCCTGATGGAGCAGGGAGCGGGCACGTTTGCCGAAGCGTTGTCCGGGTACTTTCCCGAATTCGACGACTACGCCACGCGCACCGAGGCCTATCTGCGTCACGTGACCCAGGCCAAGGAGGCGTTGTCGGTCCCGGTTATCGGTTCGCTCAATGGAACGACGAACGGTGGTTGGGTCAACTACGCAAAGAGGATTCAGGAGGCAGGCGCCGACGCGCTCGAGCTGAACGTGTACCTCATCCCGACCAACCCGGAAACGACCGGTCCCGAGATCGAAGACCAGTATCTCGATCTCGTGTGGGAGGTTCGCCAGCAGGTGTCGATCCCCCTCGCCGTGAAGGTTGGTCCGTACTTCTCGTCGACGCCGAACATGGCGGTGCGTCTGGCAGAAGCCGGGGCGGATGCCCTTGTGCTGTTCAACCGTTTCTACCAGCCGGATATCGACCTCGAGAGCCTCGAGATCGTGCCGAAGGTGAACCTCTCGACATCGACGGCGCTCACGCTGCCGCTGCGATGGATCGGCCTCCTGTGTGGCCACGTCGAGGCGGACCTGGCCATCACCTCGGGAGTTCACACTTCAGAGGATGCGCTCAAGTCGCTGCTCGTTGGATCGAAGGCCGTCATGATGGCGTCCGCCCTCCTGAAGAAGGGTCCCGGGCTGGTCACGGTGATCATCGATGAGATGCGCGCCTGGCTCGAAGAGAACGAGTACACGTCGGTGCGGCAGATGCAGGGGTCGATGTGTGTCGGAACGGCACCGAACCCCGATGCGTTTGTTCGCGCCAACTACATGAAGATGCTCGTGACCTACTGGTCACAGGGCGTCTAGACGGAAGCCGTGAAACTGAACTGATCGGGGGCCCGTGACCGGGCCCCCGATCGCATTCTCTACACTCCTCCTCGACCCACAGGAGGCATGTGTTGACCACGACCGAGACGCCACCGGACAGCGAAGAGCGGCGGACGGGGTGGAAGGTCAAACCGAGCGTTGTCCTCGCCACCCTCGCCGGGCTCTCAGTCGTCGGGACGCTCATCTTCTGGTGGCTCGGCACCTTGCCCGAGGAACCGGAGTTCGCAATCGGTCGCGTGGTGTTCGGCAACATCCCTGCGCTGACCGTTGCGCTCTTCTATGTCACGATCGCCACGTTCCTCGCCGTGATGTTCTACCTCTTCGCTCAGCGGGCGAGCAGTTGGGAGCGAGGCACGTGGGAATCGCGCTCGGGTATGTGGAAAGAGCGGATGATCCGGCTGCGCGATGCGGTGCTGATGCGAACGGTCTTGGAGGATCGCCAGGCCGGGCTCATGCATTCGATGATCTACTGGGGATTCATCGTGCTGCTGCTCGGGACGATCACTCTCGAAATCGACCACCTGCTCCCGGTCAGCATGAAGTTCCTGCACGGATGGTTCTACGAGGGGTACTCGGCGGTTCTCGACCTCGCCGCAGTTGTGTTCCTGATCGGCATCGTGTGGGCAGTGGTTCGCCGCTACGGGCAGAAACCGTGGCGGCTGAGGACGAAGACCCGGCCGGAGGATGCCTGGATCCTTGTTGTGCTTGCCTTCATCGGTGTGTCCGGCCTGCTCACGGAAGCCGCCCGGATCTCGCTCGACGGCCGTCCGTCGTTCGAGGTGTGGTCGTTCGTCGGCTACCCACTGTCGTATCTCGTGCCGTCCGAGACGGCTTCCGGATGGCACCAGGCCCTCTGGATCAGCCACGCTGTGGCGTTTGTCGTTTTCCTGGTGGTGCTTCCCACGACCAAACTCCGTCACGCCGTGACGTCGCCGACCAACCTCGCGCTGGCACCCCGCACCCGGCCGAAGGGCGCCATGAGTCCGGTCCCGAATCTCATGGAAGCGACCGACATCGAGACGATCGGGGCTTCCCGCGTGGGCGAGTTCACGTGGAAACAACTGTTTGATACCGACGCCTGCACGATCTGCGGTCGATGCACCGACGTGTGTCCGGCGAACCAGACCGGCAAACCGCTCGACCCCCGCGAGATTGTCCTCAAGGTCGGGCAGGTCGCAGCTCAGACCGCAGCGGACCCCGTTTCGCCGCCGGTGAGCGTCGACGCCGACCTCACGGTCTCTTCGGACCTTGTTTTTGAGCGGATCACCGCGGAAGAGCTCTGGGCCTGCACCACGTGCCGGGCGTGCGACCAGGCTTGTCCTGCGGGACTCGAGATCGTCGACAAGATCCTCGACATGCGGCGGTATCTCTCGCTCATGGAAGCGGACTTCCCGTCGGAGCTCGGCAAGGCCTACGTGAGCCTCGAAAACTCTTCGAACATCTACGGCATGGACCAGACGACCCGGGGGGACTGGGTCAAGGAGCTGGACTTCGACGTCAAGGTGCTCGGCGAACCAGGAGTGACGGCTGAATACCTCTACTGGGTTGGGTGTGCCGGGTCGTTCGACGATCGGAACCGCAAGGTGACGATCTCGACGGCGAAGCTTCTGCACAATGCCGGCGTTGACTTCGCGATCCTCGGGAAGAAGGAACTGTGCACCGGAGATCCGGCCCGACGCACCGGCAACGAGTACGTGTTCCAAGGCCTGGCGCTCCAGAACATCGAGACGTTGAACGATCTCGGGGTCACCAAGATCGTCACCCAGTGTCCTCATTGCTTCAACACGCTGAAGAATGAATACCCGCAGTTCGGCGGCGACTACGAGACGATCCACCACTCGGAGCTGCTTGTGCGCCTCATCGACGAAGGGAAGATCAAACCGGTCTCGAGCGACCAGAGTGTGACGTTCCACGATCCGTGTTACCTGGGCCGCTACAACGACGGATACGGCCCCCCGCGGGAGGTGATCGACGCCCTCGGGAGTCGGATCGAGATGAAGCGGAACGAGAGCGACGCGTTCTGTTGTGGTGCCGGCGGCGGGAAGATGTGGTTCGAGGAAGACACCGGTAAGAAGGTCAACATCGAACGGACGCAGGAGGCCGTTGCCTGTGGGACGGATGTAGTTGCCACCGGCTGTCCCTTCTGCTTCGTGATGATCGACGACGGAGTGCGCGATCTCGGAGTTGAAGAGACGGTGGTGGTGAAGGACATCGCGATGCTCCTCGAGGAGAGCATCCGGACTGAGGGGTGACCTCCGGCACAGCGCTCGTTGTCCTCGTCGCCATCGTCATGGTCATCGGCGTCGGGGGAACCGTGCTGCCGATCCTGCCCGGTCTCTGGCTCATCTGGGCTGCTGCGCTGGGGTACGGCCTCTTCGGTGGATTCGGTGTGGTGGGATGGGTTGCGATGGCGCTCATCACGGGACTGGCAGCCGCCGGTACCGCCGGCGGCGTCTACCTGCCACAACGCAAGGCCGCGTCGATCGGTGTGCCCTGGTGGGGACAGCTGGTGGCGCTCGCGTGCGCTGTGGCCGGGTTCTTCATCGTGCCGGTCATCGGCGCTCCGCTCGGCTTCGTAGTGGGGATCCTCCTTGTGACGCTCGCCCATGAACGCCACCTCCAGGGAGCGGTCACCGCGACATGGGCGACACTCAAGTCGATGCTGATGGCTTCGGGGCTTCAGTTCGCCGTCGGCCTGGCCATGGTTGCGGTGTGGGTCGTCTGGGCCTGGCTGGGCTAGACGCGTCTAGCCCTTGACCGAACCCTGTGTGAGTCCGGAGACAATCGACCGCTGTGCAATGAGGAACGTGACAACGACAGGGAATGCACCTACAACGGCACCTGCAGCCAGCGTTCCCCATTTCGAGCCGAAGTCAGCCAGGGTGAAGGTCTGCAACCCCACGGCGTACGTGAGTTGCTCCGTCGCTCGTAGCAGGGTTCGCGCCAGGAGGAATTCAGAAAACGTATTGACCAGAGTGATGATGAAGATCACCGCGAGCGCAGGGCGCACGAGCGGCACAATGATGCGCCAGAAGATCAAGGTCGGCCCGGCGCCATCGACCCGCGCGGATTCATCGAGCGACGTGGGCACCGAGTCCATGAACCCCTTGATCAGGAACGTGTTGAACCCGACAGCGCCACCGAGATAGACGAGCACCAACCCGAGATGAGTATTGAGGCCGATCGCCGGGAAGACGACTCCGATTCGCTGGAGGATCAGGAAGAGGGCGATGAACATGAGGAACTGTGGGAACACCTGGAGGAGGAGCAGCGTCAGCAATCCCATCCTGCGTCCACGGAATCGGAAGCGACTGAAGGCGTAGGCGGCCATTGCAGCCAATAGCACGTTGAAACCGGCGGCGATCAACGCAACCTTCCACGAATTCCAGAGCCACGTCATGAACGGACTGA